>Ga0172373_10009632_pt1 | contig 11959 bp, 10 predicted proteins | sample Lak10m_2_FD_114546 | JGI IMG/M metagenome (GOLD analysis project Ga0172373, IMG submission 114546) | Freshwater microbial communities from Kabuno Bay, South-Kivu, Congo - kab_092012_10m | ecosystem: Environmental > Aquatic > Freshwater > Lake | place: Democratic Republic of the Congo... | reverse complement strand
GTTCCGAACTGCGTTCCTGTGAGCGAAGAAAGCGACCCAACAAAGGGCAAGGGTATTGGCAAACCATTCCGTACTGGCGGTGGTGGTGCAGTTTATGTTCGCACTGGCAATGGCGGAATTAAGAAGGTAAATTTCAGCCAATCAGGTATGAAGAAACGTTTTAATGAGCCTGCACGAGTAAAATCATTTGTTGCAAGACACCATTGCTACACGAATAAGGATCGTACCAGCGCATCATATTGGGCATGCCGTTGGCCAAGATACTTTAGTGACTCGGGGCAACAATGGTGGTAGAAGATAAACCATACAATCAAAAAAACATAAATAATGGAGTATTCCTGCGCACATTTTCCAAAGATTTATTATCTGAAGAACTAGTTTGGCACAGAGATACGAATGACAGAATCGTAGAGGTTCTCGAAGGAGAAAATTGGGAAATCCAATTTGAAAACCAACTCCCTAAGTCCCTCGAAGTTGGTGAGGAATATGTAATACCAGCATATACCTTTCATAGAATTAAACGTGGTACGACAGATTTGACAGTTCGAATTCAAGAAAATCTTGAGGGATAAAATGGAAGGATGGCAAAAAGGCGCGAAGGCAGTTCTTGGACTTTCCACTGCAGGAAAGGAAAGATACTTCAAGCGTTTTCCAGAAAGAAAGGCATGGTTCGAAGCCAATCATCCAGAACATTTTGGTCGTTCTGTTGCTGTTGCCACCACAAGTCTTAAAAAAGTTACAAAAGCCAAAGTTAAAAAACAAAGACTTGCAGCCATTCGTCAAGCTGTAGAGAAACGAGATCAATTACAAATTTCTTCAGCTGCTGTGAGAGCAATGGGCGATCGTCGTCGTGAAAGTGGAGAAGGATTAGGTGGCGGTCTCGAAACAAATTCAGAACTTATTAGAGCCGCAAGAGATGGGTGGAGAATATCAAGTGGTGGTCTTGGAAGTTTGTTCGAACAAGAAAAGAAAGGCGTATATCAAGAAAATGGTAAGTGGTATGCAGATGGTGTTGAATATCCAAATAAAGCTGCAGCGCAAAATGCAATAAAAAATAATTCATCTGAAAAACCTGCAGAAAAAGAATTTATTGATCGATTCTTAGTAAGAATGGCACCATCAGCAGGTGGTGGACAAAGTTCTGGAATCGTTAATCCTTCACAACCAATTTATACAGTTGACAATAAAGGTGGCGCTATTGGATCTGCTGGCGCTACAAATAGTGAGATCGATCAACTCTCAAAACAAATTGGAAGTGACTGGTTGACTGGATTTGGATATAAATGGCCAAATGCTGGTGAAGGTGGTCGATGGGAAGCAAGCATGCGCCAACAAGGTCGACCAGTTTATGCATCAGAAGTAGATTTGAATGATCATTTACGAAAAGCATCACCTGGAGCTGGTCCTCAAAAAGACGAGCAAGGAAATGAAATTCCGTTGAAACGTTTACCATTCTCAAAAACAATTCAAGTTGGTGATGTGCCAAGAAAACCAGGTGAAAACTATTTTACCTCAAATAAAGATTGGTCACAAGGCAATTATAAGAACACAGAAGAAAACTTACCTCGCAATCCATTTTATGTATCCGAAGAGAGCCCAGATATGAGCAACGAAGAAAATCTAGCAAAACAATTTGCAGAAAAGGTCATGGAAGAAAAGCGTTTGCAAGAATGCATGCCAATGGCTATGATGATCAAGTCAAAAGATTCAGAATCAAAAGACAATGATTGGGATTATATGGACACTTGGGAAAAGAATCCAATTAAGAAAGGCAGCACTTCAAGTGAGTCTGACGAAGAATCAGGTGAATATGATTACGAAGGCGACATGGCAAAATCACAACTCCGCAGCATTATGCATAATTCTAAAATGTTGCATGACATGCTTGAAGACACGACAAATCTTCCAGAATGGGTTCAGAGCAAATTAACACTCGCTGAAGATTATATTGTCACTGCTGCAAATTATATGCGTGGTGAAATGGATCGTATGAATGAAGAAGTTGAACAGATAAATGAAGGTCCTAATTACCTCCAATATAGAGGCACGATTTATCCAAATATCGGCGATATTCCAGAAGGTGAAGAAAATCCAGACCATGGTATAGAGTATACTCTTACTGTTCCTCGTGATAGCGATTTACATACTCATCTTGGCGGTGACTACAGTGTCGATCATCCTGTCGGTCAAAAAGGCTACAACAGAGTTGCGCGCGAAAATCCACATTTAGAACCACACCATGTAATGGCAATTATGAATGGCACTGGCTATAATATGGAAGATGTTCCAGTAACACATGGTGATAAGACATATACACATCGCATTTATAATGAGCAAGAACCAGATTATCTCTATGAACAAACAGAAAATCTTGAAGAAGCCCAAAAGAAACTCAAGCCATATCGCTGGCGTGCAGAATGGCGTTTGGGAACAGAATCTGACGTTGATAAGAATAATCTAAAAATCTTTAAGAAACTTGCTGCTCAAGATCCAAAAAAGGCAGAAGAATTTCAAAAGAGTTTGATGAAATTGAAGAAAAAAGATATGAAAGAAGAAACAGATGAAGATGCAATTCATCAATCAATGCAAAGAACGATGGAAAAAGATCTTCCATTTGAACCAACTGGCACAAGAAAGCCAGGAGATGTTGTCGACAAGTCTGGTGCAGTGCACACTTCAATGAGCCGTGTTCGTCATCTAGCACAAATGGCACTCCAAGCTGGAAATCCTGAACAAAAAGCACCACTTGAAGGTGAAGAAGGTCATGCTCAAATTCGTGCAGAACACGAAGCACAAACAGGTGGCGGTCAGATCGCAGAAGGTGCTGGTGCTCGCCGCAAATCAAAATCAGATGATCTTGTGAAGCGTTCAATGCTTCCTGATCGTTCTGTGATTCCAGCAGGAAAAGGATTCGGCGATGATATCAAACGTAAAAAGATTGTAAAGAAAGTCAGCAAAGCAATCGCAAAGAAAAGAATGGTTCTTCCAACAGACAATCCTTCTGAAAACGAATTAATTCCACCATCAATGCTTCCAGATGTGCCTGGATATCCAGAAGGTTATAAACTTGAAGAACAAGTGATTGAGCAGCAGACTGAAGCACCAGTTGTAGAAGAAAACAAACACCAGTTAGCAGTATTTGCTTCTAACTTTTTAACAAGAACATCAAACCGTTAATTGAGAGACTAAAAAAATGATTAAGAAAGAAAACCTATATGCAGAAACAGTTATCACTGAATCACCATTTTTCTATGATGAAAATGGTCGATTGAGAGTACGTGTTCTTGAAGAAGGACAACTGATTCCAATGCTGCAGCCACCAAAGGTAAAAGATGACGAAGAAAGTAAACTTCGTGCTGAATTTGAAAAAGAAGATGAAGGCACTATGTACAATGATCGGGCATATAAAAATCCTGCTGATCATCCAAAAGAACAAAAATATCAAAAATGGAAAGAAGAACGAAAAAATAAGCAGCAGGGTGGTTTAACACCAATGCCTGAGAAAAAACCTGAAGCGATTCCTGAAATTCCAAATCAAAAACCACCAGCAATAAGACCAGGAACTGGTCAACCTATTCGAGGAGGAATTGGTCAACGAATTCGTGGAGGAGTTGCTCGTCCAGGAATTGGTGGACCTAAACAACCTGGACTCATTGGTCCAGCTGTAATGGTTCCTGATCCTAGAAATCCAGGAAATAAAATATCATGGCATGAAGCCCAAAGAATAAAACAAGGTGGTGGAATGAAAAAAGAACCTGCAAGACCAGGAGCAGGCACAGATCGTGCACTACCAATGCCAAGTGATGAAAGAACACCAGCAGTTCAACCAAAACGTCCTGTCGGTAAATCACTTCGTAGTTTCAGATTCTCAAATCAATCACGAATTGGTGCAGGCAGAAACACCAATACACGTCAAGGATTGCGTGCTGTTGGACCTGCCAATCGCAACATGATGGAAGAAGGTGCACTACCAGCAACTGAGTATTTGAACATTTACGAAGAAAGCATGGCGAAAAATGATTACTTTTCACCAAACAGCCCTGAAATGAAAGCAGCAGAAGAAGAGAGAAAAAATAAGCAGAAGGGTGGTTTAACACCAATGCCTGAGAAAAAACCTGAAGCGATTCCTGAAATTCCGAATCAAAAACCACCAGCAATAAGACCAGGAACTGGTCAACCTATTCGAGGAGGAATTGATCAACGAATTATTACGAAGAAGCCACTAACTCCAGAAGAAAGGGCAGCAAAAAAAGAGAAAATCCAAAGAGCTCGAGCTGACTGGAAAGCAAAGAATCCAGAAAAGGCTGCTGAACTTGATAAAAGGTCAAAAGAAAGAATACAAAAGCGGCAGGTTGAGTTACAAAATCTAAAGAAAACAGACCCAGAAGGATACAAGGCTCGAGTTGATAAGGCTATAGAAAAAATGAAGGCTAGAAATCCAGAGAAATTTGCTAAACGTGAAGCAAAAGTAGCAAAATTTAATGCAGCAAGAGAAGAGCGTAGAGAAGAGCGTAAAAAGTTCATTGCACAAAGAGATGATAAGAAAAGAGCAGATGCGAGAGAGCGCAATAAACAAATAGTATTTGGAAATCGCAACAAAAAAGCTGAGATGCCTGCAGCTGGTGATCGATTAGCAAAAGCAGATCGCGGCTAAATATACAATATTCCTCGAGGAAAACAAATGAGTAACGATAACACACCAGAGAACAAAGATCTTGATCCAACTGTTTTAGCAGTTGTAAATGCGCTCAATAATCGTGCACGATTTGAGCCATCATACATCAGGCAAAATCTTGCTGAGAGTACATCTATTGCTGATCGAGTTAAGGCTCGCCAAGAAAAAGGTAAGTCTGAAGCAGATGCTGTTGAAGAAAAGAAAGCAAGAGATTATCTTGCAGATCAAGGTATCACTGGTGAGCGTGCCGACGAAATGATTAAGAGAGGTATTGACAAGGCTGCACTTCGTGCCGAAAAAGCCTCAATGAAAGAAGATGTTGAGCAAACAGAAGAACTTTTCGACGACAACACAATTGTTGTGGACATCGTTGAAGAAAATGGTGAGATTGTTGCTTTAGATAATGGTGTTCTATTGATCGAGGATGAACTCCCAGGAATTGAATATATTGAACAGTTCTATGGTTCAGATTATATTGAATCTGCAATCAATGAAGCCACACAAAAAACAACAGTTAAACCAAAAACAACAGTTAAACCAAAAACAACAACTAAACCTGTTGTTAAACCAAAACCTCCAGTAAATTTCATGGCACAACAGCCTGGTGCAAACAAACCAGCTGGTGTAGTTTCTCAAAATGCCACACGTACAGGCGGTGCATCAAGTACAGCAAATACTCGAGCAAAACCAAAGAAAAAGGCTGAAACTCCAGCATCAAGAAGAACAGAAGCTGGAACTAAAAAGGCAGACAAACCAAGCACAACTGCATCAAACGTCACTCAAAGAGCAAGAGATACAAAATTAGATACTGGTGGATTAGATCTTGCAATTGGTGATCAATTAAAAGCAACTGATCAAGTTAATAATCAAAATATCAAAGATGCTGCAGCAAAATTAACACCAGGAAAAATTACAAAGCCAAGTCTTATCAATCGATTGACATTTGGTCTTGTTGGTGATAAGGGTGGAAAATACACTCCTGGTGATGTGAGTGCATTTGACGACTCACTCAAAAATTTCGGAAAGAAAGTTGGTGACGCTGCAGCTAAAATTAAATTAGATCGCGAAATTGCCAGCAAGCCATGGGAAACGACAGGAAGTGAGCCAGGTCCAACTGATGGCGGTAAAGATGTTCTAGGTCAACTAGAAAAAGATACTGCAGCAGTCGGTGGTGGTGCAGGTGGTGGTGCCACTGATGCTGGTGGTGGATCAGGTGGTGGTGCTGACGCTGGCGGTCGCCGCAGAGTTCCAATCAACTTCCGTATTGCTGGACAAGCAGGAACAGTTGATCGTGATACCTACGCTGCAGGAAGAAAGTCTGGTGAAATCGAAAGCCAAGATGTTTCATTCAATGTGAGAAATGCAAAAACTGGTGAACGTCGTGCAATTCGTAAGGGTGATCCAGAATACGATCAATATCTATCGCGTTACAAGAAAATGTCACAAGCAGTCATGGAAGCACTTATTCGCATGGGTGCTGTTCTTACTGAAGAAGGCTGGATGCTTGGCGATGAACTTCTTGAATCACTTTACACAGAGTATGCACCAGTTGAAATGGGATCACCATACTTCTATGATTCAACAGGTCGTTTGAGAATTATGACAGAATCTGAGTGGTCAACACTTGGACTCGCAAATGTAATTCTTGAAAGAGCAATCAAGGAAGCAATGGATAAAGTTGGTGAGGAAGATGAAGACGTTGACAACGATGGCGATTCAGATTCAAGCGATGACTATCTCAAGAACAGAAGAGAAAAAATTGCTGCTAGCATTAAAAAGAAGATGAATGAGAAGGTTGAGCAAATTAATGAAGTCGGTGGTCTCGTTTCTACTGTCAAGAAGTATGGAGAAGCAGGATATGTTCACGATCAAGCTGAGACACCAGAAACTCGTGCAGCATTGTCAGTAGCAAAGAAACAAATGACTGCTGCAGCCAAAGAGCGCGGAATTGATCCAAAGAGAGCGATGAAAGTGGCTGATCGAATCACTATGAGAGCACATGGAGACGACTCATATCATGTCAATCGCGTGGGTAAAGATGCAACTGCTCAAGATCTAGTTCAACAACATATGAATTTGCATAAAGAAGAAGTAGAGCAAAGCGTGGAATCAAAAGTATTCCCATGGCGCCGATAATAGGAAACCATAAATGAAACATGTAGTTACACTTACAACTTCCAATCCTGCGCATGAACATGTGTCGCTTCGCCGTAGACAAAGCACAACCAATTTTATGGTTGAGGCTGCTGACGAACAAACAGCAATTCTTCGAGCCACTGCACATTTTCGTAGACTCGGTCATTACATTCACGAAGCGAAGATTTTTAAAAAAAAAGATGAGCAACTAAACGAGTTTTTTGCGTCGAAAGAAACAAATCTTGGGTCTATTGTTCAAGGTGCAAAAGACAAGTTTGATGAATTACCAGATGTAGTAAAGGGTGCAGCAGGTGCAGCAGAGGTTGCATACTCCCTTACTCCAATGGGAATGGTTTATGCGGCAAAAAAAGATGCTTTAGATTTAGTTGATGCACTAAAAAGCGGTGATTATGCTGGTGCGGCAAAAAGCGCAGGATGGTTAGCAGCTGGCGTCACTCCTGTGGGTAGAATTGCTAGAGTCGGAAAGGGTGTGTTTGGTGCACTCAAAAGATTACCAATACCAAGAACTTCTGTCCCTAAACCAACACCTACACCAGAGCGCGTTCCACCAACTCAACCAAGACCAGATCAATTTCCAGTTCCTGCACCTATTCCTGGAAGATTTCCTGTGCCAACACCACGGTTTCCAGTTCCACAACCAAAACCGCAGCCGCGCCCACAACCTTCTCCTGTAGAACCAGTTCCAGGCAAACCAACACCAAGACGTGTTCCTGAAAATCGCCCAATGCCTGAAACAAAACCACAACCACGTTCAGGTCCAAATTTACCAAGTCGTGGTGGACCAAGATCACCTATCGTTATCGGACCTAAAGTTGATGTCGATTTGGATACGCCAAATTTTGCAGGTGATCGTGGAGAAACTGACATTCGAACACTCGGTCAGTATCGTGGATTGGCGCCAGTTTATCGTTTTCATGATTTCTCGCAGTCAGGATTACAAGAAGGAATGGGCACTGCAAAAAATGCAATCGCGCGTGTTCTCGCAAAACGTAAACAAGCAACGAAAATTAGTGCAGAAGGCGAGCCAAACAAAATAAATATGGAACCAAAACTCACGCCAACAGCTGGCTCGAAGATTTAATTAGGAGCATTCAAATGCAAAGTTTTAAAAATTTCATCAGTGAAGAACGTCAAATTGATACACTTCGTATCGAAACAGACTCAGCAGTTCTAAAGAACAACAAAGATGCTATAAATGCCGATTTTGATCGCCTCACAGCAAATCCTTTTCAAAATCCAATCGTGTTCTATAATCAACTTCGCGGAACATTAGAACGTTTTGGAATGGTTATTCCTCCTGGAGCAACAAAACATTTCTTGAACTTCGACGCCGAACTTTCAATGCCACTTGGCGAAAGTGATCTTTTCCTTTATGTTGTATTCAACACACATAAAAATACAAAGGTAGAGGGTTATGCTCAAATTGTTGATATTGAAGAATTACAAAAGTTAATGGGTTCCGATGATCCTCGTGAAGAAGATGAAGAAGAAGATGAAGGTGAGGAAGACGAAGATGAAATGGAAGATGATGAAGATGAAATGAGCGACAACGAAAAATATCGCAAGAGAAAAGACGACGACTCAGGCGACGATAGCGAATATTAATATATGTCTTTTGTTAATTTGACTGGTTCAAATATATTATTATATGCAGCTAAGTGTTATGACAAACCTAACTGCATAGATAGCGAATTCGACGAAGATTATAAACGAATTCGATATATTAAAAGATTATTGCATCGTTATAGAATATCAGGTGTTTTGAAAGAGCGATTGATTTTAAATCATATTATTGTTGCTCAAAATGTATTTGGTATTGAGGCGAGTACAAGAATGTTATTTTGTAAAATAGATCCAAAAGACTATAGTGCACTTAAAACATTTTTATCTTATACTTCTGCGATGCCTCCAGTTGTTTCTGGTATTAATGGTAAAGATATATCTGCAAAAGATATTTCCCCTGATGCAAAAATTGTAGAGATTTTAGACAAGATTTAAAAAACTACACATTCAGTATAACGATCAGTCAAGCGAAAGTTAAGATTTTTTTGAGGCATTTAATGTTTAACTTTAAACAATTTATTTTAGAAGATTTGGCTCTAATTTTTGAAGCCAAATCAAAAGGCGTTAAAGCAGGAAATGCAGCAGATTCTCGAGGTAAACTTGCAGAGGGATTAGTTGCCCAACATATGCTCGGCGGTGAGGGAAATCATCCTGAAGACTATCGTATAGAAGGAAAAAAACCAGTTGATGTTCATCAAGTTCATGGAACATTTTTATATGGCGCAAATTTCAGAAAACATTCAGAATACAAACAAATCTCGAATGCAATTGGAAGAGCAGTAAATGAATTAAAAACTCATATTAAAAAGAAATATGGAATTAATAGAATTGCTCGTGTTGCGGCAACATCACAAACTTCTGAGCATGAATCAGAAACTGGATTAAAAGACCCACACTTCAAGGGCGACGTGGTCGCGACAGGCGCATACAACGGCGGAGATCACAAAAAAGGTAAAAAAGTTGCAATTAGTATTAAATTTTATACTGGTAAAAATAAACCAACAAATTGGGCTAATCATGGCATGAAATCAATGCAAGATTTTTCTGAGGCGGATTTCTCTAAACACCGCGAAGAGCATGAAAAAACATTGTCTAAATTTAAAATACCTAAAAACGAAAAAGCGCGAAAAGAATGGTATAAAGCATTACCTGAAAAGAAACGAAACCAGCTCAACGATAGTTATAGAAGAATGGTAATTGGAGTTGCTGGTAGTTATGCAGCTGGATTAAAAAAGAAACATCACAATGATCAGCAGCCAATTCAAGACGAAAATTTAAAATCTTTTATTAAAAAAAATGTGGGTGCAGCTGGTCAAGTTGAAGGTGGTAATGTTCTTGAGGGTAAAACTCATTTGCCACATGCAATGTTAAAATTAAAACAAAAATCGAATGGCGAATTTACTCATAGAGTTACAGATATTTCAACTCACGTTCATAATTATCTATCGCACTTTCGCAATTTACGAGTAGAGCATGGAGAAGGCGATTTAGGTAACACCAGTAGTGTTACCATAACTGGTGAACATAAAACAACTGGTGAGAGAATGGCATTGCATAGAACTGCAATTTATGGGGGCAGTACAGGTCACTCAACAAAAAGTGGATTTAGAACACAAACTACTTTGCCATCAGAGGATCATAAAAGTGTTAACACTGACTCAATGTTGAAAGAAGAGGCTGATATTCTTCTAAAGCATAAATCTACAGCCAATAAAAAAAGTGGTGCCAAAAAATTAAAAGAAGAAATATCAAAGGCATCAATTGCTGCACAAATATTTGAAGCGCAGCAAAAATCACAATCTATTTCTCGTGCAATCGAAAAAAATCAAGAAATTTATCGTAAAATGGCAGCAAGTGATGCAAATAATAGAGCCATAGAACGAAATATTGAAATGAATTCTGCTGAAATAGCGTCTAAAGCAATCAGAAGAAGTGCAAAAACTCCAGATAATATAGACACTAGATGGGTAGATAATTCTGGTCAAGTGCGCGGATTACAAGGTGGTGCCAGAGTTGCTGGAATGATGACTCGTCAAGCAAATCTTGGTAACAAAGATATGTTAGGTGATACAGGCGCTAGATTAAATGACGTAGACATGGCTTTATTACAAAAAGCAGCAATGCGCATTAATCAAAAAATGAAAGGTGAAAATCAAAACGATGAAACTGAAGAAGAAGTAAATGAAGAAGCCCCAGCAAATTCAATGGGTGCTGCTGGAATCAGTGGATTAAGTTCTGCTGTAGACGTAGGTATTGCTGGTCGCGATATGCTACTTGCTCCTGGTCCACTTCGTCGTCCACCACCAAAGATGTTTGGCGGAAAAAGAGTATTTACTGTTCCAAGTAGCGATTACTATAAAGCAACTCTTGGAAGAAAGAAAGGTCAGCACTGGCGTTCAATGGTTGCTGGTCCACTCGGAGAAGAGATTCGACAATATGCCCTAGATAACAAAGATGCACCAATTATTGTTGAAGATGAAACGACAGGTGCAATGATGTATTTACGATACGGAAAGAGGTAAACAATGAAAGCAGCATTTTTAGTTTTGACTGCTTTGTTATTAGTCGGATGTGAAGATACATACAGATATCCATGCCAAGATCCTGCAAATAAGGACAAAGAAGAATGCAATCGCCCTATTTGTGAGGCTGATGGCATGTGCTACGATAAATTAAATGGATTGCCTGAACAAGAGGCAGCACCAGTTGTTGAAGAAACTGTCGTCACGACAGAATGTAATAAAGAAGAATCTACAGGAGAATAATTATGTTAAAAGGTCCACGTTATACAGAAAGTGAATTGATGGCACGACTCAAATTTACAGTCGGTCTCTCTCTTGCTTTTACACTTACAGGAATTGTTTTCGTTGTGCTATATTCACTTATCTTTGTGACTCAGCCAATGCAACAATCTCCAAATGATGCAAAGTTCTTCGAACTTATCACTCCAATCGCAACTTTCTTAACAGGTATTCTATCAGGTATCATGTTAGGTAAGAATGAAAAATCTGAAATTCCAGAAGCACCAAAACCACCAGAGCCAGTTCTTGGCGATGTAACGCCAGCAGATCTAGTTCCAGAACCAGTTGCTGAGGTTGCTCCATTGGTTGTTGCTGGCGCAGTTGGCGCAGCTGCTGTAGTTGCAGTAGATGCAGCAACAGAAGACAACGAAGAAGATCCAATTGCCTAAAGGTGATCTATGAGTCTTGTATCATTACAAAAGAAAATTGGTGTGACAGCAGACGGTGCGTGGGGTCCAGGAACTCTACGCGCTGCTGCTGCTTACTATAAACTTTCACCAGCACGTGCTGCACATTTCTTTGGGCAAACGGCTCATGAAACTGGTGGTTTTAAAGCATTCAGTGAGAATCTAAATTACGGAGCCAAAGGTCTACGTGGCATTTTTGGAAAATACTTCAAAACAGATGCTGAAGCATTAAAATACGAACGCAAACCAGAAGCAATTGCAAATCGTGTCTATGCATCACGCATGGGCAATGGTCCAGAAATGTCTGGTGATGGATGGAAGTTCCGTGGTCGTGGAGCATTACAATTGACAGGACG
>Ga0172373_10009631_pt1 | contig 11961 bp, 12 predicted proteins | sample Lak10m_2_FD_114546 | JGI IMG/M metagenome (GOLD analysis project Ga0172373, IMG submission 114546) | Freshwater microbial communities from Kabuno Bay, South-Kivu, Congo - kab_092012_10m | ecosystem: Environmental > Aquatic > Freshwater > Lake | place: Democratic Republic of the Congo... | reverse complement strand
TATTATTTAAATTTATTAATTTAGATGTAAAATAATTTGATATTTCATTGCACTTTGAACTGTTTTTAATTAACAATATATATTTAAGCAATAAATTTGTGTCAGTTTGTTCAACATATATATTATTATGTTTATTTTCTAAAGTATTTCCTATAACTTGAACAACTCCAACTACACTCATTTTTACACCAGTATATTTGTCACATCCATAACTAAATGACATGTTTGCAGAATTTGATAAATATACACCACTTCCATATGCTGCACCATTTGCCATCAATTCAGTATTTGAACAATTTTTAATTCCATTTTTTAAAATTGCATACCAATTTGCAAGAGAACTTCCATGAAAAAAATACTTCAAATCAGTAGAATTATTAAATTTAGATTCTAAAATTGGTTCATGTCTAACATCATAACACAAAACATCACTTGATGAAAATGAAATATTATTTGTGTCATTTTTAAATAAAGACGACGATATTAAATTTGTGTTGTTTGTTTTTAGTATAAATTTTAAAAAACCATATTCTATTTTTCCAATTTTATCAATTAAATCAATGTCATCTTTTGCATTTTTTAAAATATTTATTAAATTGTCAATGGTTGAAATATTGTATTTCAGTGAGTTTAATAAATATTTTGCATTATTATTTGTATTTGATAAAAGTTGTGGAAAAGGTGTCATTACAATGTCAACTTTTGGATGATGTAAACACGAATAAGCACAATATATTAATAATATGAATACATTTTGATCTGTATTGAAATAATCACAAATATAATTATTTGTAACTATTTTTAGAGATTTATTTATACAATTCAAATTTCCACATGTATCAATACAATTGGATAATATATGATTTCCACAAATTGTACAATAAGAATATAAATTTGGAATTGTTTCATTTAAATATAATAATAAATCACACTCAAAATCAGTTTTATTGAATTTATTTAAATTTATAAGTCTGCTCAAATGACATGAATCTTGATGTGTTATATCATGTGATGTAATATTATAGTCGTTTATTGTTATACCAATTTCTCCAATAAATAAATTGTTATCAGTGTATTTTAAATTTAAATCACAAATATTTAATTTTTCAGCATATTCACATATTAAATAAGCACTCATATACTATTTAATTTTCATCATAAGTATTTTTATGTAAACAAAATGAATTTCAACATTTTCATTCTTCAAAAAAATTGAAGCAGTTAATATCATAAAAAATAAATAAATATAATAGATATAAAATATAAATGTATTTGTATTATGATAATTCATCATATATTTTTATTGATTATGAAATGCACAATGCATTTATGTCAAAATATGAAATTAAATTAATGACACATGATAAAAAAACTATTGCATATTCTGAAAAAGAACATGCAAATTTTATTGTGTATTTAGGAATAATTGATAACACAATTGTTTTAATAAAATTAGATGATACAGACTATGATTCTCCATTGACAGTAAATTTTTATTCAATTGAAGAAAATAAAATAACAAAAATAAAAAATCACATAATATATTCAGAATTTTCAGTGAATAATACAATGATAAATGTAAGTAAAATGGATGAATCAACTGTATTAATAGTTTGGTCTGATTTATATAATGAAAATTATTTAAAAATTGCAACTGTGACACAAAATTCATGTGATGTGTTAAAATATTCAAATGATAATATAAATGAAAATAATTTTTATCAATTATATACAATATCAACATCAGATATATTTATTATTAATTCATATGGTCATCATAAAAATTTAATATCAATAATTGCAAACAATATAAACAATGATTTTGTAAAATATAAATGTCATTTAGAAGGAATAAATCATTTAAATGATGAGATGGTATTTGATACAAATGTCATTGAATGTTTATCATACAATGACAAAAAATATATTTTAATTAATTTAAAAATTATGACACGTACAGATGTTTTACACTTGAAAAAATCAAATGTTTTTTTGTTGTTAAAAGAAGAAAAGAATGAATTGATATTAATTGATAAAATTGAAAAATCAAATTTTAGACCATCAATATGTATAAAAAACAATGAGCCATGTATATTTTATTCTGGAATGATAAACAAATTTTAATTTTTACTTCAATAATTATTTGCATATTTGTTGATTGTTGTTAAAATGTTAAATAATTGAATGAATTCATTTGCACCTTCAACTAACCTTTTGTCAGATTTTGCAAGTTCAATTGCAATTTTTGCTTTTTGTTTATCACTCAAATTGCTTTCAATCAAAGAATCTCTCAAATAAATTATTACTGCACTTAATGGTGATCCCAATCTGTTGTGAATGTAATGTGCTAAATTTTGAGTTTCATTGAATGACCCATTTATACATTTTTTCCATACATTTGCAAAAACATCATCATTTATACCTCCCATTATTTCAATTACATCATTTGGTGTCACAATTTTTTTAAATGTTACAAAATATTTTAAATGTTGTAAACACATTATAGATTGTCTTGCATCTCCTTCTGATAATTCTACAACTTTTTTTAAACAATCTTCAGAAATTTCAAGATTTTCAAGTTTTGATATTTCTTTTAATCTCTTTGTTATTGCATTTTGATCCAAAGGTTTAAATCTAAATTTCATGCATCTTGATGCTATAGGATCTAATATTTTTTGTATATAATTACAAGTAAAACAAAATCTAGTTATACCACTAGTTTTTTCCATAATTTTTCTTAGTGCTGCTTGAGCTTCTGGTGTCATAGCATCTGCTTCATCTAAAATTATTAATTTAAAATCGGGACATGGATAATTTGGATCTTTAGAACCTACTGCCAATTTTGCAAAAGTAACTATATTTTTTCTAACAATATTGATACCTCTATCATCTGAAGCATTTAATTCAATTACTCTATCATGAAATTTGTTTGGACCAAATAATTGATATGCAAGTGCTAATATTGTACTAGTTTTACCTGTTCCAGGTGGTCCATGAATTAATAAATGTGGCAATTCTCCAGTTTCTAATGTATTACGCAAAACTTTTATTATTTCATCTTGTTCAATAATATCATCTATATTTTTAGGTCTATATTTTTCCACCCATAATTCATCAGATTGATTACGATATCTTTTTAATAATATATTATTTTCATCATATGATGTATTAATTGCAGATTCTCCAGCAAATAAATCTTCCATATATTGCATAATCTATTTGTGTTTATATGTTGTATATTATTTTTATGATAAATTCAATAAATCAATTTTTATTGTTTTGTAATGATATAAATAATACACAATGTCTGAACAAATTTTTTTAATATCTCAAGATGATATAAAAATAAAAAAAATAATTCAAGAACAATCCGATCAAATGTTAACAATGGTGGATGTTATAAATGTTTATGATAATGAAACAAAAGAACTCAACAAAAAAATAAAAGATTTAGAAAAACAAAATGAATCAACAATAAAAATTTTCAATAATCAAATATTATTATTTGTCGCACTTTTGATAATTGCATTATTGATGTTTTATAAAATGTCTCATACATCTTCTAATACAGTTGTGGTTTAATATTTTATATTTTTTGTTAATTTTATTTGTATTTTTTTTGTTTGAAAATAATTTGAATAAAAATAATTTTGAAGATATATGATGTTTATACACTTTCTTTATTTTTGTTCTTTTATGTTGTAACATATTTTTATATTGATATATGAATGGCAAAATTTGCGAAACATAATTAGATTTCAATTTTTTAAAATTGAAATGTTATCAATTTGATCAATAAAATTAATTGATAAAAGTATTATAATATGATTTATCCAAAAATTATTGCCATATCTGGAAGAAAAGGTAATGGAAAAGATACTCTTGGAGAATATTTTGTTAAAAAGCATGGTTATAAAAGAATAGCATTTGCTGATGCACTTAAAGATGCATGTAAATGCATATTTGGATTTTCTGATGAACAATTATATGGAGAATTAAAAGAAGTTGATGATGAATTTTGGAAAACATCTCCTAGAATTATATTACAATATGTTGGTACTAATTTATTCAGAGAACAATTGTTTCAAATAATGCCTTGGCTAGAAAAAGACATCTGGGTTAATGTAGTGAAAAAAAAAATATTGGATGAGTGGAAAATTGACCCATCAATTTGTTTTGTAATTACTGATGTACGTTTTATAAATGAATTAGAATTTGTTAAATCATTTGATGGTATTTCAATAAGAGTAACACGACCTTCTGTAAATAATATTATTGATCCACATCCTTCAGAATTACAAATAGAAACATTACCAGTTGATTATGATATTTTAAATAATCAAACAAAGGAAGATTTGTTTGAAATGTCATGTAATATTTTATTTGCAAAAAAATCTCATATGTAATTAAAATTTTAAATAATTATTGTTTTTATATGTGATTGTTTTGTATAAACTTGTCCTTCTTTTTCTCCAAGAGATATATGAGAAACTTGTGAATATATTACAGGAACATTTTTTTCATTTTTAAATTTATTTGTATTTGATTTACAAAGAACACAACAATGTTTAATAACTTGTTTTGGAATTTGTTTGATATCAATTCCATCTGGAACTGATAAAATTACATGACATGATGGTCTATCATCAGCCAAATGAAACCAAATATGATTTGGTAAAGCTTCTTCTATTATTTGCCAATTTTGTTTTGAATTTTTTCCTATTTTGATGTCATAAATTACACCTTCAAACTCAAATTGTGATAGTATTACCATTTGTTATAATAACATCAACAGAACAAATTATATAATTAATATTAATTATCAATTTTTTAAAAATAAAATCATCTATTTAACAATAACTATTTTTTTGTATAAAGTGCGATAAAAATATGTTAAAAATTTTATTTGAAAAAGGTATAGATAAAATGAGTACATCAGATGACTTAAATATAAATAATCTTAAACAATTATCACAATTAATATCAAATGATTCAGTTAAACAACAAATAACACCACAACAAACAATTCCAAAAGTAACAAAAAAAGTCACCATTCAAACTCCTCCCATATCTGAAAGTTCTGATATTCCTTCACAAACAAATTCTAAAAGTGTAAAAAGTCCTCAGATTGCACAAGAAAGCACAGAAAGTTTAAATATTTCTCCAAATTTTGAATTCATGGGATATGTTGTCAATAAACAAACAATTTATTTGCTGATTGTATTACTTCTAATTGGAGTTGGAATATGGTATGTGTCCTCAAATAAAGAAAATAAAAAAAATAGTAATAAAAACAATAAAAATAAAAATAAAAATGAAAATGAAGATGATAACGATGATGATGAATAATTATTTATCAAACATAATAATTTGGTTTATCACATAATCTAATATGAATCCATTCAACACCTTTTCCATGTGTTGAAAGATAACATGAATTATTAACTTTAAGCATAGCATTACCAATATTTTGCAACATATTATGTTTTAAATTTGGTATACAATTTTTCATAAAATTCATTACATCAGAACATGTCAAATTTACAGATGTTGAAGTTGTAGGAACTACAGATATTAATTGAGTATTTTTTGATTTGCTATTAAATATTACTATATCTCCTGGTGATTTTCCAATAAATTTATCATAAAATGGTCTATAATCTGCTTTTAAGAATGGAGTTGTTTTTATCAATTCAAATATTGCTTTATAATTTTTTGTTTCATTTGAATAAACAGGAAATTGCCAATACACATGTTCAAAATCACAATTTACAAAAATATTTATTATTGTGTTTCTAAATGTATAATTTGATTGTAATAATCTAAAAAATGTTTCTATTGTAATATTAAATATATATTGTTCTCTGTTTTTTGTGTTTTTTATAATTTTATATGAATATTCCATTTTTAGTGTGTTATGAAATTGTTTATTTTTATTATTCACATTATTTTTCAATTTTTTGACCAAAATAATGGCGAAAATGATTATTTACATATCCCATTCAATTTTTTGAATAAGATAATTGAAAAAAGAATAAGTTATTTTATTTTTATTACGTATATTGCGTTCTGTATTATGACTTATATTTGGATTATTCCAGGCTCTCAATACAAGTAAATTCATATGTTGAATTCCTTCTTCTGTTATATTCGGATTATCACATACAGTCAAATAACTTATATTCATATGTTTTATTCCTTCATCTGTTATATTCGGATTACCGTCAGCATGTAAACAAATTAAATTCATTTTTCGTATTCCATAATTTGTTATCTTATTATTGCCAGATGCATTTAACCAAAACACATTTGTCATATATTGTATTCCAGTATCCGTTATGTTTGTACAGCCTATATATAATATGTATATATTCATGTGTTGTATTCCAGCATCAGTTATACCTATATTGTCTGCCATGTATAAAGTGTGTAAATTCATGTGTTTTATTCCATTGTTTGTTATATTTGAATTTGATTCTACATTCAAAGTATGTAAATTAAGATGCATTATTCCATTATCTGTTATATTTTTATTTTCAGAAGCATCTAAATATTTAACAAATTTAAATTTCGATAAAATTTTATCATTTAATTTATTTTTGTATTTATAATCAATTTCATACAAATCTATAATTTCAAAAGTATTTAACATTTTGCATGATGATTTTATATTTAGTTGAGAAACAATATCTCCATGTAAAAATTCAAATATATAATACCAACAATAATAATATTTTGTTGTCATCTTTAATGTAATAAAAATCAGAATGATGTTTTGAAAATATTCATTTATCAAATTTTTAATCAATACACATAAAATAGATTATTTATTGATTTAGAGTAATAAATATTAATAATATTTTAAATTTACTAAATTATGTTTACAATTTTAATATTTTTTACCCAAATATAAAATTGTTATTTTACACCAAATTCAAATGTTGAATAAGTATATTTAACAATACAAATATTACAGAATGTACTACTACACCAGTCATTGTAGGACATGCTGTGTTATCATCTGATGTGTCTAAAATTTTAAATGAATCAGTGAATTTATATAATTCTGGACTTGATAAAACAAAGAATAATAATGTTGATGCTAAACATCTTTTCATAATATTAGAATTATCTTCTGGTTTTTCCACATACATTATTACTAAATATGTTAAGACAAAGAATGCAATTGTGTGTAACAAACGACTTTTCCAACTTGGACAATTGCCTTCAACTGCCAAAAATTTATTTGATCTTGCATAAAAATCTGGCAATGATACTGCAAAAAATAATGCTCCACTTAATGTGGCTTGTTGTAATGTTTTATTTGACATATATATTAATATTTTATACTCAGATATTTTTATTATTTATGTTTTTTTATTTCTTTTTTTTTCCTATACCAAACAATCCATGTAAGCCTGGTATATTTTCTAATTCTGGAATTCCCGCCAAAAAATCAGGATCTAAACCAGGTATTTCTGATAGATCCATTTCTTCACCATTTACAAATGTTTTTGTAGTTGTAGTTGTTGTATGTCCATCTGGATGAACAACAGTTGATGTATATGTACCTTTACCATTTGATTTAAATGGAACACATTCATTATTTGGATCAAAATTCATACCCATCATATTTTGCATTCCTGGAAAGTTTTTAAAAACTTCCATTGCTTTCATTGCATCCATATCATTCGATGTGTTATTGAATTGATTAAATCCATTCATCATATCATTCATAAATGATGATTGATCAAATTGATTATAATTATTTGTATTAAAATTATTTGTGTTCACCATTTTATAATTTTGTAAGTCTTCAGGAGTCATATTATATGGTTGTTTTGTTAATATGTGTGGTCTGTGTTTTTCATGAGAGTTATGAAAAACAGTTAAACCATAATCATCATCTGAATCAGTTGGATATTCCATTTCTGTATTATTTATGTTTTTTTTTGTTTGTTTACCTTTTGTTTTTTTCAAATTAGAAATTGGAATTGATTCGTCAGACGTGTCTGTAATTTCTTGAGATTTTTTTTTGTTGGATTTTTTATTGGAAACTTCTTTTGTTGTTATTTTTGATTTTTTTTGTTTCATTGTTTGTGGTTGGGATTGTTTTTTTGAATATTCATCAAGTGTCATGTATTTTGATGCATTTTTTACTGGTGTATGTACATATCCCAAAGTTTTTGATAAACTTTTTTTTTGATCTTGAGTAATAATAGGTCTATCAACCATAATTTTTACAAACAAATCTCCTTTTTTTTTGGGATCATTTTCTGATGGCATTCCATTGCCTTCAATAATTAACGTGTCCCCATGTCTACAAGGTTCTGTCATTGTAAAATTAATTGATTTTCCACTTGGATGTGGAAGTGATTTTGTAAATCCTATAAGTGATTCTTCAAATGTAACATTTAATTCAACCATTAAATCTGCAAAATCAACTTTAGATTTTCCTGGAATAATTAAACCTCTTTTAAACATGTCATGTTGTTTTTCTTTTATTATAAACACAGCATTTGATCTTTCTATACCATATTTTTTTACCTCTTCTGGAGGAACAACATTTCCTTCATTTTGTACTACAATTTTTGTACCATCTCGTGATCCGGGTAAAATATCAATATCAACTTCAACCAATTCTGGTGAAAATTTAGCACCATTACATTCAACACATTTTGCAACTGATTTATCAATACATGATCCATTGCAATTTGGACATTCTGTTTTAACTGAACTTCCCATTATTATTAAAGGTACACATCCTGCTCCTTTACATTTTTTACAATTTGACAATTTTCCACTTTTTGTTCCAAATCCATTACATTTTTCACATTGAGAATATCTCTCATATTGTTGTGAAATGGTAGCACCATTATACATATCTTCTATTGAAACTTCTATATAATTTATACAATCAACAATTATATCATCTGAATTATCTATAAAATCATCAATGTTAAAATTTGCAATATTAATTCCATGCATTTTAAAAAAATCACCAAATGTACTAGAAAACATTGTAAATGCATCAATTTCTACATCATCATCATCTGTTTCTCCGTTATCATATTTCATTCTAGATTCGACATTTCCTAAAACTTCATATGCCTTTCCAATTTGTTTGAATTTTTCTATGGCTTCTGGATCTTTATTTCTATCTGGATGCCATTGCAATGCAAGTTTTTTATATGCTTTTTTAATTTCTTCATCTGAAGAAGATTTATGAACACCAAGAATATTATAATAATCTGTATTTTCTTGCATTTCTTTGATGTTTTTATATACACATTTAACTTTAAATGCTTTTTATTTAAATATCAATTTTTTAATTGGTAAAAATAAATGTGTTTATTTAACTGACAAACATATTTAAAATTAAAGATTTGTAAAAATTAATCAGTGAAAAAAATTTCACATAAAATTTCAAAAGTTGATAAAAATGCATTTACTGTTTCATTTATTGCAGTTTCTATTTCATTTGTATACATTTGTTGTGAATTTAATATGGACAATAATTTTGTTGTTGTTAATGTTGTTTCATCTAAATTTAGTGACACTGATATTAATTCTTTTGATTTAATTTTATTTGCAAATTTATTTAGTTGTGAAAAAATCAAAGAAAAAATATATTCTGTTGTGGCAAGAGAAGCAATTGACTGTACCCAAATATTATCCAATGTATGTTTATTTAAATCATTTATTAAAACGTCATATGGTGTTAAAATTGAATTTTTGTTTAAATAATCTGAAGAAATATCAAATTGATAAACAAAATCTTTAAATTTTTGTTCTGTATTTTTTACACATACATTTTCATATAATATTTTACACAAATCTTGCAAATATTCATTATCTATTTTTGTCATATTTACTGCTAACAATAAATTGTGATCACTTAAAACTTTTTTTAAATGAAATATACTTAATAATACAATACGAATATTATCAGTTTCTACACATTTAAAATATTCTGAATTTTTTATTTTTTCACATTGTTGTTCAACCTTTGATAAAAAAAGCGGGTTATTTTCCATTTGTTTTCTTTAATATAAACTGCACAGGTTTATTATAATTTATCTGGATCGCATTTTTATATTATTGATTTTTTATATAACAAAAAATTTAATAAAAAAATACATTAATTTACACATATTTCAGTTGGTAAAACATGTGTATTCACACATATTTCAGTTGGTAAAACATATGTATTCACACATGATGCGTATAACTTATTTATTGTATCTGATATATGTATTTTTTGTTTTTTGCATTCAACATTGTTGTGTAATTTGCCATATTTGAGTCTGTAACTTGTAAAACTTCCAAATTCATTGTTTTGTCCATTCAAATTTTCAGCACATACATAATTAAACAATTTATAATCTTTTATCAATCCTGTAACTTTATGTGTAACAAAATCTCTGTTCAATTCATTTTTATCGCACAAAAATTGAATCAACTTTTCCAATTGTGGTTTTTTCATAAAAACATCAATTGTACTTGGATGAATAACTGGATATTCAGTGTACTTTTTTCTAATTTTTCTCCAATTATTTACAAAACCATTGCTTACTTTTATTTTTGTTTGTTTTGTTTCAATATAATTACAGACTGTTTCCACACACATATTGTTCAAAACAAATAATTCAAATAATTCCACATTTGAACAACCAGAAATTTTTGATTTTATGTTATCAGGAGTATAATCGGTTCCCAACATTATACAAAAATCAACAAAATTTAAATATGTGAAATTTTCAATATGTGGCAAATTGTGTTTGTCACAAATTTCAATTGCTTTTATGTACATTTGATCAATAATTGTTTGTTTGTTTAATTCATGTGTTGTTTTATCTGACAATGAAAAATCTTTCCAAATATGTGTTCCTCCAAATGCGAGAATGTCGGTGTCATCTGTTATTACTGGAAGTTTATGATATTTTGAAATGGCCGCACATTGAGCATCTCCTTCACCTGGTGCAACAACATATGGAATACCTATCAAATCCAATAAATATTTAATTTCATCATAATCATCTCTTGTTAATTGAAAACACTTTTTTAAATATTTAAAATATTCACGAGATGATTTGTTTTCAATTATATCACATTTTTTACGTGCTGATTCTTTATGTCTTCTTCTTTCAGCACATGTAATATATTTATCTAAATATTGTTCATCTTTACCTTCAAATACAAATAATGGTTGTATTCCATGATCTAACATTCCCATAATTGTTACAAATGTTACATATAAATGCAATGTTAGTTTTCCTTTGGAATTTACAAGTGGTGTATCAGATCCTATTCTTCCAATACATTGTTTTAATAATCTGTTAGATCCATCTATAATTGCAATATTTCCTCGTAATTCACTGAGTCCTTTTTTGGACTTTTTATGAAACAAATAATTTGTAAACTCAAAAAACGAAACTATTCCCATCTTAGTTAGTGAATCTGAGAATGATAATCCTATTATTGTATTAGGATTTATTGATATTTGATGTTTCAATTTTTTTTATTATGTTTGTGAAAGTTATTTTTGTTGCTTTAATATCAATTTGTTATTTTTGAAACAAAATATTTTACAAAATGTTTTTTAGATTTATGCATTCCATTTGTAATTATGTAATATATATTATCTTTGTAATATGTAATACCTCGTGGTTTATTGTTAAATGTTAATAAATTTTCATTGTTGTTAGACATAATTGTATATATGTAACTTCCTACTCCATCAAGACCATCTAATAAATTTAAAGTACCTAATACACCATTAACTCCTTCTGAATTATACACCATTAAAAATACAAACATATGTTTATCTGGATTGTATGTTACACCTGTACACATCAAATCTTTTGATTGTTTTTTTGTTAAACCACAATTTAATCCAATATTGTATAAATTGAAACATGACAATAATTTAAAATTTGTTGTTAATGCAATTTTATCTTC
>Ga0172373_10009630_pt1 | contig 11963 bp, 12 predicted proteins | sample Lak10m_2_FD_114546 | JGI IMG/M metagenome (GOLD analysis project Ga0172373, IMG submission 114546) | Freshwater microbial communities from Kabuno Bay, South-Kivu, Congo - kab_092012_10m | ecosystem: Environmental > Aquatic > Freshwater > Lake | place: Democratic Republic of the Congo... | reverse complement strand
TTGAAAGAACTGCCAACCGAGCGCAATGACTTCAACATCTAACAGTGGGTCTGCTGCGCCGAGAACCTCAATGCCCACCTGGTCGAACTGTCGGTAACGGCCTGCTTGTGCCTTCTCGTAGCGAAAGTTAGATCCCGAGTACCAGACTTTCCACGGAGTGTTCGGACGATGTTGCGCAAATGCTCGACAGATTCCGGCGGTGTGCTCTGGACGAAGCGCAATATGGCGGCCACCCTTGTCTTCAAAGTCGTACATCTCTTTGGTGACGACATCGGTGGCGTCTCCGAGCCGCAGAAACACCCCAAGTTCTTCAAACATGGGCGGGATGACGCACTCATAGCCCGCAGATTCCACGGTGTCAGCAAAAACCGACGTGAATTGACGCCAGCGACCAGCATGTGGCGGAAGGATGTCACGGGTCCCCGGACTGGTCTGAAATGACGGCACGACCTGAAAGGCTAGTCGGGGTTACCGCCAGGCACGATGCGATATGCGTCGTACACCGAATCAATGGACTTCATCACCCTCAAGACCGACTCCAAATGGTTCGGGTCGGCAAGTTCAAATTCAAAGCGCATCTTGGCCACGCGGTCAGACCCCGTGTGGGTACTACACGCCACGATGTTCACGTGTTGTTCTGACAAGGCATTTGACACGTCACGCAGGAGGCGACTTCTGTCGAGGGCCACGACTTCCACTCCGGCAGTGAACATGGTGCCTGGAGTGGTACGCGACCACTCCACATCGATCATTCGAGTCGGTTCGTCCACCATCAATGTCACTGCATTAGCGCAGTCAGCTCGATGAACGCTGACGCCGCGGCCCTTTGTGACAAACCCGAGAATGTCGTCTCCTGGAACAGGCGTGCAGCAACGCGACAACCGCACCAGCACATCTTCTAGACCTTCGACATGAATCCCTGTTGAACTACGGCGATCTGTGTCGGTTCGATCGACCCGCATGGGCATGGCGAGCTGTTCATCGCTGTCCTCATGACGAACTGCGCGACCAATGCGTTGGGCGAATCCTCGCGCAGACACATGGTGTTCTCCGATGGCAGCAAACAATGTGTCTAGATCTGAAATATTGAGCGCTTCAAGTTCTTGCAAGAATGCATCGCTTGTCCAAATTCTTTGAACAGGTAAACCTTCCCGGCGCAATTCAGCCGTTAGCTCTTCACGACCGGATTCCACCATGTCCTCGCGACGTTCGCGTGTGAACCAGTTCTTGATCTTGTTTCGCGCGCGAGGTGATTGAACAAATCCCAGCCAGTCACGAGACGGGCCAGCGTCGTCCACCTTTGACGTAAAGATTTCGCACGTGTCGCCGGAATTCAAACGCGAATCAAGAGACACCAAGCGACCATTCACGCGCGCACCTACGCACGCGTGACCCACCTCTGTGTGCACGGCGTATGCAAAGTCAACAGGAGTTGAATTAATGGGCAACGTAATTACTCGACCCTTTGGCGTAAAGACAAAGATTTCTTCCTGCTCAAGGTCGCTCTTCAGGCCGGCCATGAACTCGTTGGGGTCGGTGATGTCTGACTGCCAGTCAATAATGCGGTTCAACCAATCCGAATCACCACTATTGGTTCCTTGCTTATACGCAAAGTGTGCAGCCACTCCCCATTCGGCGCGTTCATGCATGTCACGTGTTCGAATTTGAACTTCCAGCGGCTTGCCGCCAGGACCAATCACCGTCGTGTGCAGAGACTGATACAAGTTGAACTTCGGCATCGCGATGTAGTCCTTGAATCGACCCACCACCGGACGCCACTTTCCGTGAATACAACCAAGTGCGCCGTAACAGTCACGCACACTGTCCACGATGATGCGAATTGCGACTAGGTCAAAGATTTCATCAAAGTCCTTGTCCTTCTGCACCATCTTTTCGTAGATGCTCCACAAATGCTTACCGCGACCCGTGACATCACCAACAATGTGAACTTCCGTGAGACGAGCGCGAACTTCAGAGATTGCTTTCTCTAGATACACGTCTCTTTCTGGTGTACGAGTGGATACAAGATGATCTAGTTCTGCAAAGCGCTTTGGATATAACGCCGAGAAAGAAAGATCTTCAAGTTGCTGCTTGATTTCCTGCATGCCGAGACGATTCGCAAGAGGTGCGTAGATATCAAGAGTTTCTTGAGCGATTCGCTGTTGTTTATCCAGTGGCACTCCAGCAAGAGTTCTCATGTTGTGAAGACGGTCTGCGAGTTTGATGATGAGCACTCGCATATCGCGCGCCATTGCCACCAACATCTTTCGCATGGTGGCTGCCTGCTGTGCTTCGCGTGAGTCAAATTGCAAACGTTCAAGCTTGGTGACACCATCAACAAGGCTCGCTACTTCGTCACCAAAATTTCGCTGAACATCTTCGAGAGTGATCTCTGTGTCTTCGACCGCATCGTGCAGCAATGCAGCTGCAAGCGAGATGTCATCGAGTCCGATGTCGGCGACGATTCGCGCCACCGCAATGGGATGGTTGATGTACGCCTCACCTGACGAGCGCTGCTGACTGATGTGAGCTACTCGCGCTGCTTCATATGCCTTGTTCACCAAAGCAACCGACGCCTTTGGATGACGCTTGCGGTACGCCGTCAAAAGAGGCGCAATCTCCTCAATGGGCGCACTATGGTGCCGTCTCCACGGAAGAACGCGGTCGGCAGTGGCCATAACGACAGATTACCTGCGAGTCTTCTTCCGTGGTCGCGGCGGATGCGTCAAGAGTGCATCAACAGCCGGCTTCGGAGCGACCGATTCTGATGCTTCAGCCTTTCGTGCTGACGCACGGCGACTCACCGGGGCACCAGTGGCCATCAGTGATGCCATATCCGTACCGAGGCTGAGTTCGCCCTGCTTGGATGAGTACTCCGCAGACCGCTCTTTCAAGATGCCGAGAATCGGCGCAGCGATATAGATAGATGAATACGCACCGGTTGCCATACCCACCAGCAGGGCAAGTGCAAATTCCTGCAAGGCAACTGCACCAAAGACGCCAGAACCCAAAATGAGGAGACTGAGAACTGGAAGAACAGCTGCAATGGTGGTATTCAGCGAACGCATCAACACCTGATTCATAGAGACGTTGACAATGTCGCCGTAGGACACTCGTGATCCAGAGAATCGGCCCGTGTTTTCATGAACCTTGTCGAACACCACGATGGTGTCATACAAAGAAAAGCCCAAGATGGTGAGGAATGCCACCACTGTTGATGGAGTGACTTCCAGTTGCAGAACGGAATACACGCCAACGCTGATGCCAACGTCGTGAATAACCGCGGCGATTGCGCCGGCGGCCATGCGGGACTCAAATCGCCATGCGATAAAGAGCGATACCAACACCAAGAACACCAACAATGCTCGGACGGCGTTCCACGTGATGCTTCGACCCCATGTTGCGCTGACTTTCTCAACGCTGACTTCTTCAACCTTCACTTTTGCCTTTGCGGCAAGGTCGTCCTTTACGTCTTTTTCTTGTTCAGCGGTCAATTCGCCCAACTGAATTCGAAGACGTTCATCGCTTCCCGAACTGAGAGTTTGAATCTTGGCGCTAGACGCTTCAAGTTTGTTGTCTTCAAGAATTGTTCTCGCAGAGTCAACCGTGAGAGCACCTTTCACAGGCATCTCAAACGCAACGCCACCCTTGAAGTCGATTCCAAGATTGAGGCCCTGGACAAGAAGCGATCCGAATGTGACAATCAGCAAAACTCCAGAGACGATGAAGCCGACATTTCGACGACCGTAGAAATTGATTGTTGTCTCACCGCGATAGAGACGCTGCCACCGACCAGCCATTACGCCACCTCCGCCGTTGTTTGTGCTCCACGAACACCAAGGACTCGACCGTTGTTGAACAAACGCGTGCGTGATAACAGCAGCACGATTGGCCTGGTGAAGAAGTAGGACACCACCATGTCAGACAACGTGGACAAGCCAAGGAAGAACGCAAAACCGCGCACCGATCCAACGGTGAGCCACCACAACACCAAGGCACCAATCAAAGACGCAGTGTCTGCAATCAGAATGGTGCGCCACGCTGAGTCAAAACCGCGTGATGCCGAGTTGCGCAATGTGCGACCCGCCTGTACGTCGTCTTTCAATTTTTCGAAGAAGACAACGTATGAGTCCACCGTGACGCCAATGGACACGATGATTCCTGCCGCACCAGACAATGTAAGTGCGAGTCCATTGGTCTTCGAAAGCCACGACACGATGCTCCACATCAACAGGCTGGACACACCAAGACCCGCTACGACAACAAGAGCAATCAGTCGGTAATAGAAAACGAGGAATGCAAGAACAAGTGCGACACCAAGTAATCCGGAGATAATTGCGGCGCGAAGAGAATCCTTACCAAGAGTTGCAGACACTGTCTGAACAGTGGGTGTTTCAAACTTCACTGGCACGGCACCGAATTGAAGAATCTTCTGCAACTCTTCTGCTTCTGCGCGAGAAAAGTTTCCAGTGATGGAAACACTGCCGTTGGTAAATGAAGGCGTTTGTACCCGAGGGGCAGAAATGACTTCACCGTCCAACACAATTGCAATTGACTTTGTTGGGCACTCTTCCCCACCGTCGTAACACTTACGCGCCAATGCATTCCAGATGTTCTCGCCGAGTTCGCCGTTACGCAGGTTGGCGACCACCGAGAAGCTTCCAGCCTCCACCTGAACCGATGCATCATTCGAGAACACTTCACCAGTGGCTTCCACAGGACCAACGAGGTAGATCATGCCGTCTTTACGACCAGGCAAAATCGTTTGACCCGGCTTCAAACCAGTCTCTGGGTCGGTTCCTGGAACGGTTGTCGTTGTCGTTGTTTCCGCACGTCCACGTGAACTGCCGACGCCACCAGCTGGCGGCGCCAACGTGGTGGTGGCTCCTTTGACAGTGGTGGTTGTTGCACCTTTCACTGTTGTTGTGGTTGCACCTGGAGCGGCCGATGTTGTGGTGGTGAGATCTGGATTCTCCGCAAGGTTTACAACAGGGCGAAGCTCTACCGAACCGGTACGACCAATGAGATCGAGCGCCTCCTGCTGATCTTTCACGCCGGGCAAGTTGACAACAACATTCTTGCCCTGACGTTGAATTTCAGGTTCGGCGACTCCAATGGAGTCAACGCGCTGACGAATGATGTCCACTGCGACATTGAGCGATGCCTCTTCATAATCACCGATCGGCGTCATGGTGACAGATGCACCACCTTGGAGGTCTAGTCCAAGCGAAGGTGTGTTCCCAGCAACAACATTGGCGACGAACGCGCCACATGCAATGAAGAGAATGGAAAGAAGCGGAAGTAATAGTCGACGACGAGACATGAAAGAGCTTTACTTCGCGGTGTCGTCCGCAGCAGGGGTGGCTTTGCGCGCAACAGCCCCACGGGTGACACGAATTTCAATACGTTCCTGGCCGTGACCATCTGCGATATCAAGCCACACAATGTCACCATCAATATCCGACACAAAACCGTAAATGCCAGAGTTCAGTACCACTTCATCTCCGACGGCAAGAGACGACGCCAAGGCGCGAGCTTCCTTCAAACGGCGATTACGTGGTCGCAGGAAGACGAAGTACATGCCTCCAAAAAGAAGGGCGTACACAACAATGGCAACGACCGGCGAGCCACTGTTCGAGGAGGATTCTGCTGCGATTAATGAAGTCACAGTTGGTCATCCTATCCCTCGCCCACTGTGACGGACCTGTACGACTAGCCCCAAATATCAAGCACAGAGCGGCGAAGCGCCTGAAAAGTGCCATTCGCTATGGCTTCTCTCATCTGTGACATCAATGAAATGGTCCACGCCACGTTGTGCACTGACACCAGCCGAGCCGCAGTTGGCTCCCCCACTTGAGTGAGGTGTCGTAAATAGCCACGGGAGTGATTGGCACAGACCCAACATGAACACGTGGGGTCTAGAGGTTCGTCCGAATCTGTGAACCGTGCGTTCTTGATGTGTACTTTGCCCTCAGATGTGAGTGCTGTTCCATGTCGACCTAATCGAGTCTGCATCACACAATCGAATTGATCGACTCCGAGATTGACAGCTTCCACCAACGATGCTGGGTCGCCAACACCCATGAGATATCGCGGCTGATCAAGCGGAAGATTTCCAATACACGCAGCGATGGAGTCCACCATTTCAGCGCGTGTCTCACCAACTGACAGTCCACCGATTGCATAACCATCGAAACCAATTTCTGCAGTTCGCAACGCACTCTCTGCACGCATTGCTGCGTCGGTACCGCCCTGGACAATTCCAAACAACGATTGATCGTGACGCTGATGAGCAACTTTTGCTCGCTCAGCCCACGCACTGGTGCGCTCTAATGCAAGACGCACAACTTGTGGTTCTGCTGGCAACGATGTGCACACATCAAGAACCATCTGAATGTCGGCACCAATTTTCTCTTGTGTCTCAACGGCAATCTCTGGCGTAAAGCGATGATACGAACCGTCATACGTGGATTTGAACGTGACACCGTCGTCATCAACCTTTGGATCAAGAGAGAACACTTGGAATCCACCTGAGTCAGTAAGAGTCAAACCTTTCCACGCAGCAAACTTTCCCAATCCGCCAAATCGCTGAACGACGTCTGCACCGGGCCGCAACATCAAGTGATACGTGTTGCCCAGCACGATTTCAGCGCCTAGCTCTTCATAATCACGAGCACTGAGATATTTAATTGCGCCACGAGTTCCAACAGGCATAAAACATGGCGTGCGATATGGGCCGCGAAATGTGCGCGCAGTTCCAGTGCGTGCGGTGCCGTCAGTTGCAGCAATTTCAAGTTCAACTTTAAACATGGGCGTCGCCTCTTTCTCGGTGAAGAAGCATTGCATCTCCAAAAGACAAAAACCGATATTGCTGCGCTATTCCCGCATCGTAAATTTCACGCCAGCCACCATTAGTGAATGAACTAATCATTAGCAGCAGTGAAGTCCTTGGCATGTGGAAATTCGTCAACATCACATCAACGAGCTTCCATTCGTAACCCGGCGTGATGAAGAGCCTTGTCTTTCCCGACAACTCTCCGAATGTGGCCGCAGATTCCAGTGCACGAGTAGCAGTTGTCCCAACGGCGATGACTCTGTTGGCCGCCTGACAAGCATCAAACGTGTCTCGAGGAACGTTGTAGAACTCCGAATGGATGACGTGGTCGAGTGGGTTGTCAGTTGAAATTGGCTTAAACGTGTCAAGACCAACAACAAGTTCAACTCGCTTGATAGTTGCCCCCGCATTCTCTACTCGAGCCATGAGTTCTGGCGTGAAGTGGAGCCCCGCAGTTGGCGCAGCCGCGCTTGCAGGATTCTGCGAATACACCGTTTGGTATCTCTCGGCATCTTTGAGAGATCCGCGAATGTAGGGAGGTAACGGCATTGAACCGATTCGCTGAATCAATGCAAGTGGATCATCGTCTGTGATTTCTACAACGAAAGTGTCGCCTGCTTCGGTGCGAGGACCAATTCGGACCACGCGCTTACCGAAATACTCAAGCAACTCCCCCTCTTTTAATTTTCGTGCAGGACGCACCAGCGCTTCCCACAAACGCGCATCGGGCGATCGTTTCTCAAGCAACAACACTTCAGCGGCCCCGCCTGTCTTGCGTTGAAGGACAAGCCGCGCCGGCAAGACGCGCGTGTCATTGACAACAATGACGTCTCCCGGTGCGACGAACTCAGGAAGTTCAGAAACAACGCGATGTTGAATGACATGATCGCGATGCACCAAGAGTCTTGCTGAGTCACGCGGCTCAATTGGCTTTTGCGCAATGAGATTCTCGGGTAATTCGTAATCGATGTCCGAGATATGCACGACGAAAGGCTACGGGCTAGCGAGGTGTGTTCGTGCGGCATCCATGGCGATTCGGCCACGTGGTGTGCGCGCGATGAGGCCAAGCTGAATGAGAAATGGTTCGTATACGTCTTCCACCGTTTCTGGTTGCTCGCCCACTGCGATTGCCAACGTGGTGAGACCGACGGGTCCGCCTTCGAATTGTTCACACAGACTGCGCAGAATCGCACGGTCGACTTTGTCGAGTCCGAGGTCGTCAACACCAAACACTTTCAACGCCTCAGTTGCAGTACTTGAGTTAATGGTTCCATCACCGCGTACTTCGGCAAAGTCTCGAACACGGCGAAGCAATCGGTTGGCAATTCGAGGTGTTCCACGACTGCGTCGTGCAATTTGAGTTGCTGCGCCATCGTCGATTGGTACATCAAGAATTCGGGCAGCGCGCGACACGATGGCGTGGAGTTCTTCGTTGTCGTAAAAATCAAGTCGCGCAACCAAACCAAAACGGTCACGAAGTGGCCCGGTAATCATTCCAGTTCTGGTTGTTGCACCAATCAACGTGAAACGAGGAAGCGTGAGCCTGATGGAGGACGCCGCTGGACCTTTGCCGACGACAATGTCAATCTGAAAATCCTCCATTGCTGGATACAAGATTTCTTCAACAGAGCGCGACAAACGATGAATCTCATCAATGAACAACACATCGCCTTCACTCAACTTTGTGAGGATGGCAGCGAGATCGCCAGCTCTTTCAAGTGCGGGTCCACTTGTGACGTGCAAAGCAACGCCCATTTCGGCCGCCACGATGCCCGCCATGGTGGTCTTTCCTAAACCAGGTGGGCCAGCAAGAAGAATGTGATCTGCGGCTTGGCCCCTTTGCTTTGCCGCACCCAACACAATGTCGAGGTGTTCTTTTAACTCACGCTGTCCGACGAATTCATCGAGTTGACGCGGACGTAAGCCAACTTCATCTGACACCTCGTGGTCTGACGTGATGCCAGGTTCTAAAAACTCATCCCGCACGACGGGCCCCCAACACAGTAAGAGCATCTCTCAGCATTGATTCAGTTCCTTCGTTCGAGGAAATTTGGCGCATGGTGTCGCGAATTTCTTCTACGCCATATCCAAGTGCGGTGAGAGCCTCACGCACATCGGCTGCTGCGGACTGGACGGAGTCGCCCGAAGCGTTAGTTGACACATCATCGATACTGAGTCGCGATTTCAATTCCACCATCAAACGTTCTGCCGTTTTCTTTCCAACTCCGGGAACAACGGTGAGAGCTGCAATGTCATTTGATGCAATCACACTGACAAGCGCCGTTGGTGAATACGTGCCGAGTATTGCCATAGCCATCGCAGGCCCGATGCCATGTGTCGCGATCAACACATTGAACGTGTCTCGTTCAACGCGAGAGATGAACCCATACAACGTTTGTGCGTCCTCACGAATGTGATGATGCACATGTAAGAACGTTTTCACCGTGGGTTCCAATTCAGCAAACGTTGCCGATGTAACGGAACACAAATACCCAACTCCACCAACTTCAACAAGAACTGTTGAGGGAGCGAAACGTTCGAGAACAATTCCTCGGAGACTGCCAATCATCGTGCACCTCGTGACAACGCGGCATCGCGAGACGCGTTAAACGGAGCCAACGAACAATGGCACAGCGCGATGGCAGCCGCGTCGGCGGCGTCGGCAGGTTGTGGAACATGATCGAGCGACAAACGTTGTTGCACCATCCGCCCTATTTGATCTTTTGTTGCTGCACCCCATCCGGCCACCGTGTTCTTCACCTGGGAGGGCGTGTATTGAGCAACGTCACATCCGGCGCGTGCGGCCAATGCAAGAACGATGCCGCTTGCTTGGCCAACCGACATGGCGGTGCGCACATTGTTCTGAAAGAACACTTGCTCGACCGCCACCGCATGAGGGGTGAATTCAGTCAGAAGGGCATCGATCTCGTGATGAATCTCGGCCAAACGTTCATGGAGGGGCGAGGTCGGAGGGGTCCGCAAGACCCCAATCGCTAGTGGCTTGATGGACTGAGCCGAGGTCATGGACAGCACCGCATACCCACAGCGGGTGAGACCTGGGTCGACGCCCATCACTACATGACCGAACATATGTTCCACCCTATCTCGGGTGATGAGGGGGTGTGGTGGAATTAGCGGGCTGCTTCGACAGCGGCCACCAGCTCTTCCACTGGCCGGAAAGTCAAGCCAGCAATGGCACGATGGGCGTAGCGAATCACTCCTGCTCCATCCACCACAAACACGCTTCGGCGCGGGAACCCAAGTGGTCCCACTGTTCCATAAGCCGTGGCGACGCTCTTGTCGGTGTCGGCGAGAAGAGGAAACTTAAATCCGTACTTGGCAGCGAATGCTTCATGGCTGGGCATGTCTTGGGCCGAGATCGCCAGCACTTGCGACCCGACGCCTTCAAACGCAGACAATTCATTGTTGTACGAGTTCAGTTGCTTGGTGCAAACCGGTGAGTCGTCACCTGGATAGAACACAATGACGACTGGTTGACCCCTGTACGCCGACAGTGAATATGTCTTCCCACCGGTTCCAGGAAGTGTGAAATCTGGAGCGAGCTCGCCAACCGTTGCTGCCATTAGTCAATTCCTTGCATGATTGATTCGTCGATGTCGAAGTTTGCATAGACATCTTGGACATCATCATTATCTTCCAACATGTCCATAATGCGAAGGATTTGTTTCGCATCATTCACATCGGTGACCTCAATAGTGGTGGACGACACCATTGTTGACTCAGCGCTCTGGGTGGCGATACCGGCCGACTCCATTGCTTCTTTCACGTCATACACAACAGACGGATCGGTGAGAACTTTCCACGAATCACCGTCGCGCTCGATGTCATCTGCGCCGGCTTCTAACGCTGCCGTCATGACGTCGTCTTCAGCCAATGATCCGTCCACCAAGATGACTCCACGACGAGAGAATTGCCATCCCACTGCACCTGGTTCAGCCATTGATCCACCGAACTTGGAAAATGCACTGCGCACATCGGCAGCAGTTCTGTTTCTGTTGTCAGTCAGAACGTCGACCAGCATTGCGACACCACCCGGTGCATAACCCTCGTACGTGATGCTTTCGTAGTTGGCGCCATCGGATTCGCCAACACCTCGCTTGATGGCTCGGTCGATGGCGTCCTTCGTCATTTGTCCCGCTTTGGCCTTCAACACCATGGTGCGTAGCGATGCGTTGGAATCAATGTCTCCGCCGCCTGCGCGCGCTGCAACTTCGATTTGGCGTGCCAACTTCGCAAAGAGTTTTCCGCGCGCCTTGTCGGCGGCGCCCTTCTTGTGCTTAATCGTTGCCCATTTGGAATGTCCGGACATGAGTTACACCTTTCCGATTGATGTCATGTTGTCAAGAAAGAACTGATGCATTCGCGCATCTCCAGCAAGCTCTGGATGAAACGACGCTGCAAGAACATTATTCTGCCGAACAAGAACTGGCTCACCGTTCAACTCGCCCACTACTTCCACCTCTGCACCAATGCGCTCGATGCGAGGTGCCCGAATAAAAACACCGTGGAATTCGCCCACCGATGTCGAGATGGAGGATTCAAAAGAATCAATTTGTCGCCCGAAAGCGTTTCGCCGGACAGAAATATCGATTGCACCAAAACTGCGCTGATCTGGTCTGCCGTCTAACACTTCAGTCGCGAGGAGAATCATGCCGGCACACGTTCCAAACACAGGCATACCGCCCGAAATTCGCTGACCGATGACGTCAAACAATCCAGACGACAACAGAAGTTGAGACATAGTGCTGGACTCGCCGCCAGGCATCACCAATGCATCCACGGAATCAAGGTCACGAGGAAGCCGGACTTCTATCGTCTCGCAGCCCAATGACTGGAGACAGTCGCTATGCGCAGCGAATGCTCCTTGCAGCGCAAGTACGCCAACCTTCACGTTCACCTGGAGGCCTCGAATCCACGACGGGTCGTTTCCTTACCAGCCGCGCGATGCGTAGCGCTGTGACTCGTGGATCTCATCCATGCCGATGCCCGTCATTGGTGCACCCAAGTTGCGACTCACTTTTGCGAGCACACTTGCGTCACGGAAGTGTGTTGTTGCTTCCACGATTGCCTTTGCACGTGGTGCTGGTTCATCGCTCTTGAAAATTCC
>Ga0172373_10009627_pt1 | contig 11964 bp, 9 predicted proteins | sample Lak10m_2_FD_114546 | JGI IMG/M metagenome (GOLD analysis project Ga0172373, IMG submission 114546) | Freshwater microbial communities from Kabuno Bay, South-Kivu, Congo - kab_092012_10m | ecosystem: Environmental > Aquatic > Freshwater > Lake | place: Democratic Republic of the Congo: South-Kivu... | reverse complement strand
TTTTCTCCGCGCTTCCTTCCCTCTCCTTTCCCAACCTCTCCCCGATACTTAATCCTATCGATTAGTTCGTCCGAAGCCCGAACAGCATTCAGAGTGCCGAACACAACTGGCACACGGCCTACAGCGTTGAGCGGTGTGGCCTCGCCGCGTGGGGCACTAGGCCTACGGTGCGGGGCGTGAACGTGGAAGGAGCGAACCCAGCCCAGATTGAGGCTAGGGGCTTCAAGGGCGATGGACCGATCGAACGGTTTCAGACCTTGAGAATCAGGCCACGGCGCAGGACCCACCACGACACCAGCCAGCAAGCGAGCATGTAACCGAACGAGAACACAAAGGAACCTAGTCCATTGTCGCCGGCTAGGGCGACGGCGGTCTGGGTATACAACCATTCGAATGCTGTGATGGGGCGGCCCGCAACCTGGCCAGCGCCGATACTTTGGAGGGTCACGACTCCCATTTCGGAAACCATGTAAGCCAGCAGCGGGTTTTTGCCGAACACATCGAAAAACCCAAGAAGCCGAGCCCGCCCTTGGACGTCGACCAACCAAATCGACATGCAGAGCAGGAGCATGGACAGCCCACCGACGTAGAGCGTGTAAGAGCTGGTCCAAAGCTTCTTGTTGATCGGAAATCCGAGCCAGTAGTCCCAAAGAAAACCGGCGGCCACGAGGCCCAGGCCGGCCGGGAACAAATCGCTCAAGGCGTAACGTCGATCGGGAGTGCCATCGAGTTTCTGACCGCAGCGATAGCCGATGATAAAGGTGACGATCGCGGGCAGCGTGCTGAGAACTCCCTCGGGATCGAAGGCGTAGGGTTTACCGAGAACACTCTCACCATGGTAGAGGTGCTCGGCCCCCAACAGCCAACGATCGAACCGTAAGGCGGCGTTGGTCTCCAACGCGTAAGGATCGGCACCACTGCCGAACGCGAACATGAGTGCCCAATACCCCGCGAGGGCGGCGAGGCTGAACACGGTGAGGCCACGCTGAGACAGCTTGAGCGCCAACGTGCATCCGATGCCGTAGCACAAGGCAAGGCGGCCCAAGACGCCGAGCACGCGCACGTGGTCCACAAACCAGCCGAGGTATTCTCCCAGTTTCAACTTGAAACAGGCCTCGATGAACCCCGGCACATACCACATGAACATGCCTAGGAAGAACAGGATCGCGGTCCGTTTCCAGATTTTGGTCAATGCAGTCGAGATCCCCTGCCATTGCAGCTTTTTCAACGAAAACCAAGCCGAAGCACCGATGATGAAGAGGAAGGACGGAAAAACTAAATCGGTCGGAGTGAAACCATGCCAGCGCGCGTGCTGAAGCGGAGACCAGGAGCGATCCCCGTTGCCTGGGGTGTTGACGATGATCATGAAGGCGATCGTCCACCCTCGAAAGATGTCGATCGCCAGGATCCGGTTGGAAGGAGCAAGCTTTGACATAGGCCAACAGAACCCCGAGTTCCGTCACCGCGCCGGGAGAGAGTGGGACGGCTGAGGTCGTCCCTCCCCTCCCCATCCGCCGCGATGGGTGTTGCCGAATTAACGGAACATCTTGTTGTTCCGGTCGCCTCGGGAGAGCAGGAACGCAACGAGGTCGAGAATCTCGTCCTCTTTGAGCGCGTTTAGCAACCCTTCGGGCATCATCGACATTTTGGCGGGTTCGATCGATTTGATGTCAGCTCGTTTGATACTCGCCATATCGTTAGGGTCGAGCATGTTGGCGTTCACCATCAAGGTTTCCTCGTTCAGGTTTACGATGCGCCCTGTGACTTCGGTGTCGTCATGCTTGCGGACCACGATGGCCGCATATTGGTCGCTGACTTCTTTGCTTGGTTCGAGGATGGATTCGAGCAAGTCTCGAGCGTTGAAACGACCGGCCACACCGGTGAGATCGGGGCCTACGGCACCGCCTTCGTTGTCGAAACGATGGCAGTTAAAACAACCCACGGCACCGGCGATATCGCGACCATGATTGTAGTCACGTTTCTTGAGCCCTTTTTGCACGGAAGCCTCGAGATCGCGCACGGTCCACTCTTTGAATACGGTACGTTCTCCGAGCAACGCCATGGGACTCTTACGCTCTGGTTTGGCGTCGAGGATCGGCTTCAGAGCCAACTTGCTGGATTCGTCCAGCTTGGCGACGGCATCGGCCTTCATGTCGCGGAGGAATCCGGTGAGACTGGCACCGCCACGGAAGTTCACGGCCTTGATATACCATTGAAAGTAAGTTCTGCGCAGCTGAGGATTCCAGCCGGTCTTGAGCACGCGAAGGGCGCGCGCGTAGTCCATTTGCTCCTCTTGGGTGGGGGCGTTCTCGAGCTTAGCGACGACTTTGGTCGCGGCGCTGGGGGCTTCGAGATAGACCAGCATCTGGGCCAGTTCCACGTTCAACTCGCGGGTTGTCGAAGGAAACAGCGGATCGAATTTGGCCACCAAACGCGCGCGCGTCGCGGCATCGGACGATCCCATACGGGTGAAGGCCAAGCTGTAGGCTCGGAGCAGGTCCAGTTTCTGAGCGTCGTTGAGCCGAGACCAAGCCACTTTGTCGAGTCGTTCGATAATCCGGCTTTGGAGCGATTTATCCCCCACCCGGCTAAGGCCGATGAGGGCCGTCACGGCGGCCTGATCATTGGATTCCGCGAGCGCCCGCTCCGCCCAGGTGGTGGAGTCTTGGTGCTCAAGCGCGATGCGAGCCGCAAAGCGGATGTAACGGTCGGTATGCTTCAGATGCGGCCACACTTCCTTAACGGCGTTTGCGTCGCGGTGCCCGTGGAACGACTCGATCTTCTTGCGTAAGGCGCGGTCGGCTTTTCCGTTCGAATTGGCCTTCGCCGGGGCGGTCGGAGCCGTGCCCGAATAGGTGACACGATACAGAGCCGACTGCGTTTTGCGTCCACCGATTGCGAAGTAGAGGGCACCATCTTTAGGATTTACGACGATGTCGGTGAGCGGCAGAGGCGATCCGGTGATGAACTCCTCGGTCTGTGCCTTGTAAGCCGAGCCGTCTGGCGTGAGGTGCACGGCGTAGAGTTTGCCGTAACTCCAATCGAGAATATAAAGGGCTTCCTGATACTTCGCGGGGAACTTCGCGCCGTAACCGAAAGCGACGCCTGTGGGGGAACCCGGGCCGATATTGACGACCTCAGGTAGGCTGTCGGGGTAATACGCAGGCCATTTCCCAGCTCCGGAACGCCAGCCGAATTCGGAACCGCTCGTGACCAAGCAGACGCGTGTTGGGCGGTACCATGGGGTGTTCATATCCCACTCCATGTCGGCGTCGTAGGTAAATAGATCTCCGTTCCGATTGAACGCGGCATCGTATTCGTTTCGGAAACCGGTCGAGATCAGCTCCCAAGATTTGCCTTCGGGATCAGTTTTCGCGATCCAACCACCGGGCGCGAGCACTCCCTTCATGAACCCATTTCCATCCCACAGTCGAGGCAGCAGGTGGTCCTCGCTCCAGACCTTGGGCACGCGTGATTCGTTGATGTCGGTGAGTTTGGTCTGGTTTCCGACAATGATATGGAGCGACTGGCCGTCGGGGGAAAGAAGAATGGCGTGAGGCCCGTGCTCCCCTCCTCCGGCGAGTTTGCGCAGGAGTTTGACGTCATCGTATTTATCGTCGCCGTTGGTGTCACGAACCCGATACAGACCGCGGCCTTGGAAGGCTTCATTGGCCACCATCACATACAAGCTATCGAAGGCATAGAGCAGCCCTTGCGCCTGGCCGATGGGGAGGTCGATGGCCTCGACCTCGGTCGTGCCCGACTGACCGGCGGGCGGCACGGTGAGTCGGTAGAGCTTGCCGTATTGATCCGAAACGATCAGTCGGCCTTTCGGATCGACGCACATGCTGACCCAAGATCCCTGCTGTTCCTTGGGAACGGTGTAAAGCAATTCGACCCTAAAATCCTTGAGAACTTTGAGGCGTTCCACGGGGGTTGCGGCTCCTTTGAGGCCGGTGGGAGCTTGGCCGAAGCAGTTGCCGACCAGCGCTATGAGCATTGCACCAAACAACCCCACGGAAGACCGCAAGCACCGTGGCTTAAGATGAAACAGGAGATTCATCTGAGAAGAATCTACAAAGCCCTCGGACAGCGCAAGAATTCTCTCGATGCGTGGCTCTCGATGCGTGGTTACTTTCGACCCTCGACCATGTGTCGCGGTACAGGTGGAAGATCGTCTTGAAGCTGACGCTTCGTGCGGTGGCCCTACAAACCTGGGGCGGGCGGGCGTCGTTGAGGTAGGGACGGCGCGTCCTTCGTCCGACCGAAGCCAAGGCGAAGGCGGATGCGCTGTCCCCGTCCGGCCACGGCCGGACGGCTCTGGGCTGTGGGTCTCTGGGACGCGGTTACTTTGGGAAAGTCTAGGAGACACAAAGCTCCCGAGCGTCCGGCTGTCGCCGGACGCTGACACCCCGGCGGGGTGTCCCTACCTGGCGACGGGGGCGGTTGCGAAATAGATTTGCGTCCAGCGCGTGCTGGGTATCCTAATTCAGCGTGATTCCGTTGCAGTCCTCCTTTCTTAAGATTCGCTCGCCGCACCGCGCCCGAAGCGGGTGTGGTTGGCATTTGCTTTGTTTGCACGCTATGAGCCTTTGGGTGGCGACGACGACACCGTCTTTACACGCGCAGTTTGCGGGGTTCATCAACAAGGGACTCGTTGGCGTGGGGCGGGTTCCGGCGGCTTCGTTCGACCGCGCTGGGGACGGCCAACAGGACACGTTGGGCGGTTTATTTTCATCGATGCAGTTCGATGTCGAGTCCCTGCGCATTCGGAAAGGCGAAAGCGGAGCCACGATTTACGAGGGTGTTCTGTACAGCCTGCCCGATCGGGGGTATGGGGATGGGGCGAGAGATTATCGGCCACGCATTCAGACCTTCTCCATTCGCATCGAACCTTATGTGAGCGAAACTCCAACCCTACGACAGGATCAGATCACACTCTCCAACACATCCACCCTGCTCTTGCGCTCGCCGGACGGCTACTACACGGGATCCGATGCGGCGGATGCGCGTGAGACGCGCTTTCCCAAGGCGGCGGACCAAGGCTCAGCCCAGGGGCACCCCTCGATGGATCCGGAGGGACTCGTGCGGATGAAGGATGGAAGCTTCTATGTGAGCGAAGAATACGGCCCGTTCATCTACCATTTCGATGCCAAGGGCCAGTGGATCGAGACCCTACGCCCGCCCGAGGCGTTCCTACCGAAGAACGGTCCGTATCCCGGAATAAACACGTTCACAGCGACCAACGCGCCGCAGAGCGGCCGACGCAACAATCGCGGTTTTGAAGGGCTGACGTTGAGCCCGGACCAACGACGACTCACCGCGATGATCCAGTCTCCGCTGGATCAAGACGCGGGATTGAAGAACGACAGCCGGAACACCCGAGTCTTGCAATTTGATTTGAGGGCACCGGCGGAGAGTGCGAAGCGAATCGCGGCGGAGTATGTGTATCAGCTCACCTTAAACGGGAGTGAGACGGGCCCATGGCACACGCCGGTCAACGAAGTCTTATCCATCACCCCCGAGACCTTTCTCGCGCTCGAACGCGACTCGTATGGGTTAGGGTCGTTCACCAATTCGGCCCCTCGTTTCAAGAAGATCGTGCTGTTCAACACCCGGAACGCGACGGACATCGCAGGCTCGGGCTACGATCTGCCAGCGGGCGCACCCAACCAACGCTCGTTGCCTTTGGATACCTTACCCAAGGACATCCGACCGGTCGAACGAATGGATTTTGTGGATCTCCTCAACCCCCAAGCCTTGGCACGCTTTGGTTTGAATGTATCGACAAACCACAATGCGAACACGATTTCCGAGAAGTGGGAAGGCATGACGGTGGTTCCGATGAACGACGCCAAGTTTCCCGACGACTACCTCCTGCTGGTTGGGAACGACAACGACTTCAAAGCCCCCGTGGTCTACCATGGGGGCGTCGCGGTGGCGACGAACCGAACCACGGTTGACAACATGATTTTGGCTTTCCGAGTGACCCTGCCGGGCTATGCGCCAGCACGCGGGCGAACGTCGCGTTGAAGGCGAGCGATCGAGCCTAAGCAGAGGCGAACGCGAAGCCCTGAGGGGCTCCTTGATCGAGCTCGGAACAGAACGTTGCCCACCAGCCTTGGGCCATGTAAGGTCGAGCCCATGACCGACCATCATACCGGCAATGCCTTCACCCGTGGCGATCCTTGGCGTGTGTTTCGTATCATGTCCGAGTTCGTCGACTCGTTCGAAACGCTGTCGACCGTCGGCAACTCCGTCACCATTTTCGGCTCCGCGCGCACCAAGCCGACCGACCCCTATTACAAGCACTCGGAAGAGCTGGCGAAGGGCTTGTGTAAGGCGGGATATGCGGTCATCACAGGAGGGGGGCCAGGCATCATGGAGGCGGCGAACAAGGGGGCAGCGCGGGCGAAAGGAAAGTCCGTGGGGCTCAACATCACACTGCCCCATGAGCAACATGGGAACCGCTACGCGAACATTCCGGTGAATTTCCATTACTTCTTTGCCCGCAAGGTATGTTTCGTGAAATACAGCATGGGCTTTGTGTTCATGCCCGGAGGTTTTGGCACGCTGGACGAGTTATTTGAGGTCGCTACGCTAGTGCAAACGCAACGAATTCCGCGATTCCCTCTGATTCTGTTTGGCAGCGAACATTGGAAAGGTTTGATGGACTGGATCGAATCGACCCTCAAGAAAGAAGGGATGATTAGCCCGCACGACACCCAATTGCTCACGGTCACCGATTCAGTCGAAGAGACCATCGCGCACATTGCCGAGTATGCGCACCGTGTTGGGCCACCGAAACATATTCCTCCCGCGTTCGCCTGACGTAACCACTCACTCCGAGCTGATCGATCCTTCAAGCCGCTGCGGTCTGTTTCAAAAACTAATGTATCAAACTTCCCATCTCCCCAATGGCATGACGGTGGCCTCCGCCCAGATGCCGCACATGAACAGCGTGGCCGTCGGAATCTGGGTGGCGACAGGCGGCCGCTACGAGGCAGCTGAAGATAACGGAGCGGCTCATTTCATTGAGCACATGCTGTTTAAAGGCACGCGCAAACGCAGCGCAGCGCAAATTTCGCAAGCCGTGGAAGGCATCGGTGGATATATCAATGCCTTCACCTCCGAGGAGGCCACCTGCTTCTACGCGCGCGCCAGCCACGACAAGTTGGACGAGCTGGTCGATGTGCTAGCGGACATGTTCCTCCACTCCAAGTTTGATTCGGTGGAGCTCGAAAAGGAGCGACAAGTAATCAAGGAAGAGGTGGCGATGTACCAGGACCAGCCTCAGCAGCACGTGCAGGAGCTGCTCAGCGCGCTGTGCTGGCCGGACCAACCCCTCGGCCGCCCGTTAACCGGCACGCTCCAAGGCCTCGACGGGCTGACCCAAGCGCGGCTGTTGAGTTATTACCGACAGAACTACGTGTCCGGTTCGACCCTCGTCACGGCATCGGGCCGGGTTGACCACGAGGGTTTGGTTAAAAGCTTGGGTCGTTTGGCCTCGAAGATTCCGTCGGGCGCACGCCGGACTCCGGTGGCGGCGGACCCGGCGCAGGTTCGACCTCGATCGATCCTGTGCACCAAGGAAGTGGAGCAGACACAGATGGCGTTGGGCATCCGGACATGCAGTCGACATGACGACCGGCGTTTCGCGCTGCGATTGCTGAACACAATCCTCGGAGAAAACATGAGCTCGCGCTTGTTCCAGACCGTTCGCGAGGAGCGCGGATTGGCGTATTCGATCTACAGTGCGACTTCGTCCTTTGACGACGCCGGCATGCTGAACATCTCGGCGGGCTTGGATGCCGAACGTCTGGCGGAGGTGATGAAGGTCGTCAAGGCTCAACTGCGGTTGCTTACGGAGAAGGCCCCGACCTCGAGCGAGCTCCGGCGTGCGCGGGACTACGTGATTGGTCAGATGGACCTGAGCCTGGAGGGCACGGAAAGCCAGATGAACTGGGTGGGAGAAACGTTACTGGGATATGGACGGGTGCTCGATCCATCCGAGGCGAAATCTCGGATGCTTTCGGTCACGGCGGCGGAGATCCGAGGGGTGGCGCGTGAGTTCTTTAGACCTGAGCGAATGAACTTAGCGGTGGTGGGGCCTCGCAAGGACTCGAGGGCGGTTCAAAAACTGGTAGAGAGCCCGCTCTAGCACTCACCCCGAACAAAAACTATGTCCGCCCGAGGATGTCAGGCGCTGCTGGAACCGGTTCCGGAGGAAGGAGCGTGGGAGCACCTGTACGAGCAACTCGCCGAGCGGCCGGGCACAGTCATCCTGGGTAGCACATTGCGTGACCCGCGTCGGGGGCGCTATTCGTTCATCGCGGCCGATCCGTTCCTCACCTTCTCCAGCCGAGGCGCTCACTGTGAGTGGCAGTTTCAAGGCGGTGAACGATCCGAGTTTGGCAACCCGTGGCGCGTGCTTGAACGCCAGCTTCAGCGTTACGAGGTGCTGGGCGACCTCGACCTCCCCTTCCCTATTGGAGGCTGCTTCGGCTTCTGCGGATACGGCATGCGCTCCTTCGTGGAGCCCAAACTCGCACGAAAGGCGCGCCCAAACACCTCGATACCGGACGCGTGGTTCGGCTTCCACGACAGCCTATTCGTGCACGACCACCATCTGGGCCGGAGTTGGATCGTTGCGACGGGGCTCGATTTGGATGGCAATCGAGATGCGGATCGCGCGGCGGCACAGGTCGAGAAATGGCGAGGCTGGATCGCCTCGACCGCTCGAGAACCCGCGCCCGCCCCCTCCTCTCTTCGTCCGGTGAGCCCCACGGGATTTCGATCACTGACTTCGCGCGAAACGTTTCTTGGATCGGTCGTCCGTGCGCAGCAATACATCCGTAGCGGGGACATCTATCAAGTCAACCTGAGCCATCAAATCGTGCTGGATCAGCCTGTGCCCGCATGGGACCTATATGGCGCGCTGTCGGCACGCTCCCCGGCACCGTACGCCGCGTTTCTGCAAATGGGACACGCCCAGATCGTTTCGTCTTCGCCCGAACTCTTCCTTCGAATGAGCGGCGATCACGTCCTCACGCGCCCCATCAAGGGCACACGACCCCGAGGAGCGGATCCGACACGCGACGCCCAATTGACCTACGAGCTTCAGACCAGCCCCAAGGAGATGGCGGAGCTGGTCATGATCACCGACCTCCTGCGCAACGACCTAGGCCGGGTTTGCCAATTCGGCTCCGTCCAAGTTCCCGAGCTGGTTCGGCTCGAGCGATTTGCTCAGGTGCAGCATCTGGTATCGACGGTTGAAGGCCGGCTGCGCCCGGACGAGACCCACTTCTCGGCTTTGGCGTCGATGTTTCCTGGAGGCAGCGTCACGGGGGCACCCAAGTTTCGAGCCATGGAGATCATTGATGAGCTCGAACCCCACGACCGAGGACCCTACACGGGGTTGGCGGGCTACATCGGGTTTAACCGGGAAAGCCAAATGAACATTTTGATTCGAACCGCGACCTGTGCGGACGATCAGACCTCATTCCATGTCGGGGCCGGCATCGTTGCTGACTCGATTCCTGAGGCGGAGTATGATGAGACTTGGGCGAAGGCTCGAGGCTTCCTGGACGCGATCCAAAACGGATGTGGCATACCTGCCGGAGTCACCCCCTGCGAGCCGATTCCCCATTCCGCGACCTAGGCTAGATCATTTGGCACAAGCAACCTCCGACCCACGACATTGTATGATCTGCTACCTCAACGGCACGTTCCTCCCTGTCGAGCACGCTTCGATCCCGGTTCAGGATCGCGGGTTGCTCTATGGGGACGGCTTCTTTGAATCGATCCGGGTTCACAACAAAGCACCCTTCCGTTGGAGTGAACATTGGAACCGAATGGAGCGAGCGTCGCGAGGGCTGCGGATAGCGCTTCCGGGCGACGCCGCACGGTTCGGGCGGGTGCTCACGGAGCTGTGCCTCAAGAACAACCTTCGTGATGGAGTGATCCGAATCACGATCTCCCGAGGTCCTGGAACTCGCGGGTATTCACCTAAGGGCGCGACCCAGACCACAGTATGCCTTACGGCTCATCCCAGTCGGTTGGAGACAACAGGCAAATCCGAACCGATCACGGTGGTCACCGCGCGTTCGATTCAATTAACCCCGCCCAATCTTCTCAGCGGCTTCAAGCACGCCAACCGACTCATCCAGGTGCTCGCGCGCATGGAAGCCGATGACCAAAATGCCGACGAAGCCTTACTACTCGATTACTCAGGAAACGTGGCGGAATCGAGCGGCGCGAACGTGTTCTGGTTCCATAACGACACACTCTGTACGCCGCCGTTAGAAACCAACGCGCTGCCCGGGGTGACCCGGGCGCTCGTGCGGGAGATCGCCGCCGATCTCAAGTGGTCTGTGACCGAACAACTCGTCCCGCCCGAACACCTCTATCACGCAGAAGGACTGTTCCTCGCCAATTCCTCCCTGGGAATCGTCGAAGTCGGATCACTCGACGGACACCCAATTCCCATGAGCCCCCTCGTTGCCGCCCTGCGCACGGCTTACCAGGCGCGGCTCGATGCCGAATGCGGGTCGGGGACGTAGGCGGATCGGTCGACCGCGTCTACGCGTTCTGGGGTTGCCGTATGTGCAACCACGCATGCACGTGGGGAGCACCCCTGAAATAGCTAAGCATCGAAGGCCCCTCGATTTGCCACACATCCCAGACCCCGTCCCCGCCCAGATCCTGGTTCTTGAAGAAGGCCATGTGCAAGTTGTCCCAACCGCCGGCGTCAATCAGACGCAAGGACTCGTCGACGTCCTCCTTTCGGAACGGGGCGAGCACATCGGCTACGACCTTGCGTGCGTGCTCGCGTTGATCGCGTGAGAGTTCTGAGAAACGAATGCCGGGAAGCTCCTTCTTCTGCCCCGTGAGCGCGACGGTCTTGGTGCCTTCTTCGGCTCGCCCACGTCCCAGAAGCGCCAACGCGCGCTGGCGACCATCGAGCATCTGAAACACCTCGTTGGCCCGACGGGCCTGATACCAGTAAACGTTACCCGGGTGGTCGGCCTTTTCTGTATCCCCTCCGGCGGCGTGGCCATAGAAGATAGGCCCACCGAAAGCCGCTCCAGCTACCGAATCCCCATCACACCGGCGTGTGACGTGTCGGCCACTGAGCACGAACTCGAACTGCCCGGTGCCCGGCTGACCAAACAACGCCACGGCGCACCCACCGAAACCTTCCTTCTCGCTATCGTGTTCGACAGCCTTGAGCACATCCGCTGCGTATTCGGGGCTATGGATTTTGAGAAAGATTTCGCGGATCATCGCCTGTTGATCGGGCTTAAACACGGTTGCGATGGATTTCTCGGTAATCATCCAATTGTTGTCCACCTTGGAACGCAGCGGATGCTCGAAAGGGAACGTCACTAGGGCCCGTTGCTCCTCACTGAGGCTCTTGTAGAGGGTGGCCACGATTGTTTCGGCCGCACCCGATCGAGCGGATGCTGCGGAGGAACTCGCGGTGTAGAGGCTTGAGGTGGCTGCGGCTGCAGCGGCGGTTCCTACGAGTGCTGTCTTAAGGAACTCACGACGGTTGGGTCGGTGGAAGCCATCTTGTAAGGAGGAGAGGTAGGAGGGATGCATGAAGCGACCTTCCCACAACCCGTGAGCCGTCGCAAGCTCGTTGGCGTCAAGCGCAGGTGTTGTGCAGGGCTGGTTCAAAGTCGCGAGACGGGGTACAGGAGGATGGGAACCTGAGGCGGAGGGTCTGACAGGTGGTGAAGATCGATCGGAGGCTACAGGGGAACGGGATTTCCAACCCATTGCTTGGGGGAGGCGGACAGGAATCTCCGCCCTCCTGCTTGGGGAGGTCGGCACGGATGCCAGCGGCCGCAGGGACTTTGATTTGAAACAGCCCTGACGTGTTGGGGCGCATCCCTTTCTTTTATGCGACGCTTGTCATGCTCTAGGTTTCGTGTTGATCATACGTCCTTTCATTCATGA
>Ga0172373_10009625_pt1 | contig 11965 bp, 10 predicted proteins | sample Lak10m_2_FD_114546 | JGI IMG/M metagenome (GOLD analysis project Ga0172373, IMG submission 114546) | Freshwater microbial communities from Kabuno Bay, South-Kivu, Congo - kab_092012_10m | ecosystem: Environmental > Aquatic > Freshwater > Lake | place: Democratic Republic of the Congo... | reverse complement strand
CTGCACCAGCATCAGCGGACCCTGCATGTCGATGAGTCAGGAACTGAATCGATCGCAGTCGAGCCCTCGGACATCGCACTTGCCAATCGCTTGATAGACAAGCTTCTCAAGCAGTCCAACAACGAACTCCCCCCCCAATCCCAACGCTGTCTGGAGTCCCTGCAGGGGTTCGTCCAATCCCACTGCCAGCGCGATCGCCTGACTCCGCCGGAGTTCCGATTCACCCGCCGCAGTTTTAGGGAACAGAGCGGCTGGACCGACAACCAGTTGCGAGTCCACTTCCAACGTCTGATCGATCTAGAGTTCCTGCGCGTCCATCGTGGCCGTCAGGGCTGTACCTACCTGTATGAGCTCGTGATCTAGCTCACTTCGTGCCCCCTTCGTGGGGTGTTCGTGCCCCCTTCGTGGGCCCGGCCTCCACGATCTGCTGATGCACAGAAACGCTTGTAAAAGCTGCGTTTGGAGGGGCTAGACTGCGGACTTCGTGGTCCGCACCGGGTCGCAAGAGCGGTCCTGGTTTTCTTGAGCCGTATGCCGTTATGACCGCATGACGGTCTTTCTGAATCTCTGTCGTTTTTCTTGGAATGTTTTTTTGCATAAGGAATCTCGTGCGATGACACACTCGATGGCTTCGTTGTTGGAAGCGTACTACCTGGACCTGCGAGTTAAGAACTGGTCGGAGGGGACGATCTCCCGTCGCCAGTATGGACTCAAGCGATTCGTCAACTGGTTGGCCGATCGTTCGATCGACACGTTTAATGAAGTAACCCCTGAGGTGATCGAGGCCTACCAACGTAGCCTGTACCACATCGGGAACCTGCGCAATCGCAAGCCCTTGCGAGCCGCAACACAAGCGTCGTACCTATCGACGATCGTGCATCTGATGCGTTGGTTGCTCAAGCATCAATACATTGCCAGCAACCCGACGGTGGAGCTGGAGCTACCCAAGGAGGAGTTTCGATTGCCGGTCGGGTTCATGAACGTCGAGGAGGTCGAGCGGTTGCTCAATCAAGCGGACGCTCAGACCCCGATCGGGATCCGGGACCGGGCCATGATGGAGGTACTGTACTCATCGGCCATGCGTCGTGGGGAGCTGTGCAACTTGAGCCACTACGACATCGATTGGGAGCGGCGTTTGCTGACGATCCGTCAGGGGAAGAACAAGAAAGACCGGATCGTACCGATCGGCCAGCGAGCGGTGGATTGGCTGTTTAAATATCTTCAGGACGTGCGTCCGGAGTTAGCGGCGGGCAAGTTCGCGAAGCGGACTTGCAAGCGCTGGCGTCGGGACCCGACCGACAAGTTGTTTTTGAGCAATTTCGGAGCTGCGATGAATCCGGTGAATGTTTCGTTATTGATGCGGGCGTACATCGAAGCCGCAGGGATCGACAAGCGGGGTGCGTGCCACATCTTCCGTCACACGGCAGCGACGCTGATGTTGGAGAACGGAGCGGACTTGCGGAGCATTCAGACGTTGCTGGGTCATGAGAATTTGAACACGACGCAGATCTACACCCACATTGCCATCGACCACCTCCGCAAGGTCCACGATGCGACCCACCCGGCAAAGCCCGACAAAAGCCCGGGCAGCGTAAATCCTTAAAAACGGCCCTGCGTAAGCTCTCAGGTGAACCGTTCGCCCCCCCGTGCCGTGTCCAGGCGTAGGCCTGGGCACGGCACGGTCTTGGCGTCTCAGACCCGAGAAAAATTGAGATCTGCCGGTAAAAAAAGTTTGCACCGTGCGTTGCGGATCCTTTACAATTCAGTGCATGGTCGCTTCATCGATTCCCTGCAAAATATCGCTCTGTGCAGATCGCGCGCATGCTCGCGCGGGAGATTCGTACGTATCGAGTGCCATCGATGTTGCATGCCCCACGACTCAAAACGTCCTTGCCATCGCTTCGCCCCACGAATTGCAAGGGGATTATTGGCCGTCATCTTTGACGGGCACTAGTTCTTTCTGTTGCAACCAACAATACTCCATCACCGCAGTAACGACATCCGCAGGCAGCGTTACTGAACGCTACGCGTATAGCGCCTACGGCGAACCAACGATATGTGATCCATCAGGCTCGACTCTTTCAAGTTCAGCGATCAATAATCGCTACACATATACGGGCCGAGAATGGGATGCGACCGTTGCCCTATACCACTTCCGTGCACGATGGATGAGTCCGAAGACGGGGAGGTTTCTTACGAGAGACCCAATGGGCTACTTTGATGGCGACTCACTTTATTTCAAGTATTTTGGACTTCAGGGCATGGATCCAACCGGCCTTGAGCGACTGCTTGACGTCCCTGCAACCCCAGACAAGTGTGCTGAAGCGCTGTTTTATATGAAATACTATGCATTGCTTCGCAGTCTTGGCACGTATGACAATATTTTACTCGAACACTATTTGGATAGCTCGGGCAAGGATATGGTATTAGACTTTTCAGCCTTTGATTATTGGGGTGGAGCACGAAGCACGCATTATTGGAAAGTTTTGAATGCTGTCGCCAAAGCAGCGAGGACAATTCCCTGCAATACGACTAAGTCAGGAATGGGTACAATTACTGGGCAGTTCAAGAGCATGACGCTGATGATAAACACATGGACGTTGACAACAAATTATTCTTGGTCTGCCACGAAGACATGTGGTACGTTTTGTTGGATGCCGACGTGTGATCTCAAAGCAAGTATTTGGTTTAACTATACGGCTTTCGATATTACCGACTTCAATGTAGGGGTGGGGCATACATTCGGCGGAGGGCCAATTGTTCCAAGAATCACAGATGACCTTATCGTCGCCTGCAAAATTGGCAGGTCGTTTAAGATTAGTGCGAGTTCAACAGACGATGCATCGATTTCGGGATGCGCCCCTAGCAGCATAATTGGCCCCTCATTGTGACGCGTTGTTCATTACGGACTCGCCGGGATGCCGAGTGCACTCTGGTGGACAAATGAGTTCAGTTTTCTGGGTTCTTATCGGACTTGAGTGCGTCTTTAGTCTGTTAGTGTTGAATTGTTTTGTCGGTGCGGCGTCCGGCTTGTTTCGAGTGCTCTTATTGTCGATGGCGACCCTCGGATCTATCGCGGCAGTGCCATTTGGATTGATCGCGGCAAGGGACTTCGCATTACTGCAGTTTGAAAGAGAATGGTCATGGTGGATAAAGGTCGGCATTTGGAAGGTGTGGGTAGTTGTCTACGTTTGTATGGTTCTTTACGGCATTCTTTTTTTTGCTGCATAACATAGTGCCGTAGGTGTCAAGAAATCTGTGGGGCCAGGCATCCTTAATTGTTACGGGCCGAATTGTGGTCGTATTTTTGGCCGAATTGAGACGGTAGAGATTTAGACCTTTTTTTGGTGTGATGGCCGAATTGTTGCGAATTTTGGAGCGGACCAATACGATGTCACGGGCCGAGTCGACTCTCGTGGGACCAGGTGCTGATTGGCTGAATTGCAGTCGTATTTCGACCAACCATGGTCATCGATTCCAGAGCCCAGAGCCGAGCGACTCTATGTGCGTTCGAGCCGTGTCACAGAACCTCAAGTTTTTTGAGTTAAAGAACCCGAACCTTTACGATTGAGTCCTGTTAATTTGGGCTGTTTAGGTGTTACGGGCCGAATTGTGGTCGTATAACCCGCCGTTTTTGAACCGAATTGTTATCGTAGTTCGAAGTGTTTTTTACAGCGTCAATTCGGCCAGCCTGCATCCCGCCTCTGCAGCCCGCCCATCTCCTCCAAACATCGTACCCCGCCACTACCCCGCCCTTTTTTGAGACAGTTTCCACCGCTCTGCAGATTTCCGATTGCGAATCTCTTACCTTGGGATGGAGATTTCAAAACCGATCGAAAGGATCTGCCGTGTGTAGCCAGATCTACGCTTGCAAGACTGATGTCGAAGCATTTCTTGCAAAACTCAAAATCACCCCTTGCCCACATTGCAAAAAAACTGGTTTCCTTATCAAGCATGGTTCGCTCATTGGATTCGTCCCCAATAAGCTAGGTGATACCGTGCGTGCTGCGCGCGCCGTTCGTGTCTTCTGCTCCAACCGACATCTTGCTATCGGATGCGGAAGAACCTTCAGCCTCTGGACCGCTAATAGAATCAAACACTTGTTCCTCTGTGCCGATAGCCTTTGGCAGTTTCTCTCCAACGCAGCAGACTCAGGTAACAAAATTCAAGCCTTTCGCTTGCTGAAGTGCTCTTTGGGTGACTCAACTGCCTATCGCATCTGGCGACGATTCCTCGGTGCTCAAGTCGCCATCCGAACGGCTCTCAACGCCTTGTGCGAGCCACCGCGAATCGAGTCCAACTCGCCTGCACATCTTACTTTGGCTCATCTCGCAAAAGCCTTTCGCGAGCATACGCTATCCCCCATCGCTGCATTCGCCGCAACGTTGCAAACATTCTTCATCTGACGCCTAACGTCCTTCATCACCTGTGCCGCCGCTAAGTGAACTGTGCGAGAGCCTGCGCCGACGGCAAGTTCGTCACCAATTGACTCCAATCCTGTATCTCAAAACGGCATCGTTGGTCGCTTTGAAGGAGCTGATAAGAGTCTGCGTGGCCGAATTGCAATCGCAACCATTCGGTATCCAAAAACGCACGAGTGTCAACAACACAACTCGGCGATGGACCTACGTGAAAACGGATTTAGATTTCTGCAGGATCGTTTCGCCCCTATCAAAACACGAGCACTATTCGGCCCACAACAACAAGGAGCTATGGCAGTGAAGAATCCGTCGATCTATCTCAAAATGAAAGTCCTCGGCGCGATCGACATCGCGCCAGGCAGAACGCGAGACCAGAGGGTCCGCAGCGTTGCTGAGATGACCTTCCTCGACGAGGAGGGGAACCAATATCGATTTACTTGGCGAACCATTCAGACCTGGTACTACCGTTACAAAAATTACGGCATTACTGGAATGGACGCTTCGCCTCGGGCTGACAAAGGAAAACCTCGCAAAATAACTCCCGAGGAAGTCCTCGAAGCCATCAACCAAGCATTGCCTCACTTTCGCCAAAAAGAGCCAGATAAAAACAAAAACCACACTTGGCCCCCCAATAAGACCGCTATCTACCGATTCTGCATCGAAAAAGGCTTGCTACAAGCAAATCAGATCGCACGCAATACGTTCAGCCGAATGGTCGAAAAGTACGAGTTGCTCAAACCAGATCCCAGCGAAAGCAACAAGCGTCGACTGGCCTTCAGCATGCAGTACGCCAACCAGCTTTGGCAGGCCGACACGATGTTCGGCCCTCACATTGGTGGCAAGCAGACCAAGCTGATCGCTTTTATCGATGATGCTAGCCGAGTCTTGTGTCATGGCGAATTCTTCCTGGAGGAGAATACCGATACGATGATTCGAGCTCTGCGTAGCGCTTTCTACAAACGTGGATTGCCCGAGCAATTGCTTGTCGACAACGGTTCCATCTACTGCTCACAAGAAATTACGCTCATCTGTGCTCGAGTGGGTTGTATTCTGCGTCACACGGCCGTTCGAGACGCGTCTGCCAAGGGAAAGATAGAACGCTTCTTTCGGCGAGTTCGCGACCAGTTCCTCATTCGCAATCTTGATCTCAGTTCGCTTCAATCGCTCAATCGGCAGTTCACCGATTGGGTCGAACAGGACTACAACGCGACCATCCATTCCACTCTGGGTATGAAGCCCATCGATCGATTCGGTGTCGATCTCTCGCGCATTCGATTCCTTAGTCCCTCGCAAGACACCGACGAGTTGTTCTACGCCGAGGATACTCGCACCGTCAAGAAAGACAACACATTTAGCTTCCAAGGAGACCGCTACGAATCGCCAATCGACATGCGAGGGCGAGAGATCGTTGTGCGTTATGAGCGACATCGCAAAGGCCTGCCTATCGTCTACGACAACGGACGACGACTTGGGCAAGCGCGATTGCTAGATGCAGTCGCCAACGGCTTAGCTCGCAGAAGCGATTCCTATTCTCACAACTCATAACTCAACTCTCAAGGACTTACTAATCATGATTCGATCCTATTTCGGTCTCACCGACAATCCGTTCTCCATGCGAGAAATTCAGCTCCTACCCCATCAACAAGAGATCCACGACACCTTGCGCGTGCATTGCCAACAAGGAGGCTTGTGCCTCGTCGTTGGCAGACCTGGCACGGGTAAGACCGTGATCAAAGAATCTCTGAAAACACTCTCGGAAAAGGAGCATCTGGTAGCGACGGTCGCCCGTACGCTACACACGTACACCAACACAGTGAAGATTCTTTGCGAAGCCTTTCGCATCGAATTCGAGAGTTCGGCCTTCCAATGCGAGCGCAAACTGATCGCGGAAGCGTTCAGCCTCAATCGGAGCGGCAAAATGCTGGTCACCATCATCGACGATGCTCACTTGATGGAGATGGAGAACCTTCGCAAGCTCAGGCTATTGCTTGAAGACTTTCCCAAGAATCACAACCTGATTCTGATTGGCCAAGTGGAGTTGCTCTCGAATTTGGACTTGGCCGTCAATCAGGATATCAAGAGCCGAGTGACTTACTCGGTCGTAACCAAGCGGTTGCATGATGATGTGGTACGTGAGTTTATCCATCGCGAACTGGATCGGATTGGGTTAGCGCATAGTACATTCACGACTGGTGCGACGGAGCTGTCACAGAACCTCAAGTTTTTTGAGTTAAAGAACCCGAACCTTTACGATTGAGTCCTGTTAATTTGGGCTGTTTAGGGAAATGGAGTTTCCTCGGCCCGGAGCAGTTGTTTTGATGTTTGCATTTGCTTGCACATCAAAGGAGCTGCTGTGAAGTTACTCAAGGAGGAGATCGTTACCATGGACATTCTGCGTCGCCAGGGTGAGTCCAATCAAGCCATCGCTAAACGCCTGGGCATCACCGAAGGAACCGTTCGGTACCACTTAAAACGCATGGATCAAAATGCCAAAGATGGCCGGTCCAAGTGCTCTTTCATCGAACAATTAGACCTCGTCGAAGCGGTCGATTTTTGGTGGAAGGAACAGCTCGAGAGTTTACCCAAAGATCGCTCGCCTAATGTTACAGAGCTTTGGACGTATCTGTCGGACAACTATCGATATACGGGTACTTACAAGTCAGTACAAAAGTACGTGACCAAGCGGTTTCCCACGCCTCCCAAAAGACCCTTTCGTCGTGTCGAAACTCCACCCGGTGCTCAGACACAAAGCGATTGGATGGACGTCTCGATTCGACTGAGAACCGACTCCGGGGTGGAGATGGTAACTCTTTATGGCTTTGTAATGACACTGAGCCATTCTCGCAAGGCGGCGGTCATTTGGAGTCCACGTATGGATCAGCTTGCATGGCACCGAGTCCACAACGAAGCCTTCAAACGCTTAGGCGGAGTTGCAGCGGTCAATCGTATCGACAATTTGAAAACCGGTGTCGCTCACGGAAGTGGTATTTGGGGGCAGATCAATGAAGCGTACGCGGCCTACGCAAAAACGATGGGCTTTCATGTCGATCCTCATCAAGTACGGCAACCCAATCAAAAGGGCAATGTCGAGCGTCGAGTTGGCGTCTGCAAGTCGCTCGATTTTCGACGCGTGTTTGCCTCGATCGAAGAGCTTCAACGCTACACCGATGAAACCATGCAACGCGAGGCTGTGGTTCGCAAGTGTCCCATCACAGGCGATAGCGTACACGCTACTTGGCTTAAAGAACGAGAACTGCTTCGTCCGCTTCCAACCACCATGCCCGAACCCTTTGATGTCATCAAGCAAGCTTCGGTACATAAAGACTGTACGATTCGATTCGAAGGACGCACGCTAGCGGTTCCGTATCGATATGCACACAAGACCGTTGAAGTTCGCGGTTGTTCGCTCCAAATCCAAATTGTGGATGTCAACACTGGAGAAATCGTCAAGGAATATCCAAGGAATACGAAGGCATTGCTTGACATCGATCCGGCTTGCTATGAACCAAGCGAGCAAGATTCAACAAACGATTCGACACCTAAACCCATTCCACTTGGCACAATGGCACGGCACATCCAAGAAATGGCTGCCACGGGTGTCGTGTATCGTTCGATCGACTTCTACGAAGCGCTGGCTGCGAGAAAAGCATCCGTTCAAAAGTAGTTCCGTTTGAGTTTGTTTCCCTTGTTGCAATTTCAGAGAAAGACCTATGAAGATATACTCTACACGAAAGCTCTACGCGGCAGGCATTCTGCCCAAACCATCTTCTACCGAAGATGTTGTCCAACTAGCCGAACGCCTTCGGGCATTACGACTGGGCTTTGCCGCAGATCACCTCACCGAGTTGGTTACTCAAAGCGTGAAAGCGGCTTGGAGTTCCACTCGCTTCCTTGACGAACTGATTCGCTTGGAACTGGAGCGACAGGAAGAAAGACGCATCAAGCAAGCCCTTCGGATATCCCACATCCCAAGTGGTCCGACGATCAGTAACTTTGACTTTGCGTATCAACCATCGGTGTCTCGCAATCAGATCGAGACACTCTCCACATGCCAATGGATCCATGATTGCCAGTGCGTTTTATTGCAGGGTCCGCCAGGTGTTGGCAAGACGCATCTGGCCATCGCGTTAGCGACACGCGCATTAGAAAATGGCTTCAGTGTGAGTTACTACAATGTCGATGAATGGATGCATCAGCTCAAGCAAGATGGGGCCGTGCATCCGATGCAATTGAAGCACCGGAAGTACATGGCATCGAATCTTCTGGTGTTGGATGAATTCGGTTATCAATCGATGAGTCGGGAGGAAGCGAATCTGTTCTTCCGAGTGGTGAGTTATCGTTATCAAAAGGGATCAACGATCATCACAACGAACAAGGGAATCGGATCCTGGCCAGGAGTGTTAGCGGGAGATGAGGTACTCGCTGGAGCGATATTGGATCGCCTGCTTCACTCGGCAACTGTGCTCAACATTCAGGGGCGTAGCTACCGATTAAAGGACCTGGAGAGCAGTCTGGCCAACCAATCCCAGGCGGCAGACAAGTCTAGGGGAATTCCCTTGGAGGAGTCGCGCGCGAGTTGCTAGCTATTTCGATTCGCTAGCGCTCATCGAAATAGCTAGCAACTCGAAATGTTAAGATGGAAATGGAACCCAATTCGTAAAGGTTCGGTTCCGCTAACTTCGTAAAAGTTCGGGTTCACAGACAAGAGTCGATTAGAAGGGATGCGGGCCGCGATCCTGGAACAGAACCGACAACAAGGGATCGCAAGTCCGCGTGCGGAGCACAAGGCCAAGCTAATGGCGCTGGGCATCGAAGAGACCGACGAGGCCAAGGCCCAGCGCCTGCAGCGCACACCGGCGTGCTTGACATGTGGCAAGCCCGGGATGCAATCGGGCCAGCATCGCAACGCACTAGAGACGCATCGCTATCTCAACGCGTTAAGAGCACTCATAGTGTTCTTTACATGGAGCGCTGCGACGAGTGATCATTGGAACTCGTTTGAATGGAAGAGGTTCCTTGCTCGGATCAATTCTCCGAAGGCCAGCTTCTGGGATTGGAGCTTGCGATTGAGATTCGAGCAATCGTACTGCGAGTATCAGATCGGCGTAACTCTCGGCAACGATGCCAAGCTGGCCGCTGCTTGTTCTCAAGCCACCATTCGCACCAGTTCGCTTCCGCTCCCGGACAGTTGACGACCGTCATGACAACCTCGAACATCACCTCTCGATCCCCACGCAAAGCGGCCTTCCGGTCCGCTTCCGCTCTCGGTCTGCGCCCAGTGCGAAAAAATCGCTTGCGAAGCAGAATATCGCTCGCTTCGATCGCTCAAAAACGTCATGACTTCGGCGCATCGCGATGTTCAAAGCGGTCTTTAGGATCGTGCGCAGAGCAAAATCATCTAAGAGAAAACATTGAGAAAATCGCGAAACAGCAAAATCGCGAGCACTTCGATTCTGACGCCCAACGCATCGCGTCCCTCTGACGCCTGATGTACTCCATTGCTACTCGCTGTCAACCGACACGCCTCGGGCCAGACCCATGGTCCCTCACCGCTCTGGCGGACCGTCGTTGACTGATGGAGCGTTAGTCTTTAGGTGAACCTGTAGCTGGATAGACGCGCTCGGTGTAACCCAACACGACAACATAAGTACTTCCTCAGATCTCGCTTAAGTATATACGTGATATTTGCTTGAATTGAGCGCAATGTTAAGCTTGCGGCACAACTCTCCATAATCGTCGTAGTGCAGGACGGGTAGTACCTCAATCACTGAAACACCATCCGTTAAGACAAGATAAGATGAGTATCCTTCCGATTCTTTTACTCTATGAATTGAGAAAACACTGCCGGGCGGAATGGGCCTCTTTTCTGATCCGAGAGGAATTCGCCACAATGATTGCTTGCGCTCTAAGGACTTACCGTTGGTTATGGAGATTGAGACACTAGTGCAGAGAAGCATGAAAGCTGTCAATCCCATGAAGATAAACGCAAACTTTCCCCACAACTCTGGGATACATGTAGCTCCTACAACGACAAATATCCACGCTACCGTCATCCGGAAAAACCGTGGTAACTCTCGGAGAAGGTCCCCACGGACCCAAAGTAGATTGAGTTGGCTGCTCTGGGGTTGTAGATCAATAGCAATTTCCTTTGCGAAAAGCGATCGTCCCTGTGGAAATCCATTAATCATTAGTCTTTACGCATCAAAAAATATCCCATGATCTTCCTTCCGTCTCTCGACAAAAAGGACCATAGCAACCTTCGGTCGAAATTTTCAACGTGCAATTGGAATTATTATTTACACCTGTCTTAAGAGACAAACATCCCTTGCCGTAACAATCAATTGATGCTTTGATACACCCTTGCAGTACACTTGGAGCTCCTCCGCAATACGATATTTCCAGCTTCCCCCCTCCGCCAAAACAAGTTTCGCGCTTGTCGATCTTGTCACAGCCGCCGTGCTCATGATAATAGTTAAAGTCCAAACGGAGATCCCCTGCAATTTCTAACCATGTTCCAGGTATCTGGGGAACCGGAATGCGACCTCTTTTCATGGAAAACTTTCCTTGAAATCGGTACTCTTCTTTGAAGTGCATAGCGATGGTATCGCATTCGCACTCTTGCGTGCAACGTGTAGTCTTCCAAGACAATTCGACTTGGAAGTCGAGTTCGGGTAGGGCAACAAGCTTTCGCAGTCGATTCAAGAAATCATCAAGTCGATCAAGTGATGGTATCTTGCCATTCAGCTTACCGTGCTCTTCCTTGCTGAAAATACTGAACTTCAGCTTGTCTTTTGTGGTTTCACAGTCTTTCAAAGTCCCCGACAAACCAGAGGGATCCTGCCCCTTTACATCAAACAGTGTTAAGTAGAGAACTGGTATGTCGTAATACCCGATCGGATCCCGACCCAAGAACCGGCCCGCGATCGGGCTCATCCATCGAGCCCGGAAGTGATGCAGTGCCAGCGTCGCATCCCATTCACGGCCCGTATATGTGTAGCGGTTGTTGATCGCCGAGGAACTGAGCACAGAAGCAGACGCATCCAAGACGGTCGGTTGGCCGTAGGCCGTGTAGGCGTAACGCTCGGCGATAGAGCCTGTGGATGTCGTTACTGCAGTGACGGAGTATTGTTGGTTGCGATGGAAGTACACCAACGTTCCGCCTGCACCAGCGGTTTTGCGGACGACCGGTTCGTCGATGTAGCTCGCATAGACATAGCGATACGTTGGAGTACTCGCAGCACCGCCGACTGGGTAGTCTGCGATTGTCTGCTGGTCCATCTGCACAAACACAAAAGATCCACCAGTGCCTGTTCTAGCGACGCGACGTCCGAGGGCATCGTATTGGAAACTCACGTCCGCTGTCCCGTTGGCGTCGATGTCTGCCGATGCAAGCTTGTTATCGAAGTCCCAACTCAGGAGCAGAGCTGTCGTGGCTCCAGCAGGACGTAGCGTGGCTGGAATCGATGTTATGTTTCCTTTGACATCCGTCACGACGCTCGATCCACCGGCCGTGAGCAGCTCGTGCGTTGGACCATGGGTTCGGT
>Ga0172373_10009624_pt1 | contig 11966 bp, 13 predicted proteins | sample Lak10m_2_FD_114546 | JGI IMG/M metagenome (GOLD analysis project Ga0172373, IMG submission 114546) | Freshwater microbial communities from Kabuno Bay, South-Kivu, Congo - kab_092012_10m | ecosystem: Environmental > Aquatic > Freshwater > Lake | place: Democratic Republic of the Congo... | reverse complement strand
GATCACGCGTGTACAAAGGTGGTAGTTGGGAAGATCGCGTGTATTACAACATCCCATCTACTCGACGTTTCTTAGACGAGCGTAAGTCTTCAAGAAATATCGGTTTCCGTTGTGCTATGGATCGCGTTGGCTCACCAACAGGTCTTGGTGCTAAAGGTGGCATGGAATAAAATTGTTAGCATATTTCAGTTTAAATCACCCCGCAATTCGCGGGGTGATTTATTTTTGAGCCATGGATGCAAGAGAAAAAATTTTCAATGCGTTTCTTGAAAAACGGTTAGTCACAACCGATTCAAGGAATATTCCTTCGGGAAGTTTGTTTTTTGCATTAAAGGGTGAGAATTTCAATGGAAATGCATTTGCGACAGATGCCCTTGCTCAAGGAGCAGCATATGCCATTGTAGATGAGGTTTTCAATGAAGGTGGTTTTGATGAACAACTGATTGTGGTCAATGACGCCCTGAAGGCCCTGCAAAACTTGGCAGCTGATTATCGCAATACATTTCAATTTCCAGTATTGGCAATAACAGGGAGCAACGGAAAAACAACAACCAAAGAATTGGTTCGTGAAGTAATTGCCAAGAAATTCAAGGTTTATGCAACTGAGGGAAATCTGAATAATCATATTGGTGTGCCTTTAACAATGTTAAGAGTGCCCGCAGATTGTGAATTTGCTATCATTGAAATGGGGGCAAATCATCAAAAAGAAATTGCATTGTATTGTGATATTGTTCATCCTGATTTCGGATTAATCACCAATATTGGTAAAGCTCATTTGGAGGGCTTTGGCGGCGTAGAAGGAATCATTAAGGGGAAAGGAGAATTGTTTGACTCACTTCGTGCTAACAAAAAAATAGGATTTGTAAATACCGAGCTACCACACTTAACCAGCATGATCCAAACTATGAATCATGTTGCTTATGGTTTCAATGCAGATCCTTTCCGAATTGAAATAATGAAGGAAACCCCCACGCTGGATTTTCGATTTTCAGTCAATGCTGGTGCAACATATATCCATTGTTTAACCCAGTTGGCAGGAACTTACAATCTATACAATATTGCTTCGGCTATTGCTATTGGAAATTATTTTCAAATTGCCGACCATGAAATTGCAGATGCAATTGCAGCCTATAATCCTTCGAATAATCGAAGTCAACTCTGGAACAGCGGAAAGAATCATGTTATATTGGATGCATACAATGCCAATCCGAGTAGCATGGAAGTGGCACTTCGGAATTTAGTTCACTTTGAGAATTCCTTTTTTATTTTGGGAGATATGTTTGAGCTCGGTGAGTATTGCAAACAAGAGCATGAACGCATTGTAAACTTGGCTAAGGAGTTGAATTTAGATGGCTATTTTGTTGGTGAATTTTTCAGTGAAGTTTATGCAAAGTCATTTATTTCTGTTGAAGCGTTGCGTGCATTTTTGATTTCGAACCCTGTAGAAAATAAGACGCTGTTGTTGAAAGGGTCTAGGGGCATGCGATTGGAGCAATTAAAAGATCTCTTGTAGTGTTTACGTTGTATTTTTGAATCCTATGATGAATAAGAATTTTGTTGAAGAATTGAGCTGGCGTGGAATGTTGCACAATTCCATTCCCGAAACGGAATCGCACCTGAACGAAACCATGCGTAAGGCATACATTGGATTTGATCCAACGGCAAGTTCATTGGGCGTGGGCAATTTGGTGCAGATCATGACGCTTTTGCATTTTCAACAATGCGGTCACAAACCCATAGCTTTAATAGGTGGAGCAACAGGTATGGTTGGTGATCCAAGTGGAAAATCAGCAGAGCGAAATTTATTGGGCGAAGAGGAACTTCGATTTAATCAGGCCTGTCAACAGAAGCAATTAGAAAAGTTTTTGGATTTTAATTGCGGAGCGAATTCTGCCGAGATTGTAAATAATTACACCTGGTTCAAGGAAATGGGTTTCTTACAGTTTATTCGAGATATTGGAAAGCGGCTTACGGTGAATTATATGATGGCAAAGGATTCTGTGAAGAACAGAATTTCCGGAGATGATCGTGAGGGCATGAGTTTTACTGAATTTACTTACCAGCTCATACAAGGTTATGATTTTTATTATTTGTGGAAATACAAAGGCGTAACGCTTCAAATGGGAGGTTCAGATCAGTGGGGAAATATTACCACAGGCACAGAGCTTATTCGAAGAATAGATGGAGGAAATGCTTTCGCTTTAACTACTCCGTTGATAAAAAAGGCAGATGGAACCAAGTTTGGTAAAACGGAAGGAGGAAATGTGTGGTTGGATCCTACCCGAACTTCCCCCTATAAATTTTATCAATTTTGGTTGAATGCATCTGATGAGGATGTGAAAAATTACATTCGAATTTTCACCTTAAAAACGCAAGAAGAAATCTTGGCATTGGAGGCAGAGCAACTTACCGATCCCGGTGCAAGACCACTTCAAAAAGCGTTGGCGTTGGATATTACAACACGTGTTCATAGCGAACAAGATACAGCTCAAGCCATTCAGGCGTCGCAAGTTTTGTTTGCAAAAGATGCCGAGTTTCGTAGCCTTTCGAAGGAATTACTTTTGGATGTGATGGAAGGTGTACCAACAGGAAACCTATCGAAAACCGCATTGGAAAATGGTTTAGACCTTGTTGACGCTTTGGTTGATTCGGGATTTTTACAATCCAAAGGTGAGGCAAGAAGAGCATTGCAGGAAAATAGCATTAGTGTGAACAAGGAGAAAATGGGGGTAGAATCGAAGCTTACAAATTCAAATTTAATCCACGGAGAATTTTTGGTTTTGCAACGAGGAAAGAAAAATTATTTCTTAGTTCGTTGCCAGTAGGCAACCCTTTTCTTGAATTTGCGTCTTTGAAGAGAAGTTTAACTTCTGACTGAGTTGAATTGTGTTGGGCAAGACAATTTGGTTAAATGATTTCCTAAACAAAAATAAGAAGGGGTTCCAAAGGGGATCCCTTCTTATTTATACTTCAGCAACTAGGAGATTACACCCGCGCAAATCGGCCTGATCTACCCTTCCCAACACCTCAAAAGAGTCGTAATTATGGGTTAAAGCGATGTCTTGTGTTTCAATAAATGAGCAACTATTTATGTTGGCTAAATCAACAATATTCAAACCACCTCTTCTTCCCAAAGGCACCGCGCAAAAGGGGTCAGAAACTTCCCGCACAAGAACACGCATCCAAGGTGGACAATGAAAAATTCCGTTGCATGTGGCATACGCCTGACTCAGTAATTCGGTCATGCCATATTCACTATGTATTTCACTGCATGTGAACGCAGATTTTAGAATTTCATGCACTTGATTTTTGGGTAATTCCTTTCGAGTACCTTTCATTCCGCCCGTTTCCATGATGATGGTATTTCTAAGCGGCATGGGAAATTCAGATGCAAAATCCAATAACGCGTAGGTAACTCCGAGCAGAATGGTAGGTATATTTTCTTCCTCGTTGAAAAGCAGCTGGTCTCTGAGTTTTTTAAAATCATTCAGATAAAATCCAGAACCTTGAATTCCCGATTGTATGAGGTCATTGGCCATGTACACAAGGGAAGAATCTCCGTTGTTTATGTAGTTTGGTAGTAGAGCTAAGATGCATTTTTCAGATGCAGGACCGTATGTTCGTGTCCAATTCAGTCGGAAACTGTCTTCATAATTGGCAAGATGTTCAACATGATGCTGACTGCGAATTCCGCCCGTACCACTGCTTTTGAAAATTATTTCAGCGGTTTTGGTCTCGGGTAAAATAACGTGCGACTTAAAGAATTGAATGGGAAGAAACGGAATTTTTGTCCAGTGATCTACTGTAAAATTGCGATGTATGAGATTCAGGTATTCATAATAGACAGGAATATGAACACGTTGCCAATTGTAAATGGCAATGGCCTTGTCATTGAAATTTTCACTGTTAATTTCGTTCAATTGATACATTCCGTGCGAATAATAATCGACTATCTTTACAAAGATGCAAAAGATTTATTTCTTACTCTTCTTCCTTGTGATTTTCACTTTGACTTCTTGTTTGGAGGTTGAGACTTATCCGAAAGAACCTAGCCTTTCAGGGGCGAGCATTGTAATTCAAGGAGACAGTGCCATGTTGTTTGCTGACTTTATTGATGGTGATGGAAATTTTGGGTTGAACGAATCAGATACAGGCGGAGTATTTTCTGATTGTTTGCACCAGTATAATTTTTTTGCAGACTATCAAGAAAAGCACAACGGAGTTTGGATTACCATGAGTGAAGATCCATGTTTAAATCCAAATGCAATTCCATTTTATTATCGGGCACCTTGGGTACAACCGCCTGGTCAGAATAAAACGCAGAAAGGAAAGGTGAGTATTGTTTTATACCCTGCATATTATCTCTTGAGTAATTATGACACATGTCGCTTTAAAGTGCGTGTGTGCGATCGGGATTTTAATTTTTCGAATGAAGTGTATACGAGTGAATTTATAAAGCCACAGTAATGTACGGATTAGTTAATAAGGGAATTGAAGAGATGGTCATTGAATTTCATGGCCAAGATAAATGGGAAGAAATTAAGCGAAAGGCATTTTGGGAATATTGGATTTTGTTCACGGCTGAAAAGGGATACGGTGAAATGTTGAATTTGGCGGGATCTACTCTGCCTGATTTCTTGAAAAATTTGGATATGCTTCATGGAAGAGTGAATAATTTAATGCACGGGAACTATGCTCATTGATATTTTCACAAGACAATTGAAGGGAAAAAAAGAAATCCGCCAAGGCATTGACGGATTTCATATTGAGATCAGTTGGTAGCTGTTAGGCTAACCTGCGCTGTAATTCTTGATTGATAACTTCCAAGAAATCTTCTGTAGTCAAGTAATGTTCTTCTGAGGTTTTAGAACCGTGAATACAAACGGCTAAATCTTTCGTCATTTTTCCCGCTTCAACCATATCAACACAGACCTTTTCAAGTGTTTGAGCGAAATTGATTAAATCTGAATTCTCATCCAGTTTCCCTCTGAAAGCCAACCCTTGGGACCATGCGAAGATGGAAGCTATTGGATTGGTGGAGGTTTTTTTACCTTGCTGATGTTGACGATAGTGTCTTGTTACTGTTCCGTGAGCAGCCTCAGCTTCCATTGTTTTACCATCTGGTGTAATTAAGGCTGAAGTCATGAGCCCCAAAGACCCAAAACCTTGTGCTACAATATCAGATTGTACGTCTCCGTCGTAGTTTTTACAAGCCCAAACAAAACCACCATCGCTTTTCAAGCAGTAGGCTACCATGTCGTCTATGAGACGGTGTTCATAGGTGATACCCAATTCCGCGAAGGTTGTTTTAAATTCATTCTGATATACTTCTTCGAAAATATCTTTGAATCTTCCATCGTATTTTTTTAGAATGGTATTCTTAGAAGAGAAGTACAAATTCCATTTACGCATAATGGCTTGATTAAAGCAACTGCGCGCAAATCCGTAGATACTTTCTTCGGTGTTGTACATGCTCAATGCAACACCATTGCCATCGAAGTTGTATACTTCAAACGTTTGAGGCTCACTTCCATCTTCTGGAGTGAAGGTCATTGTTAATTTCCCTTTTCCTTGAATAACGGTGTCTGTAGCGCGGTATTGATCTCCGAAAGCATGACGACCAATGTTAATGGGTTTGGTCCAACCGGGAACTAATCTTGGAATGTTGTTGCAAATGATTGGCTCTCTGAAAACCGTTCCACCAACAATATTGCGGATGGTTCCGTTCGGACTCTTCCACATTTTTTTCAAACCAAATTCTTCTACGCGTCCTTCATCCGGAGTAATGGTTGCACATTTAACAGCAACATTGTATTGCAGGGTAGCATGCGCTGCGTCTATGGTTACTTGATCTTCTGTTGCATCTCGGTTTTCAATTCCAAGATCGAAATATTTGATATCAAGATCAACATATGGAAGTATTAATTTGTCTTTGATGTACTTCCAAATGATTCGTGTCATTTCATCTCCATCCATTTCAACGATGGGATTGGCTACTTTGATTTTATTCATGGGTCTTTCTTAAAGGTCTGTACAAAAATAAAATCGGGAGTTGCTTTTTTCATAGCGAACTCCCGAAGATTTTGAAAGTTTGTAAACAATTACGCTTGTTCGCGAGATGAGAAGAAGAATGCACCTTCAATAGCAGCGTTCTCATCGCTGTCTGAACCGTGCACAGCGTTTGCTGCAATGCTTTTCGCAAACATTTTACGGATAGTTCCTTCTTCTGCTTTTGAAGGATCCGTAGCTCCAATTAAGTTGCGGAACGCCTCAACTGCATTGTCTTTTTCGAGAATCGCGGCTACAATTGGACCACTAGTCATGTATTCTACCAATTCGCCGTAAAACGGACGTTCTTTATGAACTTCATAGAAACGAGACGCATCTTCTTTTGAAAGTTGAGTCCATTTCATTGCGCGAATGGTGAATCCGGATTCGATAATTTTATCTAAAATTTTACCGGTGTTTCCCGCTGTCGTAGCATCGGGCTTAATCATGGTGAATGTGCGATTTCCTGACATAGTACTTAATTTTTCGAGCGCAAAAGTACAACATTCTCGCGTTACATTTGCCCAAACTTCATGAATATGATTACAAATCTTACCTCTCAGGAGGCCATGGCCTTGGAAGATAAATATGGTGCGCACAACTATCATCCAATCCCGGTGGTTATTGCCAAAGGAAAAGGTGCGAAGGTGTGGGATATAGAGGGAAAGGAATATTTTGATTTTTTATCTGCCTATAGCGCCGTGAATCAAGGTCATTGTCATCCGAAGATTATTCAAGCCTTAACAGATCAGGCCCAGCGGGTAACACTTACATCGCGTGCGTTTTACAACAGTGAATTGGGAGCCTATGAGAAGTTCATTACTTCTTACTTCGGATATGATAAAGTGCTGCCCATGAATACGGGTGTTGAAGGGGGTGAAACGGCGGTAAAACTCGCACGTAGATGGGGGTATAAGGTGAAAGGAATTGCAGATAATCAGGCGAAGATTGTGTTTGTTGATGGCAATTTTTGGGGAAGAACATTAGCCGCAATTTCTACATCGAATGATCCAAGTAGTTACGCTGGATTTGGTCCGTATGTAGAAGGTTTCTTGAGAATTCCGTACAATGATTTGACAGCCTTAGAGCAGTGTTTGGCATCGGATCCAAACATAGCAGGATTCATGTTTGAACCTATTCAAGGAGAGGCGGGGGTTGTTGTTCCAGATGAAGGTTATTTGAAAGGTGTTCGTGCCTTGTGTAGCCAATACAAGGTGCTTATGATTGCAGATGAGGTTCAAACGGGACTCGCAAGAACGGGCAAATTACTTGCTTGTGATCATGAAAATGTAAAACCAGATTTACTTATTCTAGGGAAGGCCCTTTCGGGTGGTGTATTGCCGGTTAGTGCGGTATTGGGTAATGATGAAGTGATGCTTACCATTAAACCGGGTGAACATGGCAGCACATATGGTGGAAATCCTTTGGCATGTGCAGTAGCTACTGCAGCTTTGGAAGTTCTTCGCGATGAGAAAATGGCAGAGCATGCAGAAGAGTTGGGCGTGTTTTTCAGAAGTGAGATGGAACGTATACAGGAACGCTATCCGTTAATTACTAAAGTTCGAGGCAGAGGTTTATTGAATGCCGTTGTAATTGATAATACGGAAGAAAGCGAACAAGCGTGGAATATTTGTGTGGATTTAGCACAGAACGGTTTATTAGCCAAACCTACACACGGAAATATTATACGATTCGCACCGCCGTTGTGCATTACACGTGAAGAGATGGAGCAATGTGTTTCAATTATTGAAAGTGTCATATCAACACATTCGAAGTAAGAAATTAGATCCAGCCCTTCATCTTCATCCATTCATCATTGTACATTTTACCTAAGTATCTTGTGCCATGGTCGTGGAAAATGATTACAACTACATCTGTAGGCTTGAATTTGTCTTTCAATTGAAGTACCCCTGAGATGGCAGATCCAGCACTATTTCCAACAAAAATACCTTCCTCTTTGGCTATGCGTCTTTGAATCAAAGCAGCATCTTTATCTGTTACTTTTTCAAATTGATCAATGAGGTTGAAGTCAACATTTTCGGGTAAAAAATCTTCCCCAATACCTTCGGTCACGTAGGGGTAAATTTCATCTTTGTCGAAAATTCCGGTCTCTTTGTATTTCTTAAAAACGGAACCGTAGGTGTCAATACCTATGACGCAGATATTCGGATTTTTTTCTTTCAGAAATTTCGCGGTACCTGAAATTGTTCCGCCTGTTCCAACTCCAACAACAAGGTGCGTAATTTTCCCATCGGTTTGATCCCAAATTTCCGGACCTGTAGATTCATAATGGGCTTGAGCATTGCTCGGGTTGTCATATTGATTCGGTTTCCAACTGTTCGGCACTTCTTTTTCTAATCTCGATGAGACACTGTAATATGATCTTGGATCCTCGGGGTCAACATCTGTTGGACAAACTATAACCTCAGCTCCCAATGCACGAAGCGCATCAAATTTCTCTTTACTCTGTTTGTCTGTGCTGGTAAAAATGCATTTGTATCCTTTAATAATTGCGGCAATGGCTAGTCCCATTCCCGTGTTTCCTGAGGTACCTTCAATGATTGTTCCGCCTGGTTTTAATTTACCTGATTTTTCGGCATCTTCAATCATTTTCAAAGCCATTCGATCTTTAATGGAATTACCTGGATTGGTTGTTTCAATTTTAGCAAGGACCAATGCAGGAACCTCTTTCACCACGTGATTCAATTTTACCATTGGCGTGTTACCAATGGTTCCAAGTATGTTTTCGTAATATTTCATAACGCAAAGATATGTTTAGTCTTTTTTAATGGCGGTTGCAGGTTGAATGGTCGAAACGTACAGAGATGGTAAAATCATAACCAATGCACAAATACCAATAGTGATTAAATTAATCATTACAATTAACTCAAAGTCCAATTGAATGGGGACTTTTGATACGTAGTAGTTAGCCGGATCTAGTGTTACCCAACCTGTTTTCATTTGTATATAAGCAATCCCAAATCCCAGCGCATTTCCAACCAATAAACCTATTCCAATAATCCAAATAGCCTGATACAAAAAGACTTTCAATAACATGCTGTTTGCCGCTCCTAAGGTTTTTAATATGCCAATGAAACGTTGTCTCTCTAAGATTAAGATGAGTAATGCTGAGGTCATATTAACAATAGACAGGACCACCATGAGTACTATGATGATAATGACATTGATGTCGAGCATTTCCAGCCATGAGAAAATTTCAGGATTGCGATCGGTCAATGGAATTAGAAATAAATCATACGGAAGAGCTTCCCATATTGGATCAATGAGTAGCGTTAATTTTTCATAATCATCGACTTGAATTTCATAACCGCCGATGTAGTTTTTTTCGCTACCTCGAAGGTTTGAGTAGGTCCATTTGGGCCTATTGTTTTCCCACACCACATGCGCTTGTGTAGTGTCAGAAAGGATATTTGTTGCCGAGGTGATTAAGGTCAAAGTGGTGTCTTTTCCTAGTGTTAGAAGAAATGGATCTTTAGCTGATTCACCATTCAACCAACGCAAATTGAATTCATTTTTATTGCCAAAAGCGACCGCTTGAACAATTGGAATTCCAGGTACACTTACCGTATCAATGACGATTTGTCCTTGAAGTCCCCATCCGCTATATTGTTGCAGAAATGCCAAATGACAAAAAACAAATTTCTCATCATAATCTTCCAAATCTGTTTTGTAAATTCCGCTTAGCGTAAAGGTTTGTTGTTGTATGTCATCCTCACCGTTTACAATGTATAGAGCCATTTTTTCACCAACTTGCAGTGCCAATCTGTTGGCTAAAAATTCGGATAAGACAATTTCCGCTTTCGGCAAGGTGTCCTCTGGCAATTGCATGTTTGGCAATCTTCCTTGAGTTAGAATTTGATGCAAATAGGTGGTGTCATATTGCGCTGTTATTCCTTTGGCAACAACTCCGGCTATTCCTTTTTTGGTTTCAGCAATTGCAGGTTTTTGACCGAATACACTCACTTTTTTTACACCGGGTATTTTTTCAAGACTTGAAATAATTTTTTGATCATACACCAATGGTACAGATTCATTCGCAGCGTTATCTCCATTGGAAACAACTTGAAAATGTCCGCCAAATCCTATGACTTTATTTCGAACTTCTTGTTGAAATCCCTTGACTATGGAAAGTGCCAAGATCATGAGTATCATGCCTACAGCAACACCAGCAGTTGCTATACGAACAATAGGTTTTGAAATGCGGTTGTTGTCTTTCACGCGAATCATTCTTTTCGCTAAAAAGGCAGACAAGGATAAAGGCAAGCACATGGTCCAAAGTTACTACTTGCACAGACAATAGTTACTAACTTCTTTTTTCGGCATTGTTTTTCGTTTCCTTTTTTACAACTTTTGATTCATGCGTTTTTTAATTAGCATTTTTACGGTCTGTGTATTCATGTCAGCCTCTGGCCAAATGCGGGTAGGGGCTGAGCGTACCGAAATTTATTTTCCTTTACTTCGAAATAAAAGGGTTGGTTTAGTTGCAAATCCCACCTCTATTGTTGGGCAAGTTCATTTGGTAGATACATTGAAACAGTCGGGTATTCAAGTGGTAAAAATATTCGGGCCCGAGCATGGCTTTCGCGGTAATCAGGGCAATGGCGATCACGTGAAAGATGAAGTTGACAAGAAAACGGGAATTCCCATTCGTTCGCTTTATGGAAAAAACATGAAGCCAAGCGCTGCGGATTTGAAAAATATAGACGTACTGTTGTTTGATATGCAAGATGTAGGTGTTCGTTTTTATACGTATTTGGCAACCATGCATTACATTTTGGAAGCAGCCGCTGAGAATAATTTAGATGTTGTTGTTTTGGATCGTCCAAATCCGAATGACCATTACATAGATGGTCCAGTCATGCATGATACAACGTTGTATTCTTTGGTGGGCATGCATCCAATTCCAATTGTTCACGGGTGTACCTTGGGTGAATTGGCACAAATGATTGTAGGTGAGCGCTGGTTGAAAACAAAGCAAATCTGCAAACTAACAGTTGTGCCATGCAGCAATTATTACCATGGGTTTCGCTATCAATTGCCTATACCTCCTTCTCCGAATTTAAAGTCGGAAACCGCTATTTTGGCTTATCCTTCTTTATGTTGGTTTGAGGGAACCGTTGTAAGTGTGGGACGAGGTACTTCGAAACCTTTTGAGCGTATTGGTTATCCGGGTTATATGAATGGAACCATGACATTTAATCCGAAAAATATTCCGGGAGTCTCTACAAACCCGCCATACGTGAACCAAACGTGCAAGGGGCTTGAAATTAAGCGCAATGAAATTTCAGAAAATCAACTTGATTTGAAATGGCTATTAATCATGTTTCAAGCATTTCCTGGCGAAGAGAAATTTTTCAATTCACCGCAATTTTTTGATAAGCTTGCGGGAACGAAGAACTTACGTGAACAAGTTATACAAGGTATGAGTGAAGATGAAATTCGGAAGACTTGGCAAGATGATTTAAATTCGTATCAAGAACTGAGAAAAAAATATTTGCTCTATGCAGATTCGGAATAATATAGCGGCATTCATTTGTCTATTGGGTAGTCTTGTTTTCATGCACCATACGCAAGCGCAGCAACCCGGTAACACCATTCGCGATGTTGCACGTAAACATCCCAATGGCAATCCTTATGTTGTGGTATACATGAAACCCAATGGAGAAATTGTAAAAGAAGAAGTTTTTTATCCGAGCGGTAAAATGGAATGGGAAGGTTGTTACAAGAAATCGTTGGAAGATGGGGAATGGAAATATTATTACCCGAACGGAAAAATAAAGAGTAAGCAATATTACGTTAAGGGCAAAGAGAACGGCGTCTTCTGCGATTTTGACGAACAAGGTAATATCATAAAGCAAAGTGTTTATAACAGCGGTAAACTCATTGCTTTATGATAT
>Ga0172373_10009617_pt1 | contig 11972 bp, 10 predicted proteins | sample Lak10m_2_FD_114546 | JGI IMG/M metagenome (GOLD analysis project Ga0172373, IMG submission 114546) | Freshwater microbial communities from Kabuno Bay, South-Kivu, Congo - kab_092012_10m | ecosystem: Environmental > Aquatic > Freshwater > Lake | place: Democratic Republic of the Congo... | reverse complement strand
CCGCGACCACCCGTCCGGTTGCGGGCGGAGACCGTCAACAAGCCGGCACCGGCCACCACGCCGTACATGCCGATCGCCAGCAGCGCGTGGGGTGGCGACAGGATCTTCACGTCCAACCCGTACGCGTTGTGCCACCAGTCATCGAATGGCGCGCTGGTGAGCATCGCCACCGCACCCCATACCGCCACCCACGATCCCAACGGCCCGCGGAAGCCCAGGATGCCCACCGTGCGATCCTGCCATTCCGTGCGACGCCAGAACGTCGACGCGAGAATCATCCACCCGCCCAGCAATCCACCAATGAGCCCACCCAGATGGATCAGCAGATGGGCGGGCGTCCAGAACGTGTCGCGACCGATGGTCGAGTGCCAGGAGATGTCCCAGATCACCCCGTACACGATGCACGCCGCACCGAAGACCGTCAGCGCCGGCACCCACCGCCACTCGCCCACCTGCGGTGCGCGGACCGCCGCAACGTCGCCGGCCGGTGCCACCCAGTCCGCCACCCCGTCCGCAGTTCGCAAGCCCTGCTCCATGCCGCGATCCTGTCCGGTCCGTTGGCTGACCACAACCCACAAGGCGGCGGACGGGGAGTTGCCAGATGCCAGATTCCAGAATTCCGGACCGTAGCTGACGAGGTAACGAGGCAGTGGTTGGGGAGTTCGAAGTTTTCAGTTTTCAAGCCGGGTGAAGGCCGGGTGTCCTCACCCGGCGGGGTTGAGATTCGCCGCGTGAGGGCACGCGGCCTTCAGGAAACTGGCCTTTGTGAACTCCGGCTTCAAAGTTGGACCTTCTCCCTTCAAACTCTCCTCCATGACTCGACGCACCGTCCTGACCTGCGCCCTGGCTGCGACGGTCCTTGGGAGCCTCCCGATCCTCGCCGATTCCAAGCACGCGCTGGCCTACGCCCCTGCTCCGGTCGACAACCCGCTGAAGGGCCTCGTCCCGTACCAGGCGGACGTCCGCTCGCGTTTTCCGCATTCCCTCGAGTTCAACTACATCGCGTACGCCTCCCTGGTGAAGGGGTACGACACCTTCGACTGGGCGCCGCTGGAACGGATGCTCGATGACATCGCCTCGCGCGGACACCAGGCCGTCTTCCGCATCTACCTCGAGTATCCCAACAAGAAGGGAACCATCCCGGGCTTCCTGATCCGCGACGGACTGAAGGTCCACGCCTACCTCAACACGAACACCCAGCCATTTCCTCCTTCTGAAGTCGAAACGCCGGACTACGAGGATCCGAACCTCCGTCGGTCCCTGAAGTCGTTCATCGCGGCGCTGGGGCGAAAGTACGACGGCGATCCGCGCATCGGGTTCATCACGGCCGGACTTTTGGGGACCTGGGGCGAATGGCACACCCATCCGCGGAACGAGCTCTTCGCCTCCAAGGTCGTCCAGACCGAAGTCATGGACGCGTATGAAGCCGCCTTCCGGACCACGCCCGTCCTGCTGCGGTACCCCGCCGGCACCGACGAAGCCCGCAAGGCCCCCAACGCCGATCGGAACTTTGGATACCACGACGACTCCTTCGCCTGGGCCACCCTCACCACCGGACGCAAGCAGGACAGCTGGTTCTACATGACCGTCCTCAAGGCGGCGGGTCCTGCGGCGGAATCCCGATGGAAGACCCAGCCGATCGGCGGCGAGATCCGGCCCGAAGCCTGGGGCAAGGTGTTCGACGAGGATCCCGGAAATCCGCAGATCCAGGACTTCGCCCGATGCGTCGAGGCCACCCATGCGAGCTGGCTCATGGACAGCGGGATGTTCCGCAAACAGCAGGAGACTGAACGGATCCGTCGCGCCGAGAACCTCGTCCGGCGCATGGGCTACGAGTTCCATTGTCCGCAGGTCACCCTAGGCAACCTCACGGACGGACATCTCACGGTGACCCTAGACCTGGAGAACCGCGGCGTCGCTCCGTTCCATGCCGCATGGAGATCCGAGTTCGGCCTGTTGAAGGATGGTAAACCCGTCTGGACGACCGCGAACACCAACCTCCTGACCGGCATCCTGCCAGGCGAACAACCCCGGCGCTGGACCCAGACCCTTGACCTGCGCGGGGTCCAACCCGGCACCTATACCCTGGCCCTCCGCGTCCCCAATCCATTACCCGCCGGAAAGCCCCTCCGATTCGCCAACACCACCCAGGACGCCGACGCCCCGGGTTGGCTCACCCTCGCCCCGGTGACCATCGCCCCGTGATTGTGAGATTCTCCGGTCATCCCGGATCAATCTCGATACTCAGCCCACTGGCCACCGCCAGCAGGTCTGCCTTCTTCTGCGCCCCCAGGATCTCCGCCTCCAGACGGTCCGCGCCCGACGCCATTATCCGGATCGTCCCACCCACGCGCAGTGCCTGGACGCGCTGCGTTGCCTGGATGTGACGTCGATCCAGCCCGTCGGCGATCCGCAACAATCCCGCCAGCCACCGGATGCGCCGGCGCTCGTCGGCGGAACGTTCCGCGAAGGCCTGATGATCCGCCTCGGAGGGGATCGACTTCCGATGGTACCGTGCCACCAACGACACCAGCGCGACCACAGCCGCAGACACCCCTGCCCACTGGTGTTCGCGGATCAAGCGCGCCGACTCCTTGTGATGTCCCTTGCCGTCCGGCTGCGTCACCGTCCACCCGATGTCGTGCAGGCAGGAGGCGGCGTCCAGAACGGCGCGATCCAAGGGACCCAGCAGGTGCAGGGATTGGAGGGAATCGAAGAGGGATACCGCGAGGCCCCGGACGTGGAGGACGTGTACCGGTTCCGTTTCAAACTCCGCCATCAAGGCGTCGACGCCCACCGCGAGTCCCGACGGCACAACCTCAGACATCGGAACCCTCCCCGAGCATGGCCGCATAGCGCAGTCCACGCGTGCTCACCCCGAGCGACCCGAACCCGAAAACGCGCAACACCGCCTCGTAGATCGCAACCCCGAACAGGATCACGTCGGCGCGCTCTGGCGGAAGCCCGGCACGGGTCCGCCGCGCCGCCAATGGCTCCGACCAAAGTGACTCCAATACGGCGGACAGCCGGACGTGACCGAACTGCGCCGATTCCACCAACGCGCGGTCAAACGTCCCCGTCCCCGCCTCCATCAAGGCGAGGATCGCGGTCGTCCCGCCCACACCCACGACCCGTTCCGGCCGCGACGTCCGTTCCATCGCCGATCCCAACCCAGGAACCACTGCCTCGGCGAGGAACGCGTCGAGCCATGCGCGCAGTCGCGGCAATTCCTCGGGGTGTGGTGGGTCGGAGGGTGGGAAGCGTTCGTGCAACCGGACCGATCCCAACTTGAAACTCTCCCGGAAGACCAACCGGCCATCGACGCCCAGGATGAACTCGGTGCTTCCACCCCCGACATCGATGATCAGGACGGGACGTCCCGCATAGCCTGGATCCGTCATCACGCCACGGAATCCCCACTCGGCCTCCGCCTCCCCGGAAATCACTTCGGTCGCCAGTCCGGACGCAGCCTGGATCGCTCCCAGCAGTTCATCGCGGTTATCGGCGTCCCGAGCGGCGCTCGTGGCCACCACACGGACGGAGACCGCGCCCCGTTCCCGGGCTCCAGCGGAAAAGCGGGCGACGGCGGCCGCGGTCAGTGCGATGGGCTCCGCCTGCAACCGGTGGGTCTCATAGAAGCCACGACCCAACCGCGTCTGCTCACTCGTTTCCCAGACAGGCATCACCACGCCGCCGTCGACGTCCGCCACCAGGACCTTCACCGAATTCGTGCCCACATCGATCACAGCTCGTCGCGCCATAGTGTCATCCGTTGTTCCGCGCATGAAACCAGACCCACCCCCGGGACAACCACCACGAAGAACCACAGTGCCTGCCGACGTGAGGAGGCTGCTGTTCATGCATCCGACTGAAGTCGGATGTCCGCTCGCGTGACAGGTCCGGGATTCGATCGTCGAATCAGCCAGATGCAACGCCTGTCCCTGCTGTTCGTACTGCTGCAAGCGATCCGCCTCTTCGCGGAAGATTCCGCCAACGTGGGTGACATCCGCCGGATGCCCGATGCGGTCATCCTCGGCGAATTCCAACGGGAGTCCATCGTGGAAGCCGCCATCGGATTCGCGGCGCCGGACGCCGTCGTCCAGCTGCAAACACCTTCCATCGTACTTCCACCGTTCCTGCGCCTCATCCGTCAGACGGCCAACGCGGAAGATCAGGGGATCCGATTCACCGTCCGGTTCGCGCTTGATACCTCGCGCACGGGAACGTTCCGGGCCCCCATCCGTTTCCGCAGCGGTCTGGTGGTCTCCGAGATTCCCGTGGAGGCGAGCGTGATCGCGGAGGACCCATCCAAACCGCAGGTCCTCATCCTCGACACACCGTGGACACCGGTCGGATTCGATGACGGGAACCTGATACGGCCCTGGTTGGATGTGGTCCGGCAATCCGGTGCGAACGTGGATTACCGTTGGCTCCGGGAAGTGGGGAACTATGAACCGCTGCCTCCACTCGGCCGTCATGACACGATCCTGGTTTCCGGGGACAGCCTGAGCTCGTTCTCCACCGCAGAGATCGAGCAACTCCTGGCCTTCGCTCGGGACGGGGGACGCCTGCTGGTGTTCGCCAACCGCTTCTTCGGCGGGAGCGTCCAGGCCGCCAACCGGCTCACCATAACGACCGGGATGCGTTGGCGGGACGTCGAACCTACGCGCCCGGTCGGTCCGGACACCCCGCCGATGGAGCGTTGGACCTTTCACTGCGAAGGGGGTGACGTGCTCCCCCATCCGCTGACCGAAGGGATCCGCTCGGTGCATGCCGTGCGTCCCTCACCGATCCAGATCTCGGGAACCAACGCGATGGCCCTGGTGAAGCTGACGGGCCAGACCAACGCGGCACTCGCGGCGATCAGTCCGCTCGGAAAGGGCGATGTCGTGGGCGTCGGGCTGACCCTGTGGGCGGCATGGCCCCTGGAAGAGCAGGCGCGCAAGGCCGATTCCGCCCGTTTCCTCGCCAACCTCCTGAAGTACCGATCGCCTGCGCGACCGGGTCGGTGAGCCGACCCACGATTGTAGACCCAGCCTCGACTTGACGCTGCCCGTTGTGTGGATACAGGGTGTATCTATGGCAGTTGCGAAGCTATTCCGACACGGGGGCAGCCAGGCTGTCCGCCTTCCCAAGGCCTTCCGATTTGAAGGAACGGAGGTCTCGATAAAGCGTGAGGGTGCTGATGTCGTGCTCACGCCCATTCCTGCTCCACGGTTCAGCACATTTGCCGAGATCGCACACCATCTGGCTGAGAAGTTTCCAGACGCGACGGAGTTCCCGGAACCTCCCCCCCGCCCCAAGTCCCATGAACGTGCGATCCCAGAGTTTTGAACCTCCCGAAAGGTGAACCCCTCGTTCCTTCTCGATTCGAGCGCCTGCATCCCGGTTCTGCGAAACCAACCGAGCCTCGGCAAGATGCCGGCCCCGTCCATCACGGGAATCCCGGTCATCGTCGCCGCCGAGCTTTGGACCGGCGTCATGAAGAATCTGAAGACGCACCCCCATCAGGGCGCGCGCCTGGAGGCCTTCCTGAACCTCTTTCCCATCGTGGAATTCACACTGGAGTCCGCACGGGAGTACGCGGACATCCGGGCGGACCTCGAAGCGAAGGGAACTCCCATCGGCCCGCTGGATCTCCTGATCGCCGCGCAGGCCCGGAGTCTGGGAGCCACCCTGGTCACTGCGAACGCCAAAGAATTCAAGCGGGTGAAAGGACTCCGGATTCTCGCCTGGAAGTGAACCAACCCGAAGGGGCACGCCCTCAGAACCGCTTCAGTTCTTAGGCACCTGCGAGCGTTCCCGGTAGAACTTCTCGAAGCTGTGGCGGCCGGACGGCAATTTGGGAGCCATCAGGACATTGGACTTCATCGATTCCACGTGGCCGTCGACGAACGGGACGGTTTCGCGTTTCAGGTGCCGGAACTGGAGGATGAACAGGTCCTCGTAGGCGAAGAGCATCGAGCCCCAGCCTTCGCCCGGGTTGGAGACGCCGCCAAAGGCATAGGTCGCGTCCTGATCGCGGATCTCGGTGTACGCGACGGTGTCGGAGGGGAAGGCGAGGGTCTCGGGGGCAACCGAGAACCCAAGGGCCATCACACCGGTCTGGCGTGGGTTTCCATGGCCCTGGGCGGAGTTGAGGATGTTCGCGTTCACCCAGTAGTGGCGTCGGCCCTTCTTGTGGCTGGGACAGGCGATGACGTTGGTGATGACGCCGTAGGGCAGCAGGAGTTCGTCCCAGGTCAGGTAGCCCTTGGGCGAACGCCCGGGCGCATCCATCGAACCGCAGGGCAACCGACCGCGCTGGTCGTTCACGTACATCAGGCAGGCGAGCATCATCTGCCGTGAATTGCTGAAGCAGCGCGTCTTCCGGGCCTGCTCCTTGGCGTTGGCCAACGCCGGCAGGAGCAGGGAGGCCAGCACCGCGATGATCGCGATCACCACCAGCAGTTCGATCAGCGTGAACGCTCGGCGTCCTCCGGCCTTCGGACACGTGTTGAACCTTGATGGGCGCATGGTAGGCAAGGGATGGGATGTCGCTCGTCTTTCTGATGCGGCCGGATTCCCACGGCAAGGAATTCCATGCCCACCCCGTTCCCCATCTGAAGGCCGGGTGCCCTCACCCGGCGCTGGCAGGGAAGCTCCCAACTCCCAGAATCTCAGCCTCCTGACGTCGTCTGCCACGATCGTAGCTGACGAGGTAACGAGGCTGAGGATGGATGAAGTTCCCAGTCCCCAGATTCCAGCTCCAAGATTGGTGCAATCAGGAATCGCCCCATCCCTGCTCAACGGCGGGCACTTGCCAGCGCCCCCTCTGTTTGACGGACCCGGATGCACGATTGCCATCCGGGCCATGGAAAGCTCAACCTCCGGAATGCCTACGCCGGATCCGAAGCACACGGATTTCATCCATTCGGAAGAGTTCCTTGCCGAACTCCAACGTCGCCAGTTCCGCCTTTCCGTCATCTGCGCGGCCTCCTTCCTGACGGCGCTGCTGGCGTTGCCGGCGCTGAACTTCTTCCTTCCCGAGCTCATGGCCACGCGGGTGGGCGGGTTCCCGTTCAACTGGCTGTTGCTGGGCGTCCTGTTCTTCCCCCTGGTCTGGGTGATCTCGTGGGTCTTCATCCAACGCTCCATCGCCCTGGAAAACCAGGAAGCCGAATCTGCCCGACGCCACGCCGCCAACGAAGCCCAACGCTGACCCCTTCCCTCCCCTTCTCCGCCCATGATTGCCGCTGTCGATCCCTGGATCTTTGCCTTCTCGTTCATCACCGTCGCCGCAACCCTGGTCATGGGGTACTGGGCGGCGGGCAAGGCGAAGACCGCCTCCGACTTCTTCGTCGCCGGCCGGGGCGTGTCGGTGGGGTGGAACGCCTCCGCCATCTCCGGTGAATACCTTTCGGCCGCCTCCTTCATGGGCGTCGCCGGAACCGTGATGTCGAGCGGCTACGACGCCCTCTGGTATCCGGTCTGTTACGCCTGCGGCTACCTGTTCCTGCTGCTGTTCATCGCCGGACCGCTCCGTCGCTTCGGCGCGTACACGATTCCGGACTTCGCCGAGGGCCGCTTCGATTCGCCGCTGTTCCGGAAGATCGCGGTGATCTTCGTCCTGTTCATCGGCTTCTTCTACACGATGCCGCAGATGAAGGGGGCGGGAACGACCCTGGCCTACGTGTTCAAGGAGATCACGTGGTTCGGGACGGCCGGACTGCCCTATTGGGTCGGGGTGATTGTCGTGGGCTCGGTCATCACGCTCAACGTCGCCATCGGCGGCATGAAGGGCATCACGCTGGTGCAGGCCTTCCAGTATTGGCTCAAGATGTTCGCCATCTCGGCCCCGATCTTCGTCCTGATCTCGTTGTACGGCGGCTACGGGACGCATCTGGGGAGGAACGGCACCGGAGCCGCCACCACCAACGCCATCGCGACGTCGGTCACCGGCCTGGACAAGGAGGGCAGCACAACCGTTGTCCGCGCCGCGCTTCCAGCCGTCGCCCCCGACGACGCGACGTGGATCAGCCCGTTCGGCCGGTTGAGTTCGAAGGCAGCCAAGGCCGCCAAGCTGACCACCGAGGAGTCCCGCCCGTACGCGCTGCTCTACACCTACTCGCTGATCATCGCCCTCGTCTGCGGCACCGCAGGACTCCCGCACATCCTTGTCCGGTTCTACACCAACCCGGACGGCGTCGCCGCCAAGCGCACCACCATGTGGGTCATGATCCTGATCGGCGTGTTCTACGTCTTCCCCCCGGTCTTTGGGGTCATGGGACGCAACCTCATGCCGTCGCTCTACGAGGGAATTGGATCCAAGGGCACCGACAAGGTCGTGCTCGAACTGCCACGCGTGATCAACGGGACGTGGGGTTCCATCCTCTCGGGAATCACCTGCGCCGGGGCGTTCGCGGCGTTCATGTCCACCTTCTCGGGACTGCTCGTCTCGATGACCGGAGCCCTCGCCCACGATGTGTACGGCCGGATCCTGGTCCCGGATTCCACCCCCACCGAGCGGATGCGCATGTTCAAGTGGTGTGCATTCGGCGTGGGAGGAACCGCGACGGTGCTGGGCTGCTTCGTCGAGCGACTTGAGATCAACTTCATGGTCGGCCAGGCCTTCGCCATCGCCGCCGCGAGTTACTTCCCGCTGCTGTTCATGTCCGTGTGGTGGCGCGGCATGACGATGAAGGGCGCCGCCACCGGGATGCTCACCGGCGGCGTGTGCGCCCTTTCCGCCGTGGTGCTGACCAATGTCAGCGACCTGAAGCTGGTGGATCTCGCCGCATTCTGGGCCGCGCATCCATTGGTCCGGATCCTGTGCGAGCAACCCGCCATCTGGTGCGTGCCCCTCGCCATCGGATTGATGGTGGTGATCTCCATGATGACGCGGAGCGACGTCCCCGCCGACATCCGGATGAAGATGCTCGTGCTCCACGCGCCCGAAGCCCTGGGCCTGAAGCAGGAATACGTGCGCGACCACGAGGGTCACTGAACCCGGCGCTCAGAAGCCGGCGATGCCGAGGATGTCCTCCAGCGCCGGCAACGCCGTCCACGCCTGCCCCCTGCGAACGACGAGCTTTGAGCAGGGGTGATTCCTCCAGACCGCTTCGTTGACGGCGAGCAAACGGATCCGGTCGGTGCCCGGAACCTCCTTGGCGGTGCGCGGGACCAGTCGGAGCGGGGCACCATTGAAGGCCATGGCGATCTCCCATCCCGCGACGCCCTCCTTCTCCGCGGCCAGATTGCGTTGAATGAGGCCGGGAAACCGGCTCACCCACGAAAACCGGGGATCCCGGACGAACACGCGCGCCATCTCGGGTTGCACCGCGAGATGGCGGGCGAGGGAAAAGTTCGTGCCGCCCTGCTGGGCCGCGAGCAGGACCGGGGCGGGATCGATGCCGAGGAAATTGCGACCGTTGAACTCGCCGTGATCGTTGCGCATCCCCACCTGAAACTTCCGATGCCAGGCGGCGTAGTTCTGGCCGGCGCGGAAGCAGATCTCGAAATGCAGGTGCGCCCGGTCCTGGCTGATGCGCTGACGGGTATTCGAGGTCCGTCCCATCGTTCCCAGCCGTTCCTCGACCTTCACGACCTGTCCCGCCTTCAACCCGGGGACCACCGAGGACAGATGCGCGTACAGCGTGTGGATCTCGATCCGGTCGATCACGTGCCGGACGACGACGTAGTTGCCATAGTTCGAGAGGGATGGCTTCAGGTTGACGTAGGCCACCGTCCCATCCGCAGCCACCAGCACGGGATCGATGGGTTCGCCCTTGCGATCACGTTGGACGCAGCGGATGTCGAGCCCCTCGTGCAACTGCCGACCTTCGGTGCGGACGCACCCGAACTGGCCACTGGTCCACGGCTTGCCAGCCGTGCCCACGAAGTATCTCTCGCCGCCTCCGCCCGCCTCGAGCAGCGCACGATTGGCCGTAGGGAGGGAAAAACCCGCTCCAAGGCCGAACCAGCTGGCTGAAAGCAGAAGAAGAAGCCCCGCCCCGAACCTGCACCGCCTCATTTCAGGAACATCTCCTCGTCGGACTTGGCACCATTCTCCGCGTCCCGGGCGACCTTGGAGGCGTTCTTGGCGTTCTTCTGCTTGGCCTTCTTGGCGGCCTGCTCCGCCTTCTTGTCCGGCTTGGGCTTGTTGCCCAGCTTCACGGCGACGTTGTTCAACCCGCGCACGATGCGCTCGGCCTCCTCACGGGTGCCATCGATGGCGAACACGAGGACGCCGTCCTCGATGGGCTTCATCACCTGGGGAGCAGCCAACCACCGGCCTTCGGTCCACTTGCTCCAGATCGCGACGCGACGTCCCTGCTTGGAAACCGTCCACATCTGCAACCGCAGGGCGCCCGAGGTGTTGAGCTTGATCAGGATCCGCGGGCTCCCCATGCCATCCAGCACCTGGGCATCCTCCACGTAGCCTTCGTCCACGAAATGCCCCTTCTCGATATTCAGCGTGACGGGCGCGGAGCGGATCACCTTGATCTTTCCGGTGCCCATGCCGATGGACTCGGTCTCCATGTGGAACCGGATCGTGCTGGCCTGCTTGTCCGGATTGGCGGCGTCCTTTTCGACGGGGCTCTTGCCGTCCGAGGTCCCGCTGTCGTCACCCGTGGCACATCCCGCCCCGAGGCCAAGCCACAGGATCAGGCCGAAAAAGAGGTTGATGCACCCCGGTCGAAGCCGCATTTTCATCGCGAAGCAAAAGTCATTTCCGCAATACAAGAAGCTATGGGCCAGCAACACAACAAAAACGAAAAACGTCGCCGCCGCACCCTTTACCTGCGTCGCAAGAAGGACAACGCCAAGACCGCGGCCGCACGGAAAAAGTCCTGAGCCCCTCGGCCAGGATCCGTTCCCTTCCAAACTCGCCGTCCTGGATCCGCTGCCTCGGCACGGATTCCTTTCGGTCAGCAGCGCCCCGGCCTTCGGCCCGTGGGCGTTTTTTGTGCCCTCACCCGGCGTCACGATCGGCGGCCCTCTTCACGGATGTCCACCGACCGTCCGGCGCCAATCGATCACTGCCCATGGATCCGGGATCGAAACGGCTGGGTCCACGTACTGCGCGAGATCGCGCAGGGCGATGCACCGGTACCCATTGTCCTTCAGCCACGCCACGTATTCCGCGAACCGTTCGGCCGGCGTATTGACCCAAGGATGTTCGCGGTCGGGAACCCCGTGGAACTGCAGCACGGCCACCCGCCCGTCGCGGGCACCGGCGACCGCAGCCTTCAGATTTTCAAGGGTCCAGGTCGGGCGCGCATCTCCTGCCGTTGGCACGAGCAGTGGATCGTCCCGCCCCGGCTCGTAAGCGACTCCTCGCCCCGTGTCGTAGGCAAATTCCGGCTGGGCGCCCCGCCGCGCGAAGCGGATGCCCAGATTCCTCAGGATCGGAATCGCCCCCGGGTGGATGGCATTGCCCGGGTAAGCGAAGCTGACCGGCTTTGGAATCCCATGTTCGGCACAGCGGCCGGCGATGTACTCCACCTCCTGGATCAACCGACCGAGGTTCGACGCCGCCACGCCCATGTGGGTCTGCGTGTGGTTGCCGATCTCGAATCCGTCGCGGTGCAACTCCTGAATCTGCGCCCAGGTCAGGTAATCCACCTTGTTCGTCGGGAAGCTGAAACCCTCGGTGATGAAGAACGTGGCGTTGAATCCCGCCTTCTTCAGCAACGGCCGCACGACGTGGTACTGCGAGGCGACCGAATCATCGAAGGTCAGCACCACCAATCGATCCGGGATCGGTGCCTTCACCGCGGCCGCAATGGGTGCCGGTCCTGAGTCCGGCAGGTCGACGGCAGTGGCCCGCAATCGAGCGAACTCGCGCTTGGGTTCACGCCCCTCATGAAACCAGACCCACCCCCGCGCCGAAGCCATTGCTCCCGGAGCCAGGTCGTCGAGTCGCGGATCCGAGTGGATGCACGGGACCGGGGGATTCTGCCACGCGCGATCCAGCCCCTGCCATGCGG
>Ga0172373_10009615_pt1 | contig 11972 bp, 6 predicted proteins | sample Lak10m_2_FD_114546 | JGI IMG/M metagenome (GOLD analysis project Ga0172373, IMG submission 114546) | Freshwater microbial communities from Kabuno Bay, South-Kivu, Congo - kab_092012_10m | ecosystem: Environmental > Aquatic > Freshwater > Lake | place: Democratic Republic of the Congo: South-Kivu... | reverse complement strand
GTTGCTGATGTTGTGCCAGTTAGTTTGATTTGACCTGTCTTGAATGTTCCATAAGCTGTGCCGACAAAGTTACCTGTAGGATCTTCAGAACCGGTTTCCCACCACTCTAAATATGTGGAGCTATTATCCCAACCTAGGAATGCCTGTTTAGCACTTCCCTTAAAGTAATTGAACACTGTACCTACATCTTTACCATCGTCCACAGTCCAAGGACCGCTAGGACTATTATGTAATTCTAAAATATTATCTGTAAGCATTGTTACAGTAGAATATACAAAAGTTGCTGTACCGTTTACAGTAAAGTTTTTGTTAAATGTTACGTCGCCGTCGACAAGTAATGTTTCATCTATCCAAGCACCGCCTGCTACATATAAAGCGTTGGCAACATTTGTGCCCGTGTCAAATGCTAAACTCTTTACAATCAAGTTATCTTTAATGTAGGTGCCGCCTTCAATTCTTAAAGCAGCAGTTCCAGGACCTGCATTATTGGCAGTCGATGTTCCGTTAATATATGTGTCACCGAAAATCATTGCACCGCCGGAGTTAACCTTTAGTGCGCCGCCTGAGCTTGAACCTGCTGTAGAACCATCTACAATTAGGTCGCCGCCTATATATCCGCCACCTGTTGCTACATATAATGCTGCTGATGTTGTGCTTGCAGCAGTTGTTCCGTCAATAAAGACATCTTTGTTGACATATGCACCACCGCTGTTTACCTGTAGAGCACCTGTGCCTGTGCCTGTTGCATTTTCGGTACTATCTACGATAGCCTTTAATTTAACGTATGCACCACCATTTGCTAAAACTAAGGCGCCTGCAGGAGTAGTTGCAGCGTCTGTATTATCATTTACATATACTACGTTATGAATATAAGCACCGCCACTTGCCACATTTAATGCACCGCCTGCAGAAGATCCATTTGTTGAACTATCAACCCAAAGTTCTTCGCTAACATATGCACCGCCTGCGCTAACTACCAGCGCACCTACGCCAGTTCCTGCTGCTGTTGTTCCATCGATCTTAACATCTAAATCAATTAAAGCGCCACCGTTGGCTAACTTTAGAGCAGGTGTACCGTCTGTTGAATTTCCAGATCCATCTAATAGTAAATTGTCAGCACCGTATATACCACCTTGTACACTTAATGCTGCTGTATTAGCATTTGTAGCAGTTGTAGTGTTGGCAATATATGTCATGCCGCTAATAAAAGCACCACCTGATGTAACATTTAATGCACCGCCTGCACTACTGCCTGCGGTGGTTCCATCAATTTGTATATCAGATTTAATATAAGCGCCGCCGTTGGAAATAACAAGAGCACCTGTTCCAGTGCCTGCGTTTGCTGCATTTTTAAATGTGCCAACACCGTCTACATCTAAACTACTGTTTAAGAAAGTTGGACCATATACAGAAGCAGTTGAACCTACTATTAAGTTCTTAGCAATAGCAGCACCGGCATTAACTTGCAATGCTCCTAAGTTGCTAGTAGAACTTGTTACAGCAGCAGTGCCCTGTACAATAATACCTGCTCTTGTTATAAAATCTTTAGTGATAGCTGTTAGTGCCATTTTTTATTCCTTTATCTTTCCATTCCTATTCTGAGTACCTTAATACTCATTGTGTTACCTATGCCTACATAGTAAGGGGTAAAATAGAGGTTGACATTATCGCTTAAGTCAACCTCTGCTGCAAATTCACCTAATTCTCCGTTGCTTCCCAAAACTGCGTACTCCGTTGCATAAATTGTTCCTTGATTATCTACCAATAACAGTATTTCAATCGTCTGAAAATCTGCTGTAGCTCCATCTCCATCGTCGATCTGTATCAAGTATTTGGCAGATCTAAACTGATCAATTGAATACGTATCCACCACTACTGTGTTAGTGTTATTTACCAAAACTACGGTAGAATCAAAAACTGAGTCTTCAATCTGAAGGCTTTCGCACATAACTCTTTTACTAACACTAATGCCCCCGTCAACAATAAGTGCTCCTACTCCTGTTGCGGTTGTTTCAGTTGTATCAAGAATATGTATAAAATTTGTTGTACTATTTCCGCTATCGGTTACAGTTTGTAGATTAATAAAATCTTGCCATGTGGCAGTTGTTATAATTTCTGCACCTGCAACTGTTGACGTAGATCCTATATTAATGCTGCCACTAACTCCTATGCCACCCTCGATAACTAACGCTCCGGTATTCGTAGAAGTCGATGCTGTGCCTGTATTGATGCTAATAGGGCTATCTGAACTACTTGCATATTTTACCCAAGCGTATCCATCCCAAACCCAGGTATTCGATCCTACTGTGTAATAATCTCCTATCGATGGATTAGTGGGAAAGTTTAAAGTTGACATTTCTTATTTCTCTTATAGGCTTGTAAATTGTATCCAAAATTTATTTCCTCCGTCATTCACCCATTGTAACTCATACCCTGTTATGGCATTAATCCAAAAATCTCCTATTCTTGGGTTAGGTGGCGGAGTTGTAGAAATAGTTACTCTCGGAGTGTATAATAGGTTTGCTTCATCAGAATTACCATCGCTGGAATATATACTACCCGGAACATTTAAAACACTTGTTCCACTAGTAAAATATGTACTGGTTGTTGCAGTAGTTGTTACATATGTTAGAGCAATATCGCTTAATAATGCAGTATATGTTCCAATGCTTTCGTCTAATGTTAGGTAATAGGTTGTTTCAGCTACAGTAGAATTAATGAATGCATTATCTGCATCAATGGCTCCCCCCACTGTAATACTACCTAACGTCTGCCAGGTTGCAGTACTACCATCGCTGGTTAGTACTGTATCGCTAGCGCCTATAGGAATAAATTCAGTTTCTCCAGGTGCTGTCTGATATGGAATACTACCTAATACACCACCCTCTAAATTAGTTGCCGTTGTTATTGTTCCTGTTATTAAACTTTGTACCCACATTCCGGCATAAACATCAATTTGGTCATCTACAACTAGATTACCGTGAATTCCTACTCCGCCGTAAACAGTTAAGGCACCTTGTGGCTGAAGCATAAACACTGTTCCACTCGAGGTATATGCTGAATACGCACTTCCATCTACAGGTTGGGTAAGTCCTGCATCTTTATAAAGTTCTGCTACATGATAATTATTTGTATCGGTTCCTAGGTAACTTGTAAAGAAAATACTACCATTAAGCTCTGTCATTCCTACAACATTATCTACTATAATTCTGCTACCTGTGTTCAATCCGTTTACAAAAGTAGTAATTTGGACTGGATTTGTGTTAGTTGCTGTAACAATATTATCACTGAACAGCCTCGGAGTAGCTCGTGTGCCTTCGCCTGTAAACAAATCACTGTTAATATCAGTCTGACCCTGCCCATCAAAATAGAAAACCGACCCAATATTAACCTGATTATCTCGCCCATTTATTAAATTGTCACCGCCGATGCTGATATTTGCATCTCCTGTTATCATATTACTGGCTACATCATGACCTATCATGATGTTGAAAGAACCAGTTGTTAAGTTTGTAGCGATGTCAGCGCCGAAGAAAAAGTTTTCTGTCCCGTTTATTAATGATCGTGCAGCATTAACACCCATTGCAATGTTATCATCATACACAGTGTTAAGTTCTAATGTTCCCGAAGATACATATGAAGTAAAACCGCTGCCATCTACAGGTACATTTAAGTTAATATCCGAATATAGTTTTACTGTAGTAGAGTTGACAACCCATAGATAATATTTGTTCTCATTAAGTTCTACGGTTCCATTTACACTTTTTATTGTTACATAAGTTCCGCTTGTTAGGTCATGTCCCGGTGCATCTATTTCCACAGGGTTAGATAAAGTTATGTTTGTTATATCTGCATAAGGAATTGTTTGATATATTCCTATGTTCTGTAGAGCGCTATCACCTATAGCAATAGTTCTGGAAACGTTAGTACCGGATTGTATAGCATGTCTACCAATTCCTATAGATTTGTAGCTAGTGGTGAGTCCAGTTAGTGCATCATATCCTATAACAATAGAGTTTTGACCATTATCATCACCTAGAATTTCAGGAGAAGCAACACCTTTGATAACAATATTGTTAACACCTTCATATCCTTGTCCTATGGTTAAACCATTAACTACAATATCTTCTCCGGTATGAATAGATCCTGATACTCCGACACCGCCTTCTACTACTAACGCACCTGTGTTTGTGCTTGTATTTGCAACATTACCTACAACAACGATTCTAGTTGTATTTGTAGCTATTAATTTTATGTCTTGACTAGAAATATTACTGTAAAGTTCACCATAACTAAATTCTATATTACCTAAACTAGATCTATAACTAGTTTGGAATGTGTCATTTGTAACAATGGTATACCCTGTAGAAGTTGTAGGTGTAGGTGGTAGTTGTGGCATAGCACCTTTAAGGTCTATAAACTCCCCACTTCCACCCCTTCTAAGGGTTTTTGAACTTAACAATTTAGGCATTCTGTTTCTCTATTAAGTGTTAGCAGTTTCAAGAATGCTTAATACTAGTTGTAAAGCATTTTCTTCACTTGCATACGCTCTTACGCTATCTAAACTTTCAATAATCATCTTTCCTGTTAAAGGTGTTCCTGCATCCGCTGTTGGTATTTCAAAGTCTTTCACTAATATACTATCTGTATTGGCTGCTTGAAATCCATTTCCTTGTGCATCCGCTAAGACAGGACGATTTCTATGATGTATAAAACTAAATGATTGTGTCTGCGTTGTTAAGTTAGAAATCTGCGCCATCAATACAATAGAAGTAACACCAATAGGTGCTGTATAAACCGTGGCTGTAGTTGATGTAGTCAACAACGTAGTCTTTGTTTTAAATGAATTTAACGGTAATTGTGCCATTTTTTATCCTTATCCTCCACCTTCAATAGCAAGAATGAATGGAGTTAAATTTCCATATAGTGATTGTACGAATACTCTACCACTCAATATTCCTGTGGCTTGGCTGATAGTTAATCCCGGGCCTATTCTAAAGTCACCGTTTTGGTCTGTACTGGTATAAAATACTTTACCATTGTTTAACATAACAACCTCTTTGCCTTGTACAGGATCGGCTTTTCCTCTTTGTGGTAAACTACCGTAGTTAGTACCTGCGCCTACATATTCGAATAAATACCCGCTTGCACTAATATAGCTTCGTTGATAGAAGTTTACAGTTGCTCCATCAGGGAATAAAGTAGTTTCTCTAACTGCTTCTGCTAGTTCTACAATGTGATGTGTTCCGGGCCTAGACCAATAACTTAGGCCAGTCATTACGCTATTGTAAGTTCCTCCGGTTTGTAAATCGTAGATTATACGCTGTAGAATAATCTTCGTATCTCTTTTACATTTTGTAATAATAAAATCTATTTGATCTTGTGTAAGGCCTGTAAAAACTCCATTAGCTCTAGGATCAGTTTGAACAAACTGGCTTACTTCTTCAGCTAAAAAGTCAATATTAGATTCTATTAAAGTTACAGCACTACCTGCTCCTGAAACAACTGTTCCTTTCTTTGTAATTGCTCTGGAAGGAACAACTGCTTCTGCCTGTGTAATATTTGTAGCAGTTAAAATACTTGTTATAATTCCAAATCGCAAATCAATAAATGGAATAGCATTTGCACCATTACTTACACTTGGTAAAATTGTTTGGCTAGTTGTTGTATTACCTACACTTGGAGTTATAACGGTATTTGATATTACATCACTTACTAATCCATTTAAGTGAATTAATGATAGATAATGTTCGTTAATTTGGCTACTTGTAGGACCTTGATAGTTAGGATCCGAATTAGCTGACAAAATATTCTGATTAGGCGCATATGGAGATTCAGCCGGCGTGCTAGACAATACTGTGTAGTAAGCATTTCCACAGAAATATAATGTAAAGTAATTTGGATTTAATGGATCGCCACCGCCATTAGTTAATGCAGTATTAAGGCTAATTGCATCATAGTTAATATCTGTAACAAATGTGCCTGTTGCAGCATATCTAACTAGATAATTAGGGTTCGCAGGTGCTAACAATGTAGTAGTTGGGTTGCCTAAGCTGTCAACAGGATTGCCATCTGCGTCATGAAGATAAGAGAAATTATCATATTCGTACCCAAATTGGTCGCGAATGAATATAAAGTTACCGACTGCGATATCATCTGTAGCAACTCCGCTTAGAACAATTGTTCCGCTAGTTAATGTGGCTACTGAAGGTTGAGCATTTAAAAAGCCTTCAAATCCTTGCTCATTTGTGAAATTGTCAGGAGGAACAACTTCCATAACTTGACTGATGTGCGGTCTATCATTTAAGTCAGGTGTAAAAATGTTCACCTGTCCGTTATTTGGGAAAAATCCGTTAGGGTAATATTGATCAAGCTCGTCGCTTCCCGGTACTCCTACTGGGCTAAAAGGATAAGATCTAAATGCTGGATTGAAAACAGTTCCACTAAAGTTTCTACTACCATATCCTTTTGCAACTAAACATAAATCACCGAAGTTGCTATTTGAATTAGTAATAGATGCTATACCACCGTTATCTACTAATACCGCTACTGAACAGAAAATTGTAAAGACAGAAACTAATTGAGCATAACCGTTATTTGTAATGTATATACCCTTACCGCCTTGAGGCAGTTGCGTGAATGCATCATAAACAAATGATTGTATAGGACTACGTTCGCTAACTACAGCGCCGTCGACTAAACTTCCACCCATTGCTCCGATAGGATCAATTTTTCTAGCGTTCCAAGTAGTAGAATCACCTGTAAATTCTAAACTTAAATCGTCTACTTCACTATCGGAATAAGGATAAGGAACTACCTCACCGAAATATAAAGTTGCATTTGTGCCAAAACCTACAGTGCTGGTATTCAACCCTATTAAATAAGTTCCGGTTGTAACAGTAGTCACCGAAGTCACTATAGGAGGATTTAAAACGTCTGCACCATTTATACCAGTTAGTGCAAACAATCCGCCACCCATAAATCTTGGAGGTGCAACATCAGGTCCATTAGTTATAATATCAGTAATAATATTAAAATTACGTGCTACAGCTTCTTGTGGTCCATATTCATATCCATAATTAAAAAATGGATTTATAACTTGTGTACTTACTGTGCCGGATTGAACTGTTATAGTCGTGTTTGCTATAATTTGTAATGATATATCTCTAGCATAATCTATAGCCTGTGTAGTTGTGGTAACCTGTCCCGATACGTAGTTAAATCCGTTACTCCAGTAAGATAATCCTGCTTCTAGAGTTTTATAATTACCACCTAATAAAATGTCCTGACTTATAGCATCTACAATTAATCCTACATCTCTGTAACACTTATCTTCGTTGTAATTAAATGACGCACTATTAAATAGATAATCTAATCTTGCAACAACTTCTTCTTTAATAAAGTTTTTATTTTCCATTAAAATATTAAATGCATTTAATGCATTAGTGGATGTTACTGTTGCTGTGCTTATTGGACATAATCCCCATGTTACAGTAGAAGTTCCGTTCCAAATAATATTTGTAATTGTTGACGCAGCAATGTTGATTAAATTAGCTTCTGTATCAGTTCCAGTGTTCGAAGAAATAACCTGTTCTACAGTTGTTTGATATGTTGTTGTTGATTCTCCTTTAATAACATATCTTGCTAAATCTGCTATAAATTGAAATGAACTTGTAGTTGCTGCTTTTTCAGATTCTCTTATTGTTCGTGTAGCATTGAATCCGTAATAGCTTAGTCCAGATTGAACACTTTGTCTATTACCGCCGTGTAGTAAATCAAATGAAATCGAATCAATAATATATCCAACATCTCGTTGACATGTTGCTGTATTGTAAGCAGTAAACGCAGGATGTTCTGCAGAAATATAAGCAATTATTTCATCAGCAAAATATCCATTCTCTTTGTTTGCCTTGAGAAGTTCTACTGCGTTTTTAACTCCTAATAAGGTCGATGGTGCTCCATTACTAACTATTTTGTCAGACCATCCTATGTAATTACCTCCTAAAATATCTAATAATGTATTAAAGTTCTTAGTAATTACAACAACCTCTTCGCTACTTGCAGGCTCTAAATTAGTAACTTGTACAGTTGCGGTTTGATATCTCTCTACTAAATCGTCGTCTGGCGTAATATTTTGAACTATTTTGACTGCTAAATCTTTAAGATAACTTATTGCTGCTGTAGTAGTTGTGATTTCATTCGGAATATCACCAACATAACTATTTTGAGTATAATACTGGAGCCCAGCAAATGTTGACTGACTATGTTTAGCAGTAGGATAAAGCATGTCTAATGCTAAACTATCTAATACCAGTCCAACATCTCGCTTACATTTTATCTTATTATACTTTAAAACCTTAGGAGGAAATGCTAAATCATTATTAATCTTGTTGAGAACATTTTCTTGAATAAATGTTCTGTTGGCCTGCATTAGTATTTCTGCACTAACAAATGCACTATCTGGTCCAGGGCTTGTATATAAATCCGGCGCAGCATCAGAGCCGTCTGTAATGATATCTGTAATGATGCCAAACAGACTAGTTATAGAAGCCGTGCTTATTTCTCCTCCTGTCATTACAGTATTAATAACCTGACTGTAGTTTCCTGGATACGGACTTGATAATGGATTATTTTGAACAATTTCAATTGCAGCATCTCGTAGATAGTTTATTGCATCAGTAGTTTGCAATTCTTGCCCTGCAATATAACTTACTACGCCATCGTAATAGGCCAATCCACTTTCAATACTTTTTTGGTTTCCACCGAATGTTGCGTCGTATGCAACATTTTCTAAAAGAATAGCTACATCACGTTTACATTTTTCTTGGCTATAACTAAAACCATACCATATACTAGATGTATTTGCTACATTGGTAGCAATTTGATCACTTATATATTCTATAACTTGTTCTTGTAAGAAAGGCTTGTTTGCTAACAATAGTGTTCTAGAATTAAAGAATCCAGGATTTTGTTGTCCAGCATTCGCTCTCATGCCTCGTTCAATTGTGCCAGTGCTTACATATACTGTTAGTGTATTAACATTTTTAACCCATGTACCAGTTCCTACTGCGCTAGGAACTTGAACAGTTTGGTTAGGTACAAACATTGTTCCATCTTTTAACCAAGGACCGCTTAGGTTTGTGCAATTTTGAATATACGGTGAATGATATAAATCAATTCTATCATCGCCACTTAATGGAGGAAATGCTGTGCAATACGCCCCTCGATTAAATCCTGGCGCATAGTTACCTTCTAGTACTCCACTTCTGCCATTTAAAAACTGCATGAATGCCAAGTAGCATCCAGAATTCATATGGAAAAGATCTTGTGTTTTGTTAATAGGTTCAATACTTGTAGTACGAAGATCGCTGCCCATTATCGAAGTATATGGTTTTAATGTTAAAGGATTATCTTCTAAGTAATGTCCAGGAGCTACTCTAATTTGGGTACCTGATTGATAATAAGGACTATTTAGAGCACCACCTATAGTTCTACAAGCACGACTCGCATCTTGTGCTCTACCATCATTTGTATCATTACCGTCCATTGTGACATATAAAATATTTGTCACAACTGGCGCAGTTCCTATAGGATTAGTACCGTTTCTTACTCTAAGATCGCCGAAGATTTCAGTTAGACCTGATCCAGGTTGAAGTGTTATATTACTAGCGGTATTCGTTAATAGCTTAGTGTAGATATTATTAATCCAGGCTTCTGACCAAGTGGCTCCTTCTTCACCAATTTGATAAAAATCATCAACGTTAGGAAAATGGTCACCTGATGCTACAGTTTCTTCTACGTAAAGATTGTCGCCTATGTTAACATCTTTTTCAATACCTACACCACCTTGAACAATTAAGGCGCCAGTGTCTTTATCTAACGAGTTGTCACTTGCTGCTATTACAAGTTTATCAGTAGTTAATTTTCCTTCGCTAGGGTTATATGTTAAGCCGCCATCATTCCCTGTGTTATCACCTTGAAGAAATTTACCTCCAGGGTTTGTTATGTTGTCAACAAATGTAATGTAGAATGATTGATTAATGTTTGTAGCGGTTATGACTAATTCAGTAGAAGTATTTGCTAATGCAACTCTACCATAGATAAATCCGCCTACGTTTACATCTTTTTCAATACCTACTCCACCTTCTATAAAAAGTGAAGCTTCTTCTCGTTGAGATCTAGTGCCATAAATATCCCCTGGATCGAAGGGATATCCAGAAGGGTTTCCTACATTAGGTGCATCTTGTTGAACAACATTACCGACATATACCTGACCAGTGCTACTGTTGATATTCAAAGAAATTTTTGCATCAGCTGCTGGGGCTGAAATCGTTTGATCACCAGATGTATTTGGAGTTATATTTTTTGTTCCGGTAATGCGAGCCATATTCGTTCCTTTAGAGTATTTATTAGATTAATGTATTCGCATTTCAACTGAGTCTACCAAGACTGGGTCATTATGAGGCCAATCAGGGTGACACTTAAATCTAATAACGATTCCAAATCCTGCGTCGGTTATATCTGCTATAGTTAAATTAGTTCCCCACATATCAGATTCGCTGCCGTAAATCTTTTCAGGGTGTATTAACAATGTTGCTTTATTATCGCCTATAATTGTGTCTTCTTGTATAAGTTGTACAGTATCATCGGTAGCCCTGCCATAGCGTCTAGACTTAATACGCACTTCAATTCCGGACAAAGTTTCTGGCAAAGAGACAAAATTAAAGTTGCTAAGTTTCAAGTAATAACTTTTATTTTTTAAATCTGCTTTAGGACTACGTGCTATATGTTCTAGAGCACCATTAGATTGTAAAAATCTTTGATCTGAATTTTTAAGTTGATTAAAGTTATCAGAATCGTCCCAAGAAACGTGAGCTTCTTCTGCACCATCTTCTGAATATTGTAAAATAGTATTAGGCAATGTCCAACTAGTAGTCATACCAGTATTTACCTAAAATAAAAAAGGGCTCTTAAGAGCCCTGTTTTGGTGTGTTAAACTATTAAGCATTACCGATACTAACAACACCTGAGCTGGCTGAACCTAATGTCCAACCTGCACGAGCATTTGTAGCAAATAAATAACTTCCACTTAACGATCGTTGTGTTATAATTGCTCGACGAGCAGTCAGTTTAGTCACCCAATATGTGCTGCCATTGGTGTCTGTGGCAATGATATTCATTTGCCCAGCGCCAGGGGTGTTAGAAGCAACTAACTTACACTGACCTGTACCGTCAGCAGTCCTCACTAGATATCTAACACTGGCTTCTTGTTTAATAATATCAGCAGCTTTTGCACTTACACCACCGTCTTTGGCTAATAGATACGCTGTAACTGAAAGAGCATTTTGCTGAGTACTGGTCATTGTACGTGTTAATGTAACTGCGCCTTCTGCTGCACCACCATCTGGGTCTGTAATAGTTACTGTAGGTGCTGAAGTATATCCAGAACCTGGTTCAGTAATTGTTATACCAGTGACTACATCACCTGCAATTACGGCTGTACCTTGTGCTGTTACGCCGCCAGGTAGTTGCGGTGCTGAAAATGAAACAACAGTTGTAACTGTACTGTAGTTTGAACCACCGCTAGTTATTGTAATACTAAGTACACCTTCACCGCCAATACCATCGTCAGCAGTTGTACTAGCAGAACCTGTATTTAAATTTCCAAAAAATTTCGCTTTAACAGGACGTCCCATTTGTTTTCTCCTTAATAAAATGAGCGTTCAAGGCTCTACGCGGTGGGTACCGCATAATAATCTTGACTATATATTTAACAAAAAACCCGCCGAAGCGGGTTTCTTGTGTCTCCTCGAAAGCAACCTTTCTAATTACTTGAAACTTACGTTTGCTGTAGTAATAGAAACTTTACCTAGGTAGTCGGCAGCGTTACCAAGTGAGCTAGCTGTGTTTGTTAGCTCAACATATCCGTAACGTGTTAAGAAGCCAACTACTGGCTCAAATGTTGCTGGATC
>Ga0172373_10009614_pt1 | contig 11973 bp, 9 predicted proteins | sample Lak10m_2_FD_114546 | JGI IMG/M metagenome (GOLD analysis project Ga0172373, IMG submission 114546) | Freshwater microbial communities from Kabuno Bay, South-Kivu, Congo - kab_092012_10m | ecosystem: Environmental > Aquatic > Freshwater > Lake | place: Democratic Republic of the Congo: South-Kivu... | reverse complement strand
CAGCTGGCCGTCATGACGCAGGCGTGCCTGACGTTCTACCAGACGATGCGACAGGTAGATCGGCAGCGGCATCAGGGTGGGAGTTTCGTCGCAGGCATAGCCGAACATCAGGCCCTGATCACCTGCGCCCTGGCCAAGGTCATCGTCATAGGCCTTGTTCACGCCCTGGGCAATGTCAGGAGACTGCTTGTCATATGCCACCAATACGGCACAGCCCTTGTAGTCGATGCCATATTCGGTGTTGTCGTAGCCAATCTGCTGCAAAACATCCCGTGCCACCTTGATGTAATCGACATTGGCGCCGGTGGTGATTTCACCTGCGAGAACCACGAGCCCGGTGTTGCAGAGAGTTTCAGCCGCGACGCGGGAGTGCTTGTCCTGCGCCAGAATGGCATCCAGGATGGCGTCTGAAATCTGGTCGGAAACCTTGTCGGGATGTCCTTCCGAAACCGATTCGGAAGTGAAGAAGTAGCTGTTGCTCACTATGTTTAATTCCTTGTTGCGGTCAGGGATTAACCGGTCAAAAAACAGCCGGCGATTATACGGGTTTTGTTTGATGTCGCAATTGACAGATGGGAAATAATTCTGTCTCGATTCGGCTCGGGTCTTCGGGTGGGATGGCAACGGCATCCATTTGGGCATCAATTGCTGATGCAAGGCAGCCGGCAACTTGGGGCAGTCGGGTTGCCCAATTGTGATATTCTCGCGCGCTGCTGGGGCGGGGTGCGACCTTGCTGGCCACGCCGCCCCGCCCCGTGACCCATTCGCTCCATTCACTCGTGAGAAAGACCCATGGAAAAGCCTTACATCCTGCACATGTTCACGCCGGAGAAAAATCTCAGTCCTTTCGATGTCAACATGGCGCTGGACGCAGGATGGACTTCGGCGATCCCTTATCTGCACGTAGAGCCGGGAGAGATTCAGGCGCTGGTCCAGGATGCCATTTTTTCCCGTAGCCCCGGCGGGCTGAAGCGGACCGGCATTTTTATCGGTGGCCGCGATGCCAAGATGGCGGTAGACATGGTCAGAAGCGCGGCAAAGGCGATGGTGCCCCCTTTTGAGGTTTCAGTCTTCGCGGACCCCAGCGGCGCTTTCACGACGGCGGCGGCCATGGTGGCCGTGGTGGAGCATGAATTGGAAACGAAATTCCACATGGACCTCAAGGGCAAAAAGGTGCTGGCCCTGGGCGGGACAGGTCCGGTGGGTCAGATCGCCGCCACCCTGGCGGCCAAGGCCGGCGCGGTGGTGAAAATCATCGGCCGTCAGCTGGAAAAGGCCCAAACCATTGCAACCCTGTGCGACACCGAGTTTGGTGATGGACAGACCCAGATCGAGGGCGACGCCGATGCCAACAAGGCCGAGCTGATCAAGGATGCGGACATCGTGTTTGCCACGGCAGCGGCAGGAATTCAGGTGCTCAGTGCCGAACTGGTGGCTGCTGCCCCGCAATTGAAGGTGGCTGCAGACGTCAATGCCGTGCCTCCTTCCGGCATCGCCGGTCTCGATGCCCATCATCGCGGCAACCCGATTGCCGGTTCGCAAAGCGGCGCAGTCGGGGTGGGGGCGTTGGCCATCGGTAACGTCAAGTACAAGACGCAGAGCGCCCTGCTCAAGCGGATGCGCGAGACCGACAAGCCCATTTACCTGAGCTTTGATGATGCCTTTGAGTTGGCCCGGGAGTTTGCCAAAAATTCCTGAGGCCCAGCCTAATCAAAACCTTGAGACGGCCGGCTGGTGGCTGGCCTTCTCCTCCTCCCTCCCGTTTGCCCTGCCAGCTGTCGCACCTTTTTAGAGAGGCCAAGTCATGGAAAGAACCGAGAAACGCAGCGTACTGCACATGCTGGACCCCATGCCGCACGTCAGTCCTTTCGACATCAACATGGCGGTGGATGCGGGTTTCGAGCAGATTTTTCCTTATGACAACGTGCAGTTGGAGCAGGTCAACGGTCTGGTGCAGGACGCCATTTTTTCGCGGGGTCCCGCAGGGGTAAAACGCACCGGCATCTTTATCGGCGGCCGGGATATTGGCGTGGCCCTGAGCATGCTGGAAACAGCCCAGAAAGCGATGGTGCCTCCTTTCGAAGTTTCGGTGCTGGCCGATCCCAGCGGAGCCTTCACCACGGCTGCTGCCTTGGTGGCCTGCGTGGAAAAGCAACTCAAGACTCGTCATGGGGATGAGTTGAAAGGGGCGCAGGCTGTGGTTTTTGGCGGGACCGGACCGGTCGGTATCGCCACCGGAGTCATCGCCTCGCTGGCCGGTGCCGACGTGACCATTGTCGATCCCTTCAACATCGACGTGGCCCTGGAAAAGGCCCAAGAGTACAACGCCCGATGCGGATCGTTGCTGGTAGGGACCTATGCCAGTTCCGATGCCGACAAGGCGCGGCTGCTGTCGCAGGCCGACATCATTTTCTGTACAGCCAGGGCTGGGATTCAGGTGCTGAACGCCAGTGTGCTGTCTGATGCCACCCAACTGAAAGTTGCGGGTGACGTCAATGCCGTGCCTCCACTCGGAATCGAGGGCATCAAGCGGTCCCATAACGGCGAGCCCTTGCTGCATGCCGTAAATTCGCCGGGTGCCGTCGGGATCGGGGCTTTGGCCGTCGGCGACATCAAATACAAACTGCAAAACGCCTTGCTGGCTTCCTTGCTGACCACCGAGACCCCGCTGTACCTGGATTTTCGTGCCGCTTTTGAACAAGCGCGCAAGCTGGTCTGACGGACCGGATCCGGCGGCAGTTTTTCGGGGATGTTAATCAGGAGTCTGTTTCTCCTCTCACTGGCGTGGACATCCGGAAGCCTGGCGGCGACCACGCTCCAGGATCAACTCCGTGAGTTGGGAGTACAGCAGGGATTTGTGGTCGAGGGACTTGGGCGCTTGGGTGACGAGCCTGCCGGGAACGGCGAGGGGTCGGTCCAGGATCAGATTCGCCATTTGCTCCAGGGTTACAACTATCTGGTGACCCAGAGCAGCCCGGGCGTGATCGAAAAAATCCGCATCATCAGCCGGCGCGGTGAGACCGCGGCCGCAAAGGGTTCAGCCGGTAGCGCCTATGTCCAGACCCAGCGGGTCGGGGCGCACCATCAGGTCGATGTTGTCCTCGTTGGTCCCAATAGCGTCGCGAGGACGCTCCCGCTGATGATCGATACCGGCGCGTCCACCCTCGTGCTGCCGACCTCAATGATGCCCGAACTCGGCTTCACCCCCGAGGACCTCCATGAGGGTACCAGTCAGACGGCGAGCGGCAATGTGGCGGTAAAGCTTGGGCAGTTGAGAAACGTCCGTGTGGGGGCGGTTTCGGCGGAAAATGTCGAGGTGAGTTTTATCGAGGACAGCAAGCTCAAGGGCAATCGCCTGCTGGGCATGAGCTTTTTGCAACGCTTCAAGATGACGATCGATGATGCGGCCAATGAATTGGTTCTGATGGCTAACTGATCGCTGCGGACCACTTTTTCTCAATATTTATTGTGGAGTTGGACATGAGAACGACAGGTAAGACACGGCAGGGGTTCTTCGGGCTGTTGCTCGCGGTAGTGACATTCATCGCGCCGATGGTCGGCTGGGCTAATGCTCCAGTGAGTTCGGCTGATCATGAGGCCTTCGAGCGGAAATTTGCCGAGATGTGCATCGCAAAGGAAAAGGACGATCTGAAGGGTAGCGGTGTATTGCTGTCCGAGGTCACCACGGTCTGCGAATGTATTGCCCGTGAGGAAAGCAAGCGGGTGACCGCCGAGGAAGTGAAGGAGTTCGTCGGTCAGGGCAAGTATCCTGCATCACTTATGATGAAAAGCAATGCCGCGACCTATACCTGCGTGCAGGCCAAAAATCAGTAGCGGTCGGTCAAAAGCCGCGAGAGTGACTACAGGCGTTTGATCAGAACTTTTGAGTTGCGCCGGGTGTTGTAGACATCGCGGCGGGCTGTGGGCAGGCCCTCGACATCGGCGGGCTCGAATCCCCGTTCCCGAAACCAGTGCGCTGTCTGCGTAGTGAGCACGAACAGGGATGAGATCGACAGGCCTTTTGCCAGCTGTTCGATGTGAGCGAGCAGCCGCTCTCCGCGACGCGCCCCCCGATAGTCTGGATGCAATACCAGGCAGGCCAGCTCTCCCATTTCAACTTCGGGAAAGGGGTGCAAGGCCGCGCAGCCAATGACGGTTCCGTCCCGTTCGATGATCGTGTAATCGCCGATTTCACCTTCGAGTCGTTCGCGGGATCGGGCGACCAGCACTCCCTGCTGCTCCAACGGCACGATCAAGTCGAGTATGCCCGGGACATCCCCCACGCGTGCCGGACGCATGGATTCAAAAGGCGTCTGACTAATCAGGGTGCCGATTCCATCCCGGGTAAAGAGTTCCAATAACAGGGCGCCGTCAGTCTGCCAGTTGAGTATATGGGCCCGGTCAACACCGCGGCTGCAGGCCTCGACAGCCGCTTCGATGTCGGCAACGACTCCCGTATTGAAGCCATGGCATTCCGCAAGCAGGGAGCGCGCCTCGTCGGTGGTGAGTTGTCGGATGAGGTGCTCATCCCCCGGCGACATGCAGTCCTCTTCCCCGAGCAGCAGAAGTTTATCCGCCTTGAGCGCTATGGCTGCGGCTGTAGCGACTTCCTCCGAGCGAAGATTGAAAATTTCACCGGTGGGTGAGTAGCCCACCGCCGAAAGTAGCACGACATCCCCGCGATCCAGCACAGCGCCAATACCGGCCGCATCCACGCGTCGGACTTCCCCGGTATGCTGAAAGTCGATCCCGTCACGCACGCCGACTGGCTTGGCGGTGACAAAATTGCCTGAAGCGACGCGGATGTGGGCGCCGGCCATGGGGGAATTTGCCAGACCCATCGAGAGCAGGGCCTCGATTTCCACCCGAACCGTACCGGCTGCCTCCTTCACGCATTCCAGCGAGGCTGTATCGGTGACGCGCAGGCCAGCATGGTAGCGGGCGGTCTGCTTGCGCCCGCTCAGGCGGCTGTCGATTTGCGGGCGGATGCCATGGACCAGAACCAGCCGAATCCCCAAACTGTTCAGTAGTGCGAAGTCATGCAGCAGGGTGGGAAAGCGTGTGTCGGCCACCGCTTCGCCACCAAAATAGATGACGAAGGTCTTGCCTCGTTGAGCGTTAATGTAGGGGGCTGCTCCCCTGAACCAGCGCAGATAGGCGCTCGTCGCCCCGTCGATCGCTGGACTATGTCGGTTCTCGACGCTTGTCACACCAGCGGTTCGAGGTAAAACATCATGATGTTGCCGATCATGAACATCGAAAGGATCGCCAACAGGCCGGCCATGCGGCCGGTGGTCAGGAATGCAGTGTTTTGGATGGCACCGTCTGCCGGTTCCAGTCGCAACTCCAGCCAGCGACCGGCCGCCATCATGACGGCAAACAGCCCCATGGTGACGTGGGTCGACTGAATCAGGAATTCGGTCTTCAACTCGAACTCGGCATGGGCATGCGTCAACAGCAGAATTCCGCCGAATGCACAGAGGATGGGGAACATGTACTTCATTTTCGCCGAGCTGGCGCCAGTGCGTGCCCTCACCTCAAGGATGCCGAGGACCATGGCCAATGTGGTGGCGATGCGATGCTGGAACACCTCGCCATTCTTGAATGTGCTCTCCCAGAAGCCGATTGGTCCCAATGGCCAGGTTTCCGCATCGCTGCGGAAGAACAGGAAAATGCTCAGCCCCACGAAACCTAGCGGCCAGTAGTTGGCCCAGCGGAATCTCGGGGACTGGACGTAGGAGAGCATGGCCACAATCCCCATGACCGTCAGGAAGATGCCGGAGATATTGTGGTTATAGTCTGACCACTCCTTGGCGGCGACTGATGGAATCTTCTTGACGACGGCGACACGGCCGGCTTCCCCGGCAATGAGTGCCTCATGGCTGGGCGAGGTAACCCTCGGGAGGCGGGGGGTAAACATTTCGACCACTTCCGGAATACTCGCGGTCAGTTCCGGATTGCCGGCAATGTCTTCCGATGGCGGCTGCGAGGACAGGGTCGCGGCAACAAACAGTATGCCGACCAGGATGAACGCCTCGGCTTCAATGAAATACGGGACCTTGCGCTTGATGTCGCCGCTTTCGCCCGAAACCCGCCAGCGGCGTCCCGCCAGGTGATTCATAAAGGCAAATCCCAGGGCAATCACCAGCAGCAGAATCTTGGTGATAAGAAGACTGCCGTAACCGGTCCCGAACAGTCCCGACCAGCTGTCGACATAGGTCACGGCGAGGGGCAGCCCGGTGACCAGCAGGAGTGCCACCGAAGCGATGCCCAGAATGCCAAAGCGAACCACGGCATATGGCCAGAACTTGCGGGCGGATTCCTCGGCATAACCCAGGCGCCAGAGCGCGACCAGCTGGGCGACGCCGCCGAACCATACGGCCGCAGCAAACTGATGAAGAATGGTCAGCAACATCAACGGTTCGCGGTGTTCGAAACGGCCGACGGCATGAACCAGCCAGGCTCCGGCAACGACCATCGGCAGGCAAAGGGTCGCGAGCCAGATCCAGAGCGAACGATTTTCCGGTTCCAGCAGCAGCCGGCCACTCAGCCATGCAATGCCCAGAGCCATTGCAAAACGGGCGGCACCGGCCTGGAACTGGACCGTGCCGATGTAGTCACCCAACGGCAACTCGCCCAGCACGCCCCAGAGCACCATGCCCTTGATCACGAGCTTGGTTCCCTGAAGGGTAGCCAGGGCGATGCTGCCCCAACGCAGGATTTTGACGGTGGAGCGCAGGATGGTCTGATCGGCCGTCGGCTGGTTGGCCCGCGGGCGGAGGATGACTGCCTGCCAAAGCACGCTACCGACTACCAGTGCATAACAGATGAGGATCAGCCCGCCCAGAAAGTCATCGATAAAGTTGGCCAATCCCTGCATGTACATTCAGATGTTCTCCGTGATCAATTCCGGTTAAGGGGCAACGTTGAAGCGGATGGTGCTTTCCGTGAGGTGACCATCGGCAGCAAACACCTTGTACTTGATGGCGTAATCGCCAGGTTCCAGTGGGGGCAGCTTTATGTGCAGTTCGCCTGATTTTTTGCCGCGGGCAATCTCGGCCTGATGATAGACATCGCCCTCGCTAACCCAGAACACCTTGGATAGCCGCAGTTCGACATTGGAGTTGAAGAACAGCACGACCTTGGTGGCGTGATGTGCCTTGACTGGCTCCTTGGACAAGGATGATTCCGTTACTACGGCATGGGCGCGGGCCGGCTGAACCGTGATCAGGGTAAGGCTGGCTGTAAGGGCGAAAATGGCCGCTGATCGTAGTGCAAGTTGTTTCGCGCGTTTCATATTAGGTGGTGTCCCCAGCATGGTGAAGTGGGCAGGGGTCAGCCCGCCTTGGATTTCAGTGCGTGTCCGGTGAGCGTCTTGCCGAGATCCCAGATGGCGCCGGGCACCTTGTGGCAGTCGGCAATCACCTCATCCAGTGCCCCCAGTATCCAGTCACAGTCCTTGTCGTTGATCACCAGCGGCGGCAGGAATTTGACGACATTCATGCCATGGCCGGCTACTTGGCTGAGGATGCGATGATTCTTGAACAGCGGGATGGTGATCATCTGGCTGAACAATCCCTTGTTGGCGGCTTCCAGCATGGTCCAGGCGGCTTTCAGGGACAGGCTTTTCGGTGAGCCGAATTCCATTGCGATCATCAGGCCCTTGCCGCGCACGGATTTGAACAGTTCGTATTTGTCGACCAGGGTCTGCATGCCGGCCATGAGTTCATCACCCATGCGAGCGGCATTCTCGACCAGGTGCTCCTCTTCGATGACCTTGAGCGCGGCGAGCCCGGCCGCCATGGCCATGTTGTTCTTGGAAAAGGTGGAACCATGGACGACGGCGCGGTCCATGCGGTTGAACACCGCTTCCATGACCTGGCTGGTCATGGCGACGCCACCGACCGGGATAAAGCCGCCGGACAAGGCCTTGGCCATGCAGATCATGTCGGGTTCGACACCCCAGTGTTCCACCGCCCAGAACTTTCCGGTACGACCGATGCCCGTCTGGATTTCGTCGGCCACGAACAGGGTGCCGTATTTGGCGCACAACTTGGCGGCGGCAGGGAGGTAGTCGTCGGCAGGCATGTTGACGCCCTTGCCCTGGATCGGTTCGACGATGAATGCAGCGACCTCCTTGTTGCGCAGGGCCTCTTCCAGTGAGTTCAGGTCGTTGAATGGCACCGACTGGCATCCCGGCAAGAGGGGCCCGAAGCCCTCCCGGAAAACGTTTTCGCCATTCAGTGACAGGGCGCCGATGGTCAGGCCGTGGTAGCCGTGATCACAATAGACGATCTTGTCTCGCTGGGTGGTGTAGCGCGCAAACTTGATGGCGGCTTCCACCGCTTCAGTACCGGAATTGCAGAAGAACATCTTGGTCAGCTTGTCCGGGCACCGCTGGATGATGGCTTCCGCGAGCAGTCCGCTCAGCAGGGAAACGTCCATCTGCACCATGTCCGGCAGATCGCTGGTCAGCACATCCTGCAATGCCTGGACCACGGTAGGATGGTTGCGCCCAAGCGCATAGACGCCAAAGCCACTCAGAAGATCAAGATATTCATTGCCCTGGTTGTCATACAGATACGGGCCTTTGGCCCTGGTGTACACGCGGTCGTAACCGATCGCTTTCAGCACCCGAACCATCTGGGTGTTGAGGTGTTCCTCATGCAGGTTGAAGTTCTGGCCGGCGCGATCCTTGAGTAAATCGGCAATGTAGGTCGACATGGGCGTCTTTTGTTCGGTGAGGGCGAAGTGATTGATCAGGCGTCGGATTTTACACGATGACCGGAATGGCCGGGCTTGATGTTGCTGAATGCCGGGAGGACGACCAGCGCACAAAGCAGGGTCAGCATCAGGCCAATGGACAGCAGTAGGCCCATGCTGGCGGTGCCCGCATGTTGGGTCAGGGCTAGGCTGGCGAAGCTGAATACGGTGGTCAGAGCGCCATAGAAGACACCCTTGGCTTCGCTGGTGTCGAGAAGATTACCGCCGCTTCTTTCAATTTCGTGGAGACGGTGGGCTATGTGGATTCCACTGTCCACCCCCAGACCAAACAGCAGGGGCAGGGCGATGATGTTGGCAAAATTGAACGGTACCTTGAGCACTACAGTGGCCGCCGCAGTGAATAATGAGGCCAGTACCAGGGGGAGCAGCACCAGTAAGGTGTCCTTGATGTTCCGCAGGACCATCAGCAGAATCAGCGTGGTGGCGACAAAGGCGATACTAAAGGCTTGGATGAACGCCTTGATGACCTCATTCATGGACTCGAGGTAGGTCACAGGCAGATCAGTCACGTTCGAGTCGACGCGCTGGGCCTCCAGAATGAATTCACGCAGGTTTTCCAGCTCATTCAGGTCCTGCTTCGGGAAAATTTGCAGCCGGTACAGTCCCTCGGGGCTGACCCAGCGATCCCTCAGGTCCTTCGGCAGGTTGTCGCGGGTGACATCCTGGGCGGAAAGACTTTTGCCGAGGTCGCTGATGACATCAGGCAGGGGTTGCAGCAGGCTGTCCTGCAGTCGGGCCAGAAGCGAGTTTTGAGTTTCCTGATCGCTGGTGTCCAGTCGCGTCGAGAAGTTGGCGAGGGCTTCATTTAGAGCAAGAAGGGCTGGGCGGGTATCTCCTGCATTCAGTCGATGCTGGATGTCCGCCTGGATTTGGGTGATGCTGTCTCGTATTGCACCGCTTTTGTCGGGCGCGGGGAACTGGCTGAGTTGCGTCCCCATCATGACTGACAGGTCAGAAATGAGGGCCAGTTTCTCCTCCTGATGGTCGGGGATGAGGTCTTTCAGGCTCATGACCTTGTCGACGGTGGGAAGTTGTTCGAACTTGCTTGCCAGTTCGTCAGCTTCGGTCTCGCTGTGGGCAAGGGAAGCCAATGTCATCGGCGAGGTTTCTTCGGATTGCAGCAGCAACTTGAAGGTCTTTACCGATTCGGTATTGGGATCCCGCAGGTTGAGCGGGTTGAAGTCGACCTGAACGCCCAGCATCAGAAACGCCGCGACGAGGGTCAGCAAACCGGTGACGATGCGGATGGGTTTTGCATAACGCAATGGCCAGTTCGACCGATTGGCGGATGCGGTTTCAGGGGGCGGCTGTTTGCCGGGGGAGCGGATCGGCATGATCTTCATCAGGGCGGGCAGCACCGTGAAGGTTGTCATGAGGGCAATGAACATGCTCGCGCCGGCAATGATTCCGAGCTCCGCGACACCTGAATAGCTGGTTGGTATGAAGGCAAACAGGCCGATGGCGGCAGTAATGGCGCTTAGTATCAGGGCTGGTCCGGTTGAAGTCAGTGTGTCCTGCAAGGCTTTGCGCTGACTGTGGCCTTCGATGATGAGTTCCCGATAGCGCAGGCAGAAATGGGATGAGTAGGCATCGCCCATGCCGATGAACAGGACCGCAAATCCGATCGAGATCAGGTTGAGCTGACCGATAGCCACGGTGGCGAAGCCCAGGGAGAGGATCAGGCCCATCGTCAGCGAAACGAAGGTCGCAAACATCAGCTTGATGGAACGGTAGGCGATCCATAGCGTCAGGCAGACGAGCACCAGGGAAGCGATACTGGCAATCGAGACGCCGGTGCTGATCGTCTCCATTTCCTCGTATTCCAGCATGACTTCGCCGGTCTTGCGGACGGAAACGTCGGCGAGTTCTCCCTGAAGTACCGAAGTCAGGATGCCATTCATGGCTTGAATGGATTCTTCCGCGGGCATCACCTCTTCGAAGTGGAGCACGGGTTTTACCAAAATGAGTCGCTTGGTGACCCCCAGGCCGCTACTGGTCTTGGGTGTCATAAGCTGGCGCCAGGAGACCCGATAGGGCTGGTCAGCAGTGGTTGCATCGACTGCTTCGCGAATCTTGACCAGAAGAGGATCAAGTTCCAGTGTCAGATCGCTGTTCTCGGCTTCATCCAGAGCCTGCCCCACGATGCCAAACAGGCCCCGGAGACTATTGTCCTCCGAGAGCCTGCCGATGAACGGCTGGGCATTAGCCAGCTGATTCGTGAGGTCTTCGAGGTCTTCAAGGCCCAAATAGAGCAGTCCGTTTTGGGCGAAGAACTCGCTTTCATCGGGAACATGAACGCCGCTGAAATGAACGGGATCCCGTTCAATCCGATCGACAATGTTGTTGACGGCGGCGGCTGTGGCTTCCGGGGTTTTGCCTTCAACCAGAAGCAGGGCGGTTCCGATATCCTGCGGGAATGCCTGTTCCAGCGCGATACGGTTTTTCTGGAACGGCAGTTCCAGCGAAATCATGTCCGCCGTGTTGGTGTTCACCTTGAGGTGATCCATGGTGTAGCGCAGGGTCAGGCCACAGCCGAGGATGAAAAGGAGGATGACCAGCCAGGGGTGGCTGATGAAGCGGGTTTCCCACGCGTGCATGAAACGGTGCAGGCGTCGGTCCGAGGGCTTGTTCATGGACGAGGCGAAGAGGCTGTGAGGCTGAAATCGGAGCCGGCGTGTTGACGGACTTGTTGCAGGGTGTGCATCGCGGCGCCAAACGCCTGGCCGAGGCGGATCAGGTCGGGGATTTGCCCGGGGCGTCTGGCAAGATGGCCAAGCAGTTCGGTCATTCGCACGTCACCGCGAGGATTGAGTGAGCGGGTGACCGCGGCGGGGAAATCCATTTCCGCAGGATCGGCAATGGCTCGAACGGCCAGAAACGGCAGCTGGTGGCTACTGGCTGTGCGGGCAATGGCAGCACTTTCCATGTCGACCGCGACTGCCCCGGTTTTCTGTTGCAGCGCTGCCTTTTCGGTGCGGGTAACGACCACACGGCGGCTCTCCCGGATGATCCCTGACTCCATCGCCAAGTTTGGAGGCAAACTCTCCGCCAGGCGTGTACGCCACGCAGTGTCGGTGGAGTGAAACTGGTCATCCTCACCGTGAATCTGCTCCGCGAGGACAAGATGTCCGGGCTTGAGATGCTGGGCGATGGCGGCAGCGCAGCCCCAGCTGATCAGTGCGCCTACTT
>Ga0172373_10009613_pt1 | contig 11973 bp, 12 predicted proteins | sample Lak10m_2_FD_114546 | JGI IMG/M metagenome (GOLD analysis project Ga0172373, IMG submission 114546) | Freshwater microbial communities from Kabuno Bay, South-Kivu, Congo - kab_092012_10m | ecosystem: Environmental > Aquatic > Freshwater > Lake | place: Democratic Republic of the Congo... | reverse complement strand
GAAGCGCTTGCCGAGCGCGGCATAGGCGCGCGCCTGCATCGCGTGCAGGCGCTCGTCGCGCGGGTAGAGCTTCAGCTGGTCGGCGGCCAGCGCGACGACCTCGGCCGGGCGCCCCGTCTCCTGCAGGAGCGCGGCGTACGCATAGGCCAGCGGCCGGCGGCTGGGGTACTTCGCCATCGCGGCGCGCAGCACCGCGAGGGCACCGGCCGCGTCGCCGCGTACCTGCCGGATGCGCGCCTCGAGCGTCTCGATCATCGGGCTCTCGCTGCGCGTCGCGCGCAGGCGCGCGAGCTCCGCCGCGGACTCCTCGGGCCGCTTCGCGCGCAGCAGCGCGTACGCGTAGCCGTAGCGTGCCGCGGCCTCGCTCGCATAGCGCTTCTCGCGCAGCGCGCTGTCGAAGGTCTTCACCGCGTCGGCCGGCTCCAGCTGCTCGACGCGCAGCTTGGCGCGCACGAGGTGGTAGTCGAGCGAGTCGAGATGCTGGCGATAGGGCATCGTGGACGCGCGGTTGGCGGCGTCGGCGATGCGCTCCGTGTTCAGCGGGTGCGTGCGCAGGTACCCGGGGAAGGTGCCGTCGTCCATGACCCGCGTGGCCCGCTGCATCTTCTCGAAGAAGAGCGGCATCGCGCGCGGGTCGAAGCCGGCCGAGGAGAGCGTCTGCAGTCCGACGCGGTCGGCCTCGCGCTCGAAGTCGCGCGAGTAGTTGAGGAAGCGCTGCACCGCGACGCCCTGCACGGCGGCGGTGGCCCCGGCGGCGAGGTCGGGCCTCGAGCGCGCCGCGAGCAGGGCCGCGACCATGCCGACCATCACGGGCACCGAGAGCTTCTCCTGGTCGCTCACCTGGCGCGCGATGTGGCGCTGGGTGACGTGCGCGATCTCGTGCGCGAGCACCGAGGCGAGCTCGGACTCGCTGTCCGACAGCGCGATCAGCCCGGTGTGCACGCCGATGAAGCCGCCGGGCAGCGCGAACGCGTTGATCGTGCCGTCGCGCATCGGGAAGAACTCGAAGGACTGGCGCGCCGAGGCATTGGCCTCGGCCAGCCGCCCGCCGACCGCGCGCAGGTACTCCTGCACCTCGGGGTCGTCGAGGTAGGTCGGGTCGCGGGCGCGGATGTCGCGCACGACGTTCTCGCCGATCCTGCGCTCCATCTGCGGCGACAGCGTCGCGCTCGAGATGTCGCCGAGCTCGGGCAGCGCCTGCCCCCACGCGCGCGGGAACGCCGCCGCGAGCGCGAGGAACGCGAGGGCGACGAGGCGGAGCGTCGGACGGCGGGACATCCTTGTATGATAGCCGCCGCCTAGCGTAGTTCCCCGCTCCGAAGTGGCCCCCATGCCCCGCAAGCCCTCCCGCACCCTCACCCACTTCGACCGCCGCGGCCGCGCGCACATGGTGGACGTCGGCGCGAAGGCCGAGACCGCGCGCCGCGCCGTCGCCTCGGGCTGCATCTCGATGCAGCCGGCGACGCTGAAGCTCGTGATGGAGGGCGGCGCGAAGAAGGGCGACGTGCTCGGCGTGGCGCGCATCGCCGCGATCCAGGCCGCGAAGCACGCGGCGACGCTGATCCCGCTTGCCCACCCGATCGCGATCACGCGCGTGGCGGTGGAGCTCGACTGCGATGCCGCGGCCAGCGCCGTGCGCATCGCCGCCACCGTCGAATGCCATGGCCGCACCGGGGTCGAGATGGAGGCGCTCACCGCCGCCTCGGCCGGCCTGCTCACGGTCTACGACATGCTGAAGGCGGTCGACCGCGGCATGGTGATCTCCGAGGTGCGGCTGGAGGAGAAGCGCGGCGGCCGCTCGGGCACGTGGCGGCGCAGCACATCGCGCGATCAGCGGAATTGATCCGCATGCCCCTTCCGCCGAGGCGGAACTTGGGATTAGGATACCCCCCCACGGTATCCGGGGAGGAGGACCCATGCAGACGATACGCAGGCGCATCCTGAAGGCAGGCGGCGCGCTCGCGCTGGCGATGCTCGTGCCGGTGCGCGCATTCGCAGCCTGGAACGCGGCGGCGTTCGACGCCAAGTCGCTCGGCGACGCGCTGAAGGCGATCAACGCCGGCGGCGCCGCGGCGAACGACGGCATCGTCATCGACGCGCCGCAGATCGCCGAGAACGGCGCGGTGGTGCCGATCGAGGTCACGAGCAACATCCCGGGCACGACGTCGATCTCGGTGCTGATCGAGAAGAACCCGTTCCCGCTGGCCGCGAAGTTCGACTTCAAGGAGGGGGCGCTCCCCTACGTGAAGATCAACGCCAAGATCGGCGAGACCTCGAACGTGCGCGTGATCGCCGAGGCCGGCGGCAAGATCTTTTCGGCGATGAAGGAAGTGAAGGTCACCATCGGCGGATGCGGAGGCTGAGATGGCGGATTCCAGTTCGATGAAGGTGCGGGCCACGCTGAAGGGCGACATCGTCGACGTGCGCGTGCTGATGAACCACCCGATGGAGACGGGGCAGCGAAAGGACGCGAGCGGCGCCCTCGTGCCGCGCCACTTCATTCAGGAGGTGGTGCTGAAGGTGAACGGCAAGGTCGTGATGGACGGCCAGGTCAGCCAGGCGATCTCGCGCAACCCGGTGTTCTCGTTCCGCCTGAAGGGCGTGGCGAAGGGCGACAAGCTCGAGATCGCATGGCTCGACAACAAGGGCGCTCGCAGCCAGACCGAGACGGCGATCGCCTGAGCGGCGCGGCCGCCCTGGAGGGGGTGGCCCGTTCGCGCTACGACGTACCAGGAGGAGGAGCACTATGCGTAACGGCATGACCCTGTTCGCGGGGGCGGCGCTGCTCGTCGCTGGAGCGGCTTTCGCCGTGGCGACCGCGTTCGCGCAGGCGCCCGACCCCAAGGCCGAGATCGAGCGCTACCAGCGCATGATCGCCGACTCGAGCCCGGTGGAACTCTACGAACTCGAGGGCGAGGCGCTGTGGAAGAAGCCGCAGGGCCCGCGCAACGCCTCGCTCGAGCGCTGCGACCTCGGCCTCGGCGCCGGCGTGCTGAAGGGCGCTTACGCGCAGCTGCCGCGCTGGTTCGAGGACGCCGGCGCGGTGATGGACCTCGAGGCACGGCTGCTGCACTGCATGACCACGCTGCAGGGGCGCAGCCGCGCGGAGGCCACCAAGCGCGTGTTCGGCAACGACGACCGCCCTTCCGAGATGGAGTACCTGTCGGCCTACGTCGCCGGCGAGTCGCGCGGCGTGGCGATGGCGCCGGGCACGAGCCACCCGGCCGAGAAAGCGGCGTTCGAGCTCGGCCGCAAGCTCTTCTTCCACCGCGCCGGCCCGTGGGACTTCTCCTGCGCGAGCTGCCACGGCGAGGAAGGCAAGCGCATCCGCATGCAGGACCTGCCCGTGCTGTCGCAGCCGAAGTTCGCGCAGCCGGTGGTCGCGACCTGGCCGGCCTATCGCGTCTCGAACAGCCAGTTCAAGACCATGCAATGGCGCATCAACGACTGCTACCGCCAGATGCGCATGCCGGAGCCGAATTTCGTCTCCGAGGCGACGATCGCGATGAACATGTATCTCACGACCACCGGCAGCGGCGCGATCTACCGCGGGCCGGGGACCAAGCGTTAAGGAGGCGATCATGCACGCACTGCACCTGGCTCCCCTCCTCGCCGCCGCGCTGGTCGCCGGCTGCGCCAGCGTTTCCGACAGCGCGCGCCCCGAGGCCACCACGGCCGCCGACATCGCGGGCGTGAAGGCGGTGCTCAAGCGCGACTTCCACGCGCGAGGCATCGCCACCATGGACCGCATCGACGCCGACGAGGTGCAGACCGCCTGCAACCTGCACGGCGACGCGCCCCCGGCCGAGGTCTCCAGCCCCCTGGTGGCGAAGCTGCAGGCCGCGATCCGCTACCCCGCCGGCAGCCTGATGGGCGAATGGTCGCGTGGGCGCGCGATCGCCGAGAGCGGCCGCGGCATGCAGTGGAACGACAAGCCCGGCGCGGCGTCGGGCGGCAGCTGCTACAACTGCCACCAGATCTCGAAGCTGCAGGAGTCCTACGGCACGCTCGGCCCAAGCCTGATGAACTACGGCAAGCTGCGCGGCAACTCGCCCGAGATGCAGCGGTACACGTACGGCAAGATCTGGAACGCGAAGGCCTACAACCCCTGCTCGCAGATGCCGCGCATGGGCGCCTCCGGCACGCTCACCGAGCAGCAGGTCAAGGACCTCGTCGCCTACCTGCTCGACCCGAAGTCGCCGGTCAACCAGTAGCGCCTTGCAGCGCCGCGAGTTCCTCAGGCTACTCGCCGCGTCGGCTGCGGCGGGCGCGACGCTGCGCAGCGGCCTGTCGGCAGCGCAGGCCGCGGGCGAACTCTACGACGTGCCGGCCTACGGCAACGTGTCGCTGCTGCACTTCACCGATTGCCATGCGCAACTGGTGCCGGTGCATTTCCGCGAGCCCTCGGCGAACATCGGCGTCGGCGATGCCGCCGGCCAGCCGCCGCACCTCGTTGGCGAGGCCTTCCTCAAGCGCTTCGGCATGCCTGCGGGCAGCGCCGCGGCGCACGCGTTCACGTACCTCGACTTCCCGGCCGCTGCGCGCCGCTACGGCAAGGTCGGCGGCTTCGCGCACCTCGCGACGCTGGTAAGGCGGATTCGGGCCTCGCGCCCACGTGCGCTGCTGCTGGATGGCGGCGACACCTGGCAGGGCTCGGCGACCTCGCTGTGGTCGAAGGGCGCGGACATGATCGGCGCGCAGAAGCGGCTCGGCGTCGACCTGATGACCGCGCACTGGGAGTTCACCTACGGCGCGGCGCACGTGCAGCAAGCCGTGAAGGCGCTTGCGCCGATGCAGTTTCTCGCGCAGAACGTGAAGACCACGGACTTCGAGGATCCGGTGTTCGCGCCCTACTCGATCCGCGAACTCGGCGGCGTCGCGGTCGCGATCCTCGGCCAGGCCTTCCCGTACACGCCGATCGCGAATCCGCGCCACTTCGTGCCCGACTGGACCTTCGGCATCCAGGAACCGCGCCTGCAGGAGCTGGTCGACGAGGTGCGCGCCAAGGGCGCGAAGGCGGTGGTGCTGCTGTCGCACAACGGCATGGACGTGGACCTGAAGCTCGCCTCGCGCGTGCGCGGCATCGACGCCATCCTCGGCGGCCACACGCACGACGGCGTGCCGGCGCCCGTGGTGGTATCGAACCCGGGTGGCAGGACGGTCGTCACCAATGCCGGCTCGAACGGCAAGTTCCTCGGCGTGCTCGATCTCGCGGTCGGCACGGGCGGCGTCACCGGATTCCAGTACCGCCTGCTGCCGGTGTTCGCGAACCTGCTGCCGGCGGACCCCGCGATGCAGGCGTGGATCGACGAGGTGCGAGCGCCGCATGCCGCGAAGCTCGCGGAGCGCCTCGCGGTCACCGAGGGGCTGCTCTACCGCCGCGGCAACTTCAACGGCACCTTCGACCAGCTGGTGCTCGACGCGCTGATGGCCGAGCGCGGCGCCGAGATCGCGTTCTCGCCGGGCTTCCGCTGGGGCACGTCGCTGCTGCCCGGCGACGCGATCACCTTCGAGCACGTGATGGACCAGACCGCGATCACCTACCCGCAGGCGACGCTGAACGAGATGACCGGCGCGCAGGTGAAGGCGGTGCTGGAGGACGTCTGCGACAACCTATTCAACCCCGATCCCTACCTGCAGCAGGGCGGCGACATGGTGCGCGTGGGCGGGCTCGCGTATGCGTGCGAGCCCGGGGCGAAGATCGGCTCGCGCATCTCCGACCTGCGCCTCGGCGGCCGGCCGCTGGAGGCCGACCGGCGCTACAAGGTCGCAGGCTGGGCCTCGATCGCCGAGGACGCCCGGGGCGAGCCGGTATGGGACCTCGTCTCGCGCTGGCTGCGCGCGAAGGGCCGCGTGCCGGAACTGAAGCCCTCGGTGCCGCGCCTGATCGGCGCTGCCGGCAACGCCGGGCTCGCCTAGGCCTTCTTCACCACCCGCAGTTCGATGCGGATCTCGTGCGCGACGTTGTGGTAGCGCTCGACGAACTGCTGCGCCTGCTGCTGCGTGATCTCGCCGCGCTTCAGTTGCGAGCGGTACGGTTCGTCGAGCATCAGGCTGTGGCTCTCGATCTCGAAGTCGACGCCGTGGTACAGCGCGAGCGGCGAGTTCGCCGCGTGGCCCGAGGCCCATTCCTCGTTCAGGCGGCGCGAGAACAGCGTGAACGTCGCCGGCAGGATCGGCCGCACGTGCGTCGGGTCGGTGAGGAAGAAGTCGTGGCGCGGGTGCGGCACGCGGATGTGCACGCGCGCGTCGTCGCGGCAGACGCGGTACAGCTCCTTCATCACGCCGATGAAGACGTCGGGGGATTGCCCGAGGTGCTCCAGCACGTGCGACAGCAGTACCTCGTCGACGCTGGAATCCGCCCACGGCCACGGGAACCGCTCGAGGTCGCAGTGCACCTCGGGCGTGCCGTACTTGTCGACATTGACGTAGCCCGGCGCCGGGTTCTGCCCGCAGCCGAGGTTGAGCTTCAGTCCCATGCCCGATTCTCCCTCAAGGCGCGCGCCGCGCTGTCTATGGCGACGCGCCACGGCTCGCCGGCGCGCTTGCGGTGCAGCCGCGCGGACGGGTACCACGGCGTGCGCGAACCGGACTGCGTCCAGCGCACCGAATAGGGTTCGTTCAGCAGGCCGTGCACCGGGCGACCGAGCGCGCCCGCGAGATGCAGCATCGCGGTGTCGGCCGTCACCACCGCGTCGACGCCGAGCACCGCGTCGGCGGTGTAAGGGAAGTCACCGACGCGCTCCTCGATGCCCTCGCGCGCGAGCACCGCGCGATCGGCCTCGGTGGGCGCGAACTGCATCGACACGAGGCGCACGCCATCGCCCGCGAGCGCGAGCGCGAGCAGGTCTTCCAGCGGGCAGTCGCGATGCGGCTCGTCGCCGCTGGTGCGCCAAACGAGCCCGAGTTCCAGTCGCGCGCGTCGCTCGCCGCGCGGCTGCGCGCCGGGCGCGCGCAGGTATGGCGGCGCCGGCAGCGCGTCCGGATCGGCGTCGAGCGCGAGCGGCAGGCTGAGCAGCGGTACGTGCGCGGCATACGAGCGCCAGTCGGGACTCCAGCCCTTCCTCGCCACCAGCACCTCGATGCCCGGGAACGAATGCGCGACCAGCCCCGCGAGCGGCGCCGGGCAGAGGAACGCGAGGCCGCCGACGCGCGCCGCCGCGACCGGCAGGAAGCGCAGGTGCTGCAGCACGTCGCCGAGCCCCTGCTCCCAGAGCACCAGCAATCGCCCGGCCAGCGGCGCGCCGTCCCAGCGCGGCACCGGCGGGGCCGCGGCGAAGCGGCGCGTCTTCTCCTGCAGCTGGAAGCGCGCCTCGGACGCGATCCACGCCTCCTTCGTGCGCCCGAGCGCGAACAGCGACAGCGAGCGGTTGTTCTGCGCCACCGCGAGGGACGCGTCCTGCGCGAGCGCGCGGTCGTAGCACGCCAGCGCGCGCTCGTGCTCGCCCCGCGCGGCGAGGCGGTTGCCCTTGTCGACCAGTTCGCCGACCGGCGCGGGCGCCGGGCGCCCGAGCAGGCCATCGATCAGCGTGCGAAGCATCGGCATGGAGGATAGCGCCGGCTCAGGCGCGCGGCACGCGGGCTTGCCGGGCGAGCGCCTCGACTGCACGGGCGATCACCGGCGGCCAGCGCCCGTCCGCGCCCTGCCGGAAGAGGCGCGCGCTCGGGTACCACGTGCCGGTGTCGCTCCCGAGGCCCCAGCGCCAGTCGGGCGAGCGCGGGAGCAGCATCCACAGCGGCCTGCCAAGCGCACCGGCGAGATTGCCGAAGGAGGTGTCCACCGTGACCACGAGATCCAGGTTCGCCATGAACGCGGCGATCTCGGCGAAATCCGGCAGCCGCTCGCCGACGTACTCGATCGATCCCGCCGTCGACCCCACTTCGGCGAACGCGGCGCGCGCATCGTCGTCGACGTCGTTCTGCAGCGCATACCAGCGCACGCCGGGCACCGAGAGCAGCGGCGCCACTTCGCTCGGCGGGATCGAGCGCTTGCGATCGTTGCCGTAGCTGCGCGCCCCGGACCACACCAGCGCGGCGCGCAATTCCGGCACGGGCGAAAGGACCTCGCGCCAGCGAGCCACGCGCGAGGTATCGGGCGCGAGATAGGGAACGGCCGCCGCCACGCTGGCCGGGAGGCGCGACAACGCAAGCGGCAGGCTGAGCAGCGGACACTGCAGGTCGTAGGGCGGCAGCGGATCGCCGCGCGCGATCACGCCGTCCACGCCCGGCAGGCCGGCGAGCAGGGGCACGAGGCGCGGCTGGACTTCCAGCACCACTCGCGCGCCTGCGCGCGCGAGTGGTGCGATCCGGCGCACCGCGAGCAGCGTGTCGCCGATGCCTTGCTCCGCATGCACGAGCAGCGTGCGCCCGGCGAGCGGCTCGAGCCCGCCCCAGCGCGGCCCCCGCACCCGCGCGTCGAGGCCGGCGTGGTCGAGCTTCTTCCAGCGCCATTCGTACTCCGGCCACGCCTCGGCCGCGCGGCCCGCGCGCAGCAGCGCGTGGCCGAGATTCCAGTGCGCCTCGGGGTCGGCCGGCTGCAACTCGATCGCGCGCCGGTAGGCGGAGATGGCCTCGCCGTCGCGCGCGAGCGCGTGCAGCACGACGCCGCGATTGCGATGCGCCTCGGCCGAGGACGGGTCCAGCGACAAGGCCTCGTCGAACGCGACCAGCGCCTCCTCGAGCCGGTCGAGGCCCGAGAGCGCGATCGCGCGCTTGACGAGCACGCGCGGGGTGCGGGGCCCCGCGGACAGCGCTGCGTCGCAGGCCGCGAGGGCGTCCTCGTAGCGTCCCGCGGCGGCGAGCGCCGAACCGAGGTTGGCGAGGATCTCCGGGTTCCCCGGCGAGGACTCGAGCGCGGCGCGATAGCGTGCGGCCGCGTCGGCGTGGCGGCCGGCGGCGTGCAGCGCGTTGCCGAGGTTGTTGAGGCATGCGAGGTTCGCCGGCGCGATCGCGAGCGCGCGCTCGAGCAGCGCGACGGCCTCGGCGCGCCGGCCCTGCTGCAACCGCAGCACGCCGAGGAACTGCAGCGCCTCGGCGTCGTCCGGCGCCACGCGCAGCAGCGCGTCGTAGGCACGCTCGGCGCCGGCGAGGTCCCCCGCGCGATGCAGCGCCTTGGCGTCGCGTAGCGACGGCGCGGGCGCGCTAGCCATGCCGATGTCCCATCGCGCCGATTCTGCCAGAGGGGCGCGCCGTATAATCCTCGTCTTCCTTCGCGCGCCGGAGCGTGCCTTGAGCCAGCCGCAGACGCTGCAGTACCTCTTCCCGACGCGCGTGCAGCAGGGCGAAGGCGCGTCGCCCCAGTCGAGCTGCAGCGACGCGATCTCGAGCCCAATGGCGCGCTGAACCGCATCACGCTGCGGCACAACGCGCTGTCGTCGAAGGACTGCGCGCGCGTGATCGCGCTGGGCGAGTCGGCGCCGCCGATCTCCGCCGCGCTGGAGCGCGGCCACTCGGCGCACTACCGCACCAGCACCGTGGCGTGGATCGAGCCCTCGCCGGACACGCATTGGCTGTTCCATCGCCTCGGCCTGGTGTTCCTCGAGGTCAACCGCGCCTACGGCTTCGAGCTCGTCGGCTTCGCCGAGGCGCTGCAGTTCACCGTCTACCATCCCGGCGACCACTTCGACTGGCACATGGACCTCGGCCCCGGCAGCGTCAGCGGCCGCAAGCTCACGGTGTCGGTCCTGCTCTCGGCCGACGGCGACTACGAAGGCGGCGACCTCGAGTTCCTGCACACCACCGGCAACCCGGACGACCTGAAGCAGGGCACCGCGGTGTTCTTCCCCTCGTACATGGCGCATCGCGTCGCGCCGGTGACGCGCGGCATCCGGCGCTCGCTGGTCGCGTGGGCCTACGGGCCGACGTTTCGCTAGGCGCGCCGCGCCTGCACTAGTCGAGCAGCGACGGCCCCAGGCGCTCGAGCCAGCGCTCGACCGGCTCGGCGGCCTCGCGCCGCCACACGCGCATCGATGCATACCAGTCGACACGCTCGCCGGCCCAGCCGTAACGCCAGGTCGGCGCGCCCGCGACCAGCACGTGCACCGGCTTGCCGAGCGCGCCGGCGAGATGCGCCGCGGCATTCGGCACGCAGATCACGGCATCGAGCGCCGACACGAGCGCGGCGAGGCGATCGAGGTCCGCCGCGACGCCGGGGAAATGCAGCAGCGGCGCGCCGCCGCGCTGCGTGACCTCGGCGGCATCCTCGGTTCGATCGAGCAGTTCGAGGCTGACGAACGCGGTATCGCGCGCCTCGAAGAGCGGCGACAGCGCCTCGATCGGCAGCGAGCGCGCCGCGCGCGCGGTTTCGGGCAATCCGCCGGACCACGCAAGGCCGATGCGCCGCGCGGGGGCGTGCGCGTCGAGCTTCGCTCGCCAGCCCTGCACCGCCTCGGGATCGGCCACGAGGTAGGGCGAACCCGGAAACGCGCCCGCGGAGCGGCGATAGCGCAAGGGCAGGCTTCCCGCCCAGACGCGGCAATCGCTGCCGGCGGCGCCCGCCTCCACGGGCCACCGCGCGCGGTCGCGCGGCACGACGTTGGCGCGCGGAAACGAACGCTGCATCAGCGGCGCGAGCCGCGAACCGCATTCGAACCGCACCTCGGCCGCCTCGTCGAGCAGGTCCGGCAGGCACGAAGCGAACATGATCTCGTCGCCGACGCCCTGCTCCGAGGCGACGAACACGCGTCGCCCGGCGAGCGGTCCTTCGCAGGTCGGCCCCGGCAATGCGCCGCGAGGCGCGGGGTCGAAGCCGGCGCGATGGCGCCATTCGTAGTCGCTCCAGCCGCGCTCGTAGTCGCGCGCGCCAAGGGCGAGCAAGGCGAGGTTCGCGTGTGCGAGCGGCTCCTGCGGTGCCTCCTGCAGCGCGCTCTCCAGCGCCACTCGCGCGCGCGCGGGCTCGCCTGCGCCGAGGTACAGCATGCCGAGTTCGGCGCGCGCGCGCGCGTCGAGGTCCGGGCTCGCGGCAAGGCGATCCAGGTAGGGCAGCGGGTCCTCGAGACCCGATTCCGCGGCCGCCGCGGCGGCAAGGCGCAGCAGGTCGGCCCCGGCCTGCGGACGGCGCGAGAGCGCGACGAGCCGGGCCATCGCCTGCGCATAGCGCGCCTGGGCGTCCCGGGGCTCGGCGCCGCGGGAGGCGAGCGCTGCGCGCGTCTCTTCGCGCGCCCGCTCGAGCAGCGCGCGAGCCTCGGCCATGCCCGCGGCAACATCCGGGCGGCCGAGCCAGCGGGCGATCGTGGAGGCGAGCAGGCGCAGGTTCACGACCGCCAATGTGCCAAATAAAAAGCCCCCTTGCGGGGGCTTTTCAAGACGACCTGAACGGGACGTTCAGTCCGTGCGGCAGCTGGAGGGGCCGTATTTCTGCGGCGTGACCTCGCAGCTCCACAGGACCGAGCTGCCGTTCCAGCTCGGCGACAGCGACACGTTGATGGTCTGGTTGCCCATCTGCGCCGCGCTGCCATCGATGCCGATCGTGCCGTTGGTGTTGACCGAGGCCGCGCCAACCTTGCCGCCGGAGGAAATCGTCACGCCGATGCCGGAGTTGGTCACGCTGCCGAGGTTCTGCGCAGACTCGGTGATGGTCGTGCGGGCCGAGCTCGCGGCCAGCAGCAGTTCGGATACCTTCGCGCGCACCGTGTAGTCCTGGTAGGCCGGCAGCGCTACCGCCGCCAGGATGCCGATGATCGCGACCACGATCATCAGTTCGATCAGCGTAAAGCCCTTCTGGATCGACCTCATCAACGTCTCCTTGAATGCATGCGCCGGATTGCGCAACAGGGGGTAGTGCAAGTTCCGGGCCAGCGTTATCGCCACGTCCGGGAATCGCCGAAAAAGAAAAGCCCCCTCGCGGGGGCTTTTCCGACCTGCGTGTAAGGCAGGGTTCAGTCGGTACGGCAGCTGGAGGGGCCGTATTTCTGCGGCGTGACCTCGCAGCTCCACAGGACCGTGCTGCCGTTCCAGCTCGGCGACAGCGACACG
>Ga0172373_10009610_pt1 | contig 11975 bp, 11 predicted proteins | sample Lak10m_2_FD_114546 | JGI IMG/M metagenome (GOLD analysis project Ga0172373, IMG submission 114546) | Freshwater microbial communities from Kabuno Bay, South-Kivu, Congo - kab_092012_10m | ecosystem: Environmental > Aquatic > Freshwater > Lake | place: Democratic Republic of the Congo... | reverse complement strand
ATTCATTACATTTTAATGTAAATGATTATTTGGCGATTGTTATGAAAAAAAATATGTCTGTAACAAACGTACAGTTGAAAAACGTCGTGGTACGTGCTATAGAAAATACAAAAAGCAAGTTGGGATAAACTAGCAGGTGAAAACTAAGGTATTATATTTTCATACAGGTAAATCTTCATTTGTTTTAAAAGATATTGATATTTTAAAAATCAACTACAACGTAGTTGATTTTTTATTTGATACGAATAATAAAAAACGATACTGGATACAAATTATCAGGCAGTTGTATTTTATACTTTTCAATATCTTCTCTGCAAGATTAGTTGTCTGCCAATTCGCCGGGCATCATTCATTTTTTCCAATTTTATTTTCAAATCTTTTGTTTAAAAAATCAGTCGTAGTTGCAGGTGGAACGGATTGTGTTTCTTTTCCTTCGATTAGATATGGTAATTTTAATAATCGTTTTTTGTCTTTTACAACAGCATTTTCATTAAAATCATGTGATTTGATTTTACCTGTGCATCAATCATTAGTTGAGTACGATTATTACTATCAACCTAATGATTATAAAAAGCAAGGTTACAAGTATTTTGTACCCAATATCAAAACTCCTTATCAGGTTATCCCAAATGGATATGATGCACAAAAATGGTTTTGTGATACAGAAAAAGAAAGTAATTCGTTTGTAACTATTGGTGCAGGATTAGATTCGAGGTTTGGGTTTAAATTGAAAGGCATTGATTTAATATTTGAAATCGCTGAAAAATTTCCGGATTGTATTTTTTACGTGATAGGTGGTTTTGGTATTCGCTACCCAGCACCTTCAAACGTAAAATTATTAGATAAAATTCCGAACCACGAATTGAGAGCGATTTTGAGCAAGATGCGTTTTTATTTGCAACTTTCTATGTCCGAAGGATTCCCAAATGCGTTATCAGAAGCGATGCTTTGTGAATGTGTGCCAATTGTATCAAACGTTGGGGGAATGCCTGACATGGTTTCAAATAATGGATTTATTCTGCATCATAAAAACTTAACAGAACTTTCTGATATTTTGAACAAAGCTTTGCATCATAATCATTTGTATCAAATAGGAAAACAGGCTAGAGAGCGAATTACAGAAAATTACACCTACAATAACCGAAAAGAACAATTATTGTCAGCTATTGATCAGTTAATTTAAAAGATTGTGGGAGTTATAAAGCGACAGGGCATAACCAATACAATAATTACCTATATCGGAATATTGATAGGTGCCGTTAATATTATATTTATACAACCTAAATTATTAACTCCGGAAGAGTTAGGTTTAACGAGGTTATTGTATGATTTTGCCTATATGATAGGTTTAATAGTTCCTCTTGGGTTGCCTAATATTATTGTCAAGTATTTTCCTTTTTTTAAGGACAAAGCACGAAAAAATAATGGTTTTGCAGGTATTGTTTTAATTGTTTTTTTGATAGGGTTTGTAGCATCGGCTATTTTTCTTTTGTTTTTTAAATCAGACATCACTAACAATTATCAGGGTAAAGCAGGGTTATTTGTTCAGTATTTTAGTTTTATTATTCCATTTACATTTATTGTATCAGCTATTACGGTTACTACTTCTTACTGTCAAGCATTATTTAAATCAACACTGCCTTCGTTTTTAAATGATATTGTATTAAGATTGGGAACTGTGCTTATTACCATACTGTATTTTAACCGATGGGTTTCATTAGATCAATACGTCTGTTTATTTATAGGATTATATGCCGTGGAGTTATTTATCATTGTAGGGTATATTTTTTATGTTGATTCTATTTCAATCATTCCAGACAAGAACATCCTCAAACAACATCCTGTTTCAAAAATGATAAAATTTGGATTGTTACTATGTTTAGCTTCTTTTGCCTCAATTGCCTTACGTAAAATAGATGTATTGTTTTTGGGGACAACTTCCCTCGAATTGGTAGCTGTTTATACTACAGCACTATTTATTGCTTCTTTTATTGAAGTGCCATTAGGAGCGCTTGAGCGTATTAGTCATACCAAAATAGCAGATAACTTCGCAAAAGGAAATGATAAGGAAATTTATAAAATATATTCTGAGTCGGTTAAATATTTGCTTATTGTGGGCGGACTATTATTTATAGGTATTAATACGTGTACTAAGTATGTATATCAAGTTGGCCAATTGCCGGATTTGTACATACAATGTTTGCAAGTGGTATATATTGTAAGTATTGGTGCATTAATTAATATTTCCACAGGTATTAATTCTGCCATTATGTTTTATTCTAAACATTATGTTTTAGGAACTATTTTATTGATTGGGACATTGGTAATCACGGTTTTTTTAAATGTTATTTTGATTCCAATATATGGTATTTATGGTGCGGCCATTGCATCTGCGGCAGGTTCTTTAATTTATAATTTCGCTAAGTTTATTTTTATTTACCATAAGTTTAAATTTCAGCCCTATAGCCAAAAATCTGTATTTATTTTTAGTTTAATTTTAGCGTGTACTATAATTGGACAAGTATTACCCGATTGGAGTCATTATGCGATCATTAATCTTTTTACCAAAGGATGTATCGTAACAAGTATATACATTCTTGCTCTTTATCAATTCAAATTATCACCCGAAATTTTTGAAATGTTAATTTCGAAATTTAATAAAGCTAAAAAATAAATTGTGAAAAAAGTATTGATTATAACCTATTATTGGCCTCCGGTAGGTGGAGCAGGTGTTCAGCGTTGGTTAAAATTTAGTAAATACTTTAGAAAATTTAATTGGGAACCGATTATTTATACGCCTTCTAATCCTGATTTTCCCATTTATGATGACACACTATTGAAAGATATTCCGGAGGATTTAACGGTTTTAAAAACTCAAATTTCCGAACCTTACGACATGTATCGTAAAATTATGGGTAAGAAAAAAACGGAAACTGTTAATCAGGGTTTTTTATCTGAAGGGAAAGAAAATAGTTTTTTACAAAATTTAATGATTTGGATACGTGGTAATTTTTTTATTCCCGATGCTCGTAAGTTTTGGATTAAGCCTTCAATTAAATATCTATCAGATTACCTTAATCAGAATCATATTGATGCAGTCATAAGTACAGGGCCTCCTCATAGCATGCATTTAATTGCCCTAGGACTAAAACAGCAATTTAATATACCTTGGATTGCAGATTTTAGAGATCCATGGACACAGATTGATTTTTATGATCAGTTAAAATTGTCTTCGTGGGCAGATAGCCAACACAAAAAATTAGAACAACTCGTGCTAACTAAGGCAAATAAAGTGGTAACGATCAGTCAAACCTGTGGAAAAGATTTAGAGAAATTAGGAAGTAGGTCTATAGATGTGATTACTAATGGTTTTGATGCCGATGATTTTTTGTTTGAGAAAAACAACCAATTATTAGAGGGTTTTTTATTTCATCATATTGGAGCCTTAAACAAGGATAGAAACCCATATACACTGTGGAAAGTATTAGGAGACTTGTGTCGAGATATCCCGGAATTGAAGAAGGATTTGATAATTAAATTTACCGGAAAAACAGATGCGTTGGCTTTTGAAAGTCTCGAACAAAATGGTTTAATAGAAAATGTTCAAAAGACAAACTATTTGCCGCATAATGAAGTTGTTAAATTAATGGCGCAATCGCCTATATTGCTTTTACCGCTTAACAATACGCCCAATAATGCCGGTGTTTTGTCAGGTAAACTATTCGAATATTTGGCAGCTAAACGACCAATTTTTGGAATTGGATTACCCAATGGCGATGCTTACAAAATTTTAAAAGAAACTCAAGCAGGGGTAATGGTAGATTTTGATGGTTATGAAGGAACTAAACTGGCAGTTTTAGAATTATACGAGAAATTTAAAACCAATCAACTATTTGTAAATTCAACATCTATAGATCGTTATTCTCGAGAACAAGGTGCGTTAAGGTTCGCAGAGTTATTAAACGAAATTACTGCTTTTAAAGAATAGAAAAGTTTATCTTATTATCCTATTTTACTCCACGATGAACGGGTTTTCCCTTGGTATTGGAGTTGTTGTAAGAGTAATTGATTTTCCGTGTCAGTTAAATTAGGATCTTCATTTAAAATAGTTTGAGCGGCTGTTCTGGCTAATTGTAATATTTGTCCGTCATGAGCCAAGTCAGCAATTTTTAAGTCTATCACACCACTTTGTTGAGTTCCGTCTAAATCACCGGGCCCCCGTAATCTTAAATCTACTTCGCTAATTTCGAAACCATCATTGGTTCGTACCATCGTTTCCATGCGCAATTTACTATCGGCACTTAGTTTGTAAGAGGTCATTAAAATGCAGTATGATTTATCTGCCCCTCTTCCCACTCTTCCTCGCAATTGATGTAGTTGAGATAACCCAAATCGCTCAGCACTTTCAATAACCATGACCGAAGCATTAGGGATGTTAACTCCAACTTCTATAACTGTTGTGGCGACCATAATTTGTGTTTCGCGTTTAATAAAACGCTGCATTTCAAATTCTTTTTGTTGTGGAGTGAGTTTGCCATGTACAATGCTAATTTGATAGTGAGGCACCGGAAAATCATTAAGAAGAGCGTCATAGCCTTTTTCCAAATTTTGGTAATCCATTTTTTCACTTTCCTGAATCAGAGGATACACAATGTACACTTGACGTCCGAGTTTAATTTGTTCTTTCATAAAACCAATTAACCTTAAACGTTGGCTTTCCATGAAATGCATCGTAGTAATTGGTTTTCTTCCTGGGGGTAACTCATCAATAACAGAAGTGTCTAAGTCTCCATAAAGCGTCATAGCTAAAGTTCTCGGAATAGGGGTTGCCGTCATAATTAGCACGTGCGGAGGTTGTGTGTTTTTTTTATGAAGCTTTGCTCTTTGTGCAACACCAAATCGATGTTGTTCATCTATAATAACCAATCCTAAATTTTTAAAAACTACAGTATCTTCAATTAAAGCATGTGTTCCAATTAAAATATGGATATTACCTGATTCCAAATTTTGATGCAACTCCCTTCTGGCTTTTGTTTTTGATGAGCCGGTTAGTAAGGCTACGTTAAGTTGTAAAGGTTTTACTAATTCTGAAATAGTTTCAAAATGCTGTTTTGCCAAGATTTCTGTGGGTGCCATCAAGCAAGATTGAAAATGGTTGTCTATCGCTAATAACATGCTCAATAGCGCTACTAAAGTTTTTCCACTTCCAACATCACCTTGTACCAAACGACTCATTTGTTTGCCAGAACCCATATCAATCCTTATTTCTTTAACCACTCGTTTTTGAGCATTAGTTAATTCAAACGGCATATGGCATTTGTAAAAATTATTGAATATATCGCCAACCTTGTTAAATACAAAACCCTGAATAGCTTGATGACGAAACAAATTACTTCTTAATAGTTTTAACTGTACATAAAACAGCTCTTCAAATTTTAATCTGAATTTCGCTTTTTCAAGTAAAATTCTGGAATCAGGAAAATGAATTTGTTTTAATGCCTCTAAACGAGGTAATAAATTAAAATCTTTAATAAGGGTTTGGTTTAATGTCTCCTTTATAGTTTGTTCATTCAATTGAAGCGTTAGTAACCTAAGGCATTTTCTAATTCCGTTACTATCTAAATTTTTAAGTTTTAATTTTTCTGTGCTATTATAAACAGATTGAAATGTGGATTGATTGGCTAGCAATTCAGGAGTTACAAGTTCAATTTCAGGATGCGCCATATTAAATCTCCCCATAAACGAAGATGCTTTTCCGTAAACAATGTAATCGGTATGAGCTGTTAATTTTTCAGCCATCCATTTAGCCCCCTGAAACCAAATTAAATCTATTATTCCCGAACTATCTCTAAATTTTGCCACTAATCGTCTAGCCCGTTTATCTCCTACAAAATCTATTTCAACAATATGTCCCCTGAGTTGGTAATACGCTGAGTCTTCAATTACTTCTCTCACACTATGAAAATGAGTTCTGTCAACATACCTAAATGGATAATGACTGAGTAAATCTTTGTAAGTAAAAATAAACAATTCATTTTGCAACGCTTCAGCACGTTGAGGACCAATGCCTTTGAGGTAACTGATAGGGGTATCTAAAAAAGAAGATTGCATTGTTGTAAAATTACTACACGACCGGTGTTAATACAATTTTGTTGCTTAGATTTATGAACAATCATTCTCATTTATTTTTGTAGCGTGAAAGTCATATTATTTCTTTTATTTTTGGTTTCAGCTGTCCAAGTAAAAGGGCAATGGCTAGATACTTTGGGTGTTTTATTAAACTCTCAGCCTAGTATTGATGCCAGATTGGAATCACGTTACTCGTTTCTCAATCATAGTGCTACTAAAGTTAGTGGTGTAAGATTAGGTTTGAGTTTTAAAAGAAAATTAAGAGCGGGAATAGGATATAGTTGGTTAGATACTCCGGTTAGCGATAAAAAAATAATAACAGATGCTTATGGTATTTCAAGAGTAGTTGATGACTACCTGAAATTCGGATATGTATGTGCTTATGCTGATTTTGTATTTCATAAAACCCAAAGGTGGCAACTGAGTGTCCCTATTCAGGTAGGCATTGGTTCTTATTGGACACAATATAATAATGGTTTAAAGTTAATTGAATCCAGAAAACGATTGTTATTGGTATACGAACCTGGTATTACCATACAATTTAAAATAACCAGATGGTGTGGTTTAGGGATCGATGTGTGTGGTAGGTTGGCTTTGATGAACACAAAATATGTAGGCGAAAAATTAAATTCATTTGTACTAGCTCCTAAGTTTTTAATTTGGTTTGATCAAATTTTTTATATCATAGCTCCAAAATCAAAAATTACTCAAAAATTTGGCCCTGCTTATTGGTAAAGGTATTTTTAAATGCTACGTTTTGTAGTATTTCACTATCCTTTAAATTTGTAATTTTACAATGATGAATGAGAATTTAGACCCCAACAACGACAAATTAACGAATACGGATAAGGATTATGAAAAAGCCTTACGGCCGGTTGAATTTAATGACTTTAGTGGTCAAGAATCGGTGGTAGATAACCTTCGTGTTTTTGTTCAGGCAGCTAAGCAACGCGAAGAAGCATTAGATCATGTTTTGTTGCACGGGCCTCCGGGTCTTGGTAAAACAACATTAGCTCATATCATTTCTAACGATTTAGGAGTTAATTTAAAGGTGACCAGCGGACCTGTTTTGGATAAACCGGGAGATTTAGCGGGCTTATTAACAAATTTAGAGCCTTTTGATGTATTGTTTGTTGACGAGATTCATCGTTTAAGTCCAATCGTGGAAGAGTATTTATATTCAGCCATGGAGGATTATAAAATTGATATTATGATTGATAGTGGTCCTAATGCCAGAACGGTTCAAATCAAATTAAATCCGTTTACATTAGTGGGCGCTACTACACGCAGTGGTCTTTTAACTGCCCCCCTTCGTGCTCGTTTCGGAATTACTTCGAGGTTAAATTATTATGATAGTAAGGTTTTGACTCGTATAGTGCAAAGAAGTTCACAAATATTGGGTGTTGAAATAGCCGATGAAGCGGCTTATGAAATAGCTCGTAGAAGTAGAGGAACTCCACGTATAGCCAATGCGCTTTTAAGGCGAGTAAGAGATTTTGCTCAAATAAAAGGAAATGGCAGCATCGATATTGAAATTGCATCTTATGGGTTAAAAGCCTTAAACGTGGATAAAAATGGACTAGATGAAATGGATATCCGTATTCTTTCTGCCATCATTGATAAGTTTAAAGGAGGACCGGTTGGTATCACCACCATTAGTACCGCTGTTGGAGAGGAGGCAGGAACGATTGAAGAGGTGTATGAGCCATTTTTAATTCAGGAGGGTTATATGAGTCGCACACCGCGCGGAAGGGAGGCAACCGAAAAAGCCTACAAACATTTAGGAAAATCTTTCAGAGGCAGATTAGGTGGGTTATTTGAAGACTAACTTAATTAAATTGACGATAAGCATAGCATTGTTATTTTAAAATTTGTACCTTTATTTTCAATGAATTATTCGAATTATATTTCTATCAACTCAAACATTAGGTTTGGAAAACCGACCATCAATGGCACTAGAATTACAGTGTATGATGTATTGGGATGGTTAGCATCAGGCATGTCTATTGAACAAATTATTTCAGATTTCCCTGAACTCAATGAAGAGAAAATTAAAGCTTGTTTGGCTTTTGCTGCCGATAGAGAACATAAATTCCAAATTGCGTCATGACGCGCTTGCTTTTAGATCAAAATCTTTCTTTTAAAATTACAAAAGGATTGAAGGATCTTTTTCCTGAAATTAAACATGTATCTGATTTGAAACTGAGTGGTTGCTCTGATATGGATATATGGAAGTATGCCAAAATTCACGATTATTGTATCATTACTTTTGATTCTGATTTTATTGACATTTCAGTGCTTAATGGATATCCTCCAAAAATCATTTGGTTAAAAATCGGCAACTCCTCAACATCAGCCGTGATACAAATGTTAAAAAATAATTACTCACTAATTATTAATTTTTTAACAAGTACTGAGAATGCCTATTTGGAAATAAATTAATCTATTTATTTTCAATGAATAATAAACAAACAAATTCATCCATCATTAAACAAGAAGCAAAGCGATTAGGCTTTGATTTTTGTGGTATTTCGAAAGCAGAATTTTTAGAAGAAGAAGCACCAAGGTTAGAAGCTTGGTTGAATTCTAAGAAACATGGTAAAATGGAATACATGGAAAATCATTTTGATAAAAGATTGAATCCGACGCTTTTGGTTGATGATGCCAAATCCGTGGTATCACTTCTATATAATTACTATCCTAGTCAAACACAAAATACCGAAGCTCCAAAAATTTCAAAGTATGCATATGGTAAGGATTACCATGAGGTAATCAAGGAAAAATTAAAAGAATTTCTGAATACACTCAAAGAAAAAATAGGTGATGTGAATGGAAGAGCCTTTGTAGATAGCGCACCTGTATTGGATAAAGCTTGGGCAAAAAAAAGCGGATTGGGATGGATTGGAAAAAATGCTAATTTAATTAACAAACAACAAGGGTCCTTTTTTTTTATTGCCGAACTCATTATTGATCTTGAACTTGCTTATGATGGGCCTATTAAAGATTATTGCGGCACTTGTACCAGATGCATAGATGCTTGTCCTACCGAGGCGATTGTAGAACCTTATGTGGTAGATGGCAGTAAATGCATTAGTTATTTAACCATAGAGTTGAAAGATGCTATTCCATCTGAGTTTAAAGACAAAATGGATAATTGGGCTTTTGGATGCGATGTTTGTCAAGATGTGTGCCCATGGAACCGATTTAGTAGTCCTCATAGCGAACCTCAATTCATTAATCAAACAGACCTATTGAATTGGAGTTCTAATGAATGGCATGAGCTAACAGAAGAAACATTTCAAATGATATTTAGACAAAGTGCCGTAAAACGTACCAAGTATAAAGGCTTGAAACGTAACCTGCAATTTATAAAACCTATCCGATAGGCTAGCTTACCTATTAACGCCTAAATTTAATTGCCATTTCCAAGCACTCAACATCATTTCGTCTAAACTATATTTTGGGGTCCAATTCAATTCTTTTTTTACTAAATCGTTGTTAGCATAAATGCTGATGACATCTCCAGCTCTTCGTCCACCAATTTCGTAATTTAGTTTTTGTTGAGTCATTTTTTCAAACGAATGAATGGCCTCTAAAACACTGACTCCATTTCCGGTACCTAGATTAAATATAGAGGTTGCATTTTTTTGTTGGTTATCAATCAAATAATTTAATGCTTTTACATGCGCATCAGCAATATCGCTGACGTGTATGTAATCTCTAATACAAGAACCGTCTCGGGTATCATAATCGCCACCAAACACGGTAAGTTTTGGTAAAATACCGGCGGCAGTTTGTGTAATGTACGGAACTAAATTATCTGGTTTGCTTCTTGGATATTCGCCATTTAATCCGGTTGGATGAGCCCCTACGGGGTTAAAATACCGTAATAATACCGATTTAAAAAAAGGTTCGCTTTTTGTGAAATTTTTCACAATATCTTCTCCCATTTGTTTGGTTTGTGCATACGGTGATTCTGCTGGGGCAAAGGGAGTTGATTCTGTGACAGGTAGTTCTTCCACGTTTCCATAGACTGAACAGGAAGAAGAAAAAATAAAGTTTGGAATTTGTAATTGTTTACAAAGTTTCAAAATATTGATTAATGAACCTAAATTATTATGGTAATACATTAATGGATCAGCCACCGATTGAGGAACTGATTTGTAAGCAGCAAAATGAATGATGCCAATTGGATTTTTGACTTTACTTACAGCCAATTCAAGCGCTTCCAGATTACAGATATCCACATTTAAATTCAATACTTGTTTGCGTGTAATTGCTTCAATCCGGTCAAATGTATCGGCAGAAGAGTTTGAAAAATTATCAATAGATACAATATTATAATTGGTTTGTTGCAATAACTCAATAATTGTATGCGAACCAATATAACCGGCTCCGCCGGTAACAAGTATAGTTGATTTATTTTGAGGTAACATATAAGAGATTGTAAAAGTTAGTTGAACGAATCATAAATTTGCTTGTACGCAGCAATACCTGAATGCAGTGAAAAATACCTATTGGCAGCATTTACTGTGTTACTTTGGTATAAATGTCTATTTTTTATCAAATCAAAAATAGCTTCCTTGTAATTATCTTTCTTAAAATCTGAAACCAAAATGCCACATTGCGACTCTTGAATGATGGAATCAACATCACCAACTCCGCTATTCGTAATTACCGGAATACCCATTGATAATAATTCACCCATTTTGGTTGGAGAAGAAGCTGATTTTGAAAAACTAGGTTTGATGAAAAATAAAGAGGCAGATGACAAAGAGATATAATATGGCATTTCGGAACGCGAAGCTGTAACAACAGATATGGAATCAGAAGGAATATTAAGCTTTTTAGCTAACTCATAAATATGTTTTTTATCATCTTTAGTGATGATTAAAAAATGCGAGGGAGTGTGTTCTTTCAGTTCTTTAAAAAAAAGTAACATTTCTTTTGACATGTACCAGGTTCCCAAAGAGCCTACATAACTTAATATAAACTGATTGCCGTACTGCGAAATTTTATGTTTGAATGTGATGAATTGATTTTCCTGAATGTTGTGTTTCGAAAAATAAGTTAAATCGGCACAACAAGGAATCACGCTTAGTTTTAAATGATTAATTCCTAAATTCCAATCCATGATAATTTGTTTCCCTTTGTGTGTTAACGACACGATGGCATCCGATTTAAGCAACATCGTTTTTTCCTTTTTTTTGAAGTACGCATACAAAAAAGAATGTATAGGGTTGGATTTATTCCAAATTCCACCTTCTAATCGTTCGTCAGCCCAAAAACCACGCATATCAAAAATAAAGCCAGTTCCAAATTGTTTTTTGCAATGAAGTCCAATTAAGCCGGCCAAATAGCTTCGGCAATGCAAAATAATAGAGCAGCGTTGCTGTTTTGGGAAATTTTGAATAAGATTGGTGGCTAAATTTTTGAGTGCCAAAAAATTTTGAAATTGAGAAATAAAAGGCTTGCCAGTTTCGTAAAAACAATATTTCCATAAAATATTAGCTTCTGCCAATTGTGTTTCTATAATGTGATGTTGGTTTTGCCAATTTTCTTTTTTTTCCGAACTTATAATTTGGATGGAATAACCCAAACGGGCCAAACCAATTAAATATGGTAACACCTGCGACTGACCCAATGGATCGGTCATACCATCAATAGATATAAAAACAAAAGTTTTGGTGTTTCCCATAAAGCAGAGTAAAAATAGCATTTTTTGTCATATTGCTTTCTACTTTATCATAAATAACTTATAGGTTGTAATTTGCTATTTTTGATTTTGTAATTTTCATACTCATAAAAAAAATCTTATTAAATTCAGACTTGAATTTAATAAGGCT
>Ga0172373_10009606_pt1 | contig 11977 bp, 8 predicted proteins | sample Lak10m_2_FD_114546 | JGI IMG/M metagenome (GOLD analysis project Ga0172373, IMG submission 114546) | Freshwater microbial communities from Kabuno Bay, South-Kivu, Congo - kab_092012_10m | ecosystem: Environmental > Aquatic > Freshwater > Lake | place: Democratic Republic of the Congo: South-Kivu... | reverse complement strand
TTGAACAAGAAGTGTTGCCGGGAACCGGCATAACTGCAGATGCCTTCTGGGACGGAATGGCCCAGTTAGCAAATGAGTTTGAGCCGCGCAACAGCGAACTATTGCACACTCGCGCCAAGCTGCAACACCGTATTGATGATTGGTATCGAGACCATCTTGATCACCCTTTTGATGTTGATGATTACGAAGCATTCCTCCGCAACATTGGCTACATCGTTTCCGAGGGTGATGCATTCACCATTGAGACCGCACATGTAGACCCCGAAATTTCCACTATCGCCGGACCACAACTTGTTGTTCCAGTAATGAATGCTCGTTACGCACTCAATGCAGCAAATGCGCGTTGGGGTTCGCTGTACGACGCGTTGTACGGAACCGATGCACTCGGCACACCAAACCCCGGTGGCGCATATAACGCACAGCGCGGTGCACAAGTCATTACCTGGGCACGAGAACCGCTTGATGTTGCAGCACCGCTCAGTGGCGCACGACATGCACAGGTAACCAATTACGAAGTGCAACGCGAAGAACTTGTCGGTTTTGTTTCCGGTGCTGCACACGCGCTCAATGATCCGAATGCATTCGTTGGATATAAGGGCGACCCTGCATCACCTATCTCCATTTTCTTAAAGCACAATGACTTGCATATCGAGATCGTGATTGATCGATCCCACCCCATCGGCGCCACCGACCCCGCAGGAATGTGCGACGTGGTTCTTGAATCTGCGCTCACCGCAATTATGGATTTTGAAGATTCGGTTGCCGCTGTAGATGCATCAGACAAAGTAGCGGTGTACCGCAATTGGCTTGGCCTCATGAAGGGCACACTCACCGAACAAGTGACAAAGGGTGGTCTCACGTTTACGCGCTCGATTGCTACTGATAAGACCTTTACCGCTCGTGACGGTAAGCCCACTTCATTAAAAGGCACTTCGCTCATGCTCGCTCGCAACGTTGGCCACCTCATGACCACGTCTGCCGTATTACAATCCGATGGCAGCGAGATGCATGAAGGAATCGTTGACGCATTGGTTACCGCAACATGTGCTCTTCACGACTTACACAAGTCAAGTGCGAAAAATTCGGGCGCTGGATCGGTGTACATCGTGAAACCCAAAATGCACGGACCAGCTGAGGTGCAATTCTCATGCGAATTATTCACTGCTGTTGAACGAATCATTGACATACCGCAGAACACATTGAAGATCGGCATCATGGACGAAGAACGGCGTACGTCGGTGAACCTAAAGGAATGCATTCGCGCCGCAAAATCACGAGTTGCATTCATCAACACTGGGTTCCTCGACCGCACCGGCGACGAGATCCACACCAGCATGCTTGCCGGCCCGATGGTGCCAAAGGCAAGTATGAAAATGCAGAGCTGGATAAGGAGCTACGAAGACCGCAATGTGGACATTGGTCTGGCCTGCGGATTTCACGGAAAGGCCCAAATTGGCAAGGGAATGTGGGCTGCCCCCGACGTGATGGGCGACATGCTGGCGCAGAAAATTGCCCACCCTCAGTCGGGAGCCAACTGTGCATGGGTGCCTTCGCCCACTGCAGCCACATTGCACGCCACCCACTATCACCGAGTGAATGTGAAACAACGCCAACGCGAACTAACTGGCCGAAACGAAGCGACGTTGCAACAAGTGCTCACTATTCCACTCGGAAACCCTGCGGAATGGACACAGGCAGAAATTGAGCGCGAAATTGACAACAACGTGCAAAGCATTCTTGGTTACGTCGTGCGTTGGATAGACCAAGGCATTGGCTGCTCAAAAGTTCCCGACATCAACAACGTTGGTCTCATGGAAGACCGCGCAACCTGTCGAATTTCTTCACAGCAACTTGCAAACTGGATTCGCCACGAAGTGATTACACGCGATCAAGTGGAACAATCGTTGCAACGAATGGCGGTGTTTGTTGATCAACAAAACGCTGGCGACCCGGCATACACGCCGCTTGCCCCCAACTTTGACACCATTGCATTCCAATCGGCTCGCGACCTCATCACTATGGGTTGCGAGCAACCTTCGGGCTACACCGAACCAATACTTCATTCACGCCGCATTCAACGTAAAGCACAACAGAAAGCATCATCATGATCACACTTGCTATTGCCAAAACCATCATCGCCGGAGCACAGGCCGAAGCAGCAAAATATAATTTCAAACCATTATCGGTAGTTGTGCTTGACAAGGGTGCTCACGTAGTTGCTTTTGAAAAACAAGATGGTTCTTCGAATAAGCGATTTGAGATTGCATTTGGAAAAGCAAATGGCGCTCTCGCACTTGGCATGGGTTCGCGCGCACTCATGGCACGCGCAGAGTCGCAGGCTTACTTCATTAATGCAGCAACCGCGGCAATAGGCGGCTCACTCATTCCTGTACCGGGAGGTGTTCTAGTAAAGGACACAAGCGGAGCAACGATTGGGGCTGTTGGCATTAGTGGCGACACCAGCGACAACGATGAAGCCGCGGCAATTGCTGGAATCGTTGCAGCAGGCCTTACGCCAGATGCTGGCTGAGTAACTTCGCGACTAGATACGCGGGTCTACGAGCACACGGCTCTTGACTTGACCTTTCAGAATTGCATCGAGGTGTGGCTCAACCACATCAAGGCCCACAATTTGCGACTCTTGTGTGTCAAGCCACGTTGGCTTCAAGTCAGATGCAATACGCGTCCACATCATTTTGCGATCATCCATTGAACCGCTCACGCTGTCGATACCGAGCAGGTTGACACCGCGCAAAATGAATGGCAGCACCGTAGTTGGAAGGTTTGCACCACCAGTAAGCCCGCTTGCAGCAACTGATGCCCCATATTTCAGCGTGCGCAAAACGTATGCGAGTGTGTTGCCACCAACGCAGTCCACTGCCCCAGCCCAACGCTCTTTTTCCAGTGGTTTTGTTTGCTCCGCCGAGGTTTCGCTGCGATCAATGACATCGGTTGCACCTATTGATTTCAACCATTCCACTTCACTTGCCTTGCCAGTGCTGGCAACAACTTCGTAACCGCGCGCGGCCAACATGCCAACGGCATACGAACCCACTCCGCCGGTTGCACCAGTAACCAGCACCGGACCGTTTTCGGTTTTCAAACCCGCACGCTCCAGTGCATCAACAGACATTGCCGCTGTAAAGCCTGCGGTGCCCACCATCATTGCAGTTTTGGTAGTAAGACCCGCCGGCATTGGAACGATCCAATTGGCTGGAACGCGAGCCATGGTTGCAAAACCACCGTGGTGTGCAACTCCAATGTCGTTGCCATGGGCAATGACTTGTGATCCGACTGCGATAGAAGCATCGCTTGACTCAACGACAGTTCCTGCTAGGTCTACACCAGGAATCAACGGGTCAATTCTCGCAACTTTGCCCTTTTCGGTGGTGGACAATCCGTCTTTGTAGTTGATGCACGAGTACTCAACAGCAATGAGCACTTCGCCGTCACCAAGAGCATCAGATGAAATGGTTTCAACGCGACGTGTCCACACATCATTTACCTTTCCTACCAACATTGCGCGTACATCTGTCATGGTGATCTCCTTTAAGCCACTAATTGCAGAATCTTTTGTTTGGCAACTTCGCCAATGGTCACGTCTTCACCCGATGCAAACCACACCTCACTGTGCGTGTCAAATAGCACCTGAGCTGAGGCAATGCCATCTGAGAGCTGGCTCATTGATGCAGCGGTGTATACACATACGTTCCACGCAGCGTGGCCACCAACACTTTTTACAGCCTGCGCAACGACATCGGCCCACGTATGTTCAAAACTAATTACTGCTTGTGGGTTCGATACGTATTGCATCACATTTGATGTCTCGGTAAACACCAAACCAACATTTTTTCCGTCAATGTGCTCTTTCATTGCGGCGATTTCCACATTCAGTTGCTTCGATATTTTCTTCTGGTCATAGGTTGCAGACTTTTCGCGATGCAGAGTGATGGGGTGCACCCAGTTGTCCACAGTTTCACCAGATTCTGCACGCAAAATATCTAGCGGTGGCGTTGCATTGCCTTGAGTGACAAGCAAGACGTGTTGGGCAACTGGTCGTAATGAGTAGATAAAAATGTCAAGCAAGTCTCTATCAAGTGCGTGCGCAAGTGCTGCAACAACATCAACCGTTGGTGTTGGACCACGGCGCTCTTCTCCTGCACGAGCTCGCTCGAGTGCCACAACATATGGCTGCGATATTCCCGCTCGTTGCGAGAGGTCGCGTGTAGACCAACCACGAAGTTTGCGTTCGTTGAACAACCACTGAGCAAACCCGATGGGGTCAAACTCAAATTGACGGTTGATCGAAGGTCGTTGTTGCTTCATGACAGGTGATAAATATAGTATTCACCCATGGGGATGGCCAGCGAATCGCTGCAAACACGCGATATTTCGCGCCAATTGTCGCCTTGGCCCCTGTTTGGCCTGTTCGTAATTGCCACGTGGGCTCTCGATATAGGTCTTCATCAGTCCATCTCTACTGACCGCAATTCAATCGCCATCATTGCTGCATGGTTTGCAATGACCGCTGCCATGATGACCCCCACAACGATTCCCATGCTCAATTCGTTGCGAGAAATTCTTGGCAATTCTTCGCAAGAAACATGGTGGATGTTTATCGCTGGTTACATCACCATGTGGTCGTCATTTGCACTGATTGGTGGTGGTTGTCAAATTGCACTTAGCCACACTGATTTGCTTTCCGATCACGGAACACTCACTTCTCGTTCGCTAACCGCCGGTGTTCTTGCACTTGCCGGCGTGTACCAATTCACTCCTCTCAAGAACATGTGTCGAGATTTGTGTCTGCGACCAATGACATTTTTTATGGCGCACTGGCGCTCAGGTAAGGCCGGCGGCTACGCAATGGGCATTCGCCACGGCGTGGTGTGCATTGGTTGCTGTTGGGCGCTCATGTTGTTGGCTTTTGTTGGTACCGCTTCGCATTGGGGATTCATGGCTCTTGTAACCGCAATCATGGTGGTGGAAAAACTGCCCAAATACGGCTCAAAAATTACCGCCCCCATCGGCATTGCGCTTTTAGTTTGGGCCGCGCTGCTCTTTTTTACCCCTGATGCAATTTCTCTCCACAACTCACATTGAAAGGCAATACATGAGCACAGCAACAAAAACAAAAGACAGCGGCATTGCCGCATGGTCGCTACAAGGCGAACTCATTCTTAATTGCAACTGCACGGTGTTTTGCCCGTGCGTTGTTTCACTTGGTCAACACCCCCCAACCGAGGGTTACTGCCAAGCGTGGTCGGGTGTACGAATTGATAAAGGATCAATGGGCGATGTTGATCTTTCGGGCTTGAACGTTGCCATGTTGCTTGACATTCCAGGAAAAATGGAGCGCGGCAACTGGACGCTTGCATTGTGGATCGACGAACGCGCTACCGATGAACAGTTCGCAGCACTCGAAAGTATTTTTTCGGGTGCAAGCCGCGGCACCACCGGTCTATTCAAGTTGTTGGTTGGCAAATACCTTGGCGCAGAGCGTGCGCCAATTTCATTTGTTTGCGAAGGTGAAACCCGCAAATTCAGTGCAGGCAAATTCATTCAAGGAGCGGTTGCCCCGATTACTGGTCAGCGCGACAACGAACCCGTCATGATCGTAAATACTCAATATTGGATGGGCCCAGAAGTTGCCGTTGCCCAAGCAAGCCTTGGCCGCGTGCGCGCATTCGGTCGCGTCTGGAACTTTGAAGGTCGGAGTGCAGAAATCTGTGACATTAAGTGGGTTGGACCGTGAGCGCACCACTGATTGCACTTTCGCGTCGCCTTCGTAATACGCCTTACACCTCGCGTATTGAGCAGTTCCCTGTTCAGGCATACACCGTGTACAACCACATGTTGTTGCCTTCGCGATTTCGCGGCCTTGAAGAGGATTACTGGCATTTGCGAAAGTCTGTACAAATTTGGGATGTTGCGTGCGAACGTCAAGTGCAACTGAAAGGCCCCGATGCCGCGAAGCTCGCACAAATGATGACCGTTCGAGACATTCGTAAATACGACGTTGGTCGTGGCGGGCTTGTTCCCCTGTGCGATCACAACGGCAAGTTGCTCAATGACCCAGTGGTGTTTCGCATTGCGCAGGATTGCTATTGGTTTTCTATTTCGGATTCCGATGTTGCGTTTTGGGCTGGCGGGTTAGCGCTTGGCCTTGGTCTCGATGTTGAAGTGAGTGAGATTGATATCAACCCACTTGCCGTGCAAGGACCACAAGCCGAAGATGTTGTCGCCGAAGTGTTTGGTGACGCAGTTCGTGCCATTAAGTTCTTCCGCTTTGAAACCTTAAACTTTCGCGGTCACCCACTTCGCGTTTCACGCAGTGGTTGGAGCGCACAGGGCGGATTTGAAATCTTGGTCGACGATTGGGAAATTGGTGGATTGTTGTACGACGCCATTTGCGAAGCTGGCGCGAAATACGACATTGGCCCTGGTTGCCCAAACTTGATTGAGCGCATTGAAGCTGGTCTGATGACGTATGGAACCGACATCACTCGTGAACACACTGCACTTGAAGCCGGCCTAGAAAAGTACTGCTCACTTGATAGCGACATTGATGCCATCGGCATTGATGCGCTTCGTAAACAACGTGAACAAGGTTTGTCACAACGCATTGTTGGATTCAATGTTGGTGGCGACCGTGTGCCTGGTCAACGTGACCCATGGCCAGTGATGGCCAATGGCAAAAAGGTTGGTCAGATCACTTCCATTACGTGGTCACCACGCCTTGAGTACAACGTTGCACTTGGCATGGTTGAGCTGGAATATGCACCACTAGGAACAGAACTCACACTCGTTGCTCCAGACGCTGAGCGCCGGGCAACGATATGTGAAGTTCCGTTTACTGGTGCTTCGCAGCGCTAGATCAGGAGCAGCCGCTCGAAGATCCGCAATCACCACATACGTAGCACGCACCTGCGCGCTGCATGTTGGCTGATCCACATGATGAGCAGATCGCGCCAGTCTTTGCTGGAGTTGCCGCTGCATGTGCAGACGCATCCATTTGAGCAACAAGTTCTTGCACCGACGGAATGGTCTTTGGATCGCTGATGACGTCTACGCCTTGTGCGCTGTCGGTAACCGACTCTTCAACGCCTGGCAGTGTTGGCTGCATGCGCTCTTCGCGGGTGTAGATGCCAAGTTCTGCACGTTCGTCGGTTGATAGATACTCAACTGCCAAACGACGGAACAAGTAGTCGATGATGGATGACGCCATGCGAATGTCGGAGTCATCGGTCATGCCGGCTGGCTCGAAGCGGGTGTTGATGAACGCTTCAACGAAAGCGCGCAATGGCACTCCGTACTGAAGGCCATACGACACGCTCTTTGCGAAGCTGTCCATGATGCCTGCAAGTGTTGAACCTTGCTTCGACACGGTGAGGAACACTTCGCCAGGGCGACCGTCTTCGTATTCACCGATTGTTGCAAAGCCCTTGCAATCAGCAACGCGGAATTCGAAGGTTCGTCCGCGACGTGAGCGTGGCAACTTCTGGCGTACTGGCTGGTTGACAATTTTCTCAACTACACGCTCAACAACTTGCGTTGCTGCTGCTGCATCTGCGGTTCCCTTTTCACCGTCTTTCTTGGCGGTGGAAAGTGGCTGACCAACTTTGCAGTTGTCGCGGTAGATAGCAACAGCCTTGATGCCAAGTTCCCACGACATCATGTGCAGAGCTTCGATGTCTTCGATGGATGCTTCTTCTGGCATGTTGACGGTCTTGGAAATTGCACCCGACAAGAACGGCTGAGCTGCTGCCATCATGCGCACGTGACCTTCGTAGTGAATGGTGTTGTCACCCATTGAGCAAGCAAACACTGGCAAGTGTTCTGCCTTCAGGTCTGGTGAACCAACGATGGTCTTGTTGGTGTCGATGTAGGCAACGATGCGGTCGACAACTGGACCTTCGTAACCCAAGTTCTTCAACGCACGTGGCACCGTCTGGTTGACGATGGACATGTTGCCGCCGCCAACGAGCTTCTTGAACTTCACCAAACCAAGGTCTGGCTCGATACCAGTGGTATCGCAGTCCATCATGAGGCCAATGGTTCCGGTTGGTGCAAGCACAGTTGCCTGGCTGTTACGCACGCCGTACTCTTCGCCGTCGCGCACTGCGTTGTCCCATGCGAGCGTTGCTGCATCGACCAAGTCGCGCTGAACAACATCGATGTTGTCAATTTCTGCGTTTGCATCGCGGTGCATGAGCAACACGTTGAGCATGTAGCGCTCGTTCGCTGCGAAGCCTGCGAATGGTCCCATGCGGCTGGCGATGCGTGCGCTGGTTGCATATGCGTGGCCGGTCATCATTGAGGTAAGAGCACCCGCCCATGCGCGTCCACCTGCGGAGTCGTATGGCATACCAAGTGCCATGAGCAACGCACCGATGTTTGCGTAACCAAGGCCGAGCTGACGGAACAAGCGGCTGTTTTCACCGATTTTTTCCGTTGGGTAGTCGGCGTTGCCAACAAGAATTTCTTGCGCGGTGAACATGACTTCGATGGTGTGACGGTATGCGTCTACGTCGAAGATGTCATCGTCGCTCAAGAACTTGAGCAAGTTGATGGATGAAAGGTTGCATGCCGAGTTATCGATGTGCATGTATTCGGAGCACGGGTTCGAGCCGTTAATACGACCTGCAGCGTGCGCGGTGTGCCACTTGTTGATAGTGGTGTCGAACTGCAAACCAGGGTCTGCGCATTCCCACGAAGCGGTGGCAATTTGGCGCCACAAGTCGCGTGCACGAACGCTGCGAACAGGTGAACCGTCTTTCACTGCACGGAATGTCCAGTCGCGGTCTTCCTTCACTGCGTACATGAACTCATCGCTTACGCGAACTGAGTTGTTTGCGTTCTGATACTGAACGGAGAATGAATCTTTTCCGTCGAGGTCCATGTCGAAGCCGGCGTCGCGCAATGCACGTGCCTTCTGTTCTTCACGGGTCTTGCACCAGATGAATTCTTCGACGTCTGGGTGATCGACGTTGAGCACCACCATTTTTGCTGCGCGACGTGTTTTGCCGCCCGACTTAATGGTTCCTGCTGATGAGTCTGCACCGCGCATGAAGCTGACAGGACCCGATGCGGTTCCGCCGCCCTTCAGGTGTTCTGCGCTTGAACGAATGTTGGACAAGTTGATACCTGCACCCGAGCCACCCTTGAAGATGATTCCTTCTTCGCGGTACCAATTCAAGATGCCGTCCATGGTGTCTTCGGTTGCAAGGATGAAGCACGCACTTGCCTGCTGTGGAACACCCGGCACACCAATGTTGAACCACACTGGTGAGTTGAATGCTGCGCGCTGAGTTACCAAGATGAACTTCAATTCATCGCGGAATGCTTCAGCTTCGTTGGTATCGGCGAAGTATCCGCCCTCGATACCCCAGTCGGAGATGGTGTTGGCAACGCGGTCGATGACCTGACGCAATGAGTGCTCACGCTCTGGTGTTCCTGGTGTTCCGCGGAAGTACTTCTGGGTAACGATGTTGGTTGCATTCAGTGACCAGCCAACTGGGAACTCAACGCCGAGTTGCTCAAACGCAACAGTGCCGTCCTTCCAGTTGTTGATACGCGCATCGCGCTTTTCCCAGACCACTTGGTCGTATGGGTGCACACCAGGGGAGGTGAATTTGCGGCCGATGCCGATGGTGAGACGCTCTGGTGCGAGTGACATGTTGTTTGCCTTCCGTTTTCTTTGTTTACTTCGTCGTTAAAAACTTTTTACCCGATAGCCACAAGATGTTGTGGTGTACCTGCCCCTTTCGCAGGAAAACCCACAATTGGTAGGGATTGATTACAGCATTGTAATTACCCCTTGTCAATCATTTCCGAATTCTGTGACCACCTTTTTGCCTTACTGGATAAGGGATCGAGACCCCCGCGCAAATTGACATAAAAAAGTCATAAATGACCTCAACATGCCCTACTGCAGCTTTCGGGCGAAGGATACGGCACTACCCCTGTGAGGAGGAAGTGGATAACCATGTGAATTTAATAAGTTTCTTGTGGAAACCCGTGTGGATTGTGGGTTTTATCGGTGGACAACCAGCCCACAGCCTGTTGATAACTCTCAGGCAACCGGGGTGATCGTGACAGGAATGCCATTCATCACCGAATTACCCGAGAGAGGGTCCATTTCGTTCTCATCGGTAAGCACATTCGAGTTCACGCCAGCACGTTTTGCCGCAACCGACATGCGTGTACCACTCATGTCATGACCCCAACCATGCGGCAAACTCACAACACGTTCGCGAATGTCACTTGTTAACTCAACAACTGCGTTTACTGCACCAACACGACTGGTAATTCGCGCAACACTTCCCTCTTTCACACCAACACGTTGTGCGTCGTTCGGATGCATTTGCAATGTGCAACGCTCTTTACCTTTTACTAACACTTCAATGTTGTGCATCCAGGAGTTGTTCGAACGCAAGTGACGCCGACCAACAAGCACTAATTGTTCATCATTGATTTCATTCATCGATTGCACAAGCCGTGGAAGGTCTGCGAGCAACGGCTCTGGCGCAAGTTCTACTTTGCCACTTTGAGTTCGCAATACTTCTGGAATCCGCGGTTCAAGTGGCCCAAAGTCAATGCCGTGTGGATGCTTCTTCATGTAGTTCAAACTGATGCCGTTTGGGTTTGCACCAAAACCATCGCCGTATGGCCCTGTGCGCAACATGAAATCGAGCATGCGATCAGTTCCTCGTGCTCCTGTTGCATCAAGTTGCTCGCGAATCTGTTCAGCAGTCAAACCATTAGTCGGCGATGAAGAGTCTTTAATAATGCTGCCGATGAACGCATCAAGCGTGAAGTCATCTATTGCAGCAATATCTGCATTGGCCCCCATACCTTGCGCAATTCCGGCAAGCTTTAAGAAAATTTCCCACTCGTCTGGCTGATCTGCGGCTCGTTCAAACACTGGTTCGCTGTAATTGGCAACATTGCGCACAGAAAAACCTGTGAACACCAAGTCGAAATGGCTGCGCTCGAGTTGCGATGGTGAAGGCAAAATCACATCTGCGTGTCGCGTGGTTTCGTTTAAGTAAATGTCTACAGAAACCATGAACTCGAGCGACTTCATGCTCTCTTCAAGGGCATTCGTATTGGGAGTAGACAACACGGGGTTTCCGCCAGCGGTAATCAATGCTTTGATCTGACCTTCGCCGGGTGTTGCAATTTCCTCAGCCATCACACTTACGGGGTATTCACCAAGTGCTTCAGGAAATTTGCGTACGCGTGAATGTCCGCGACCTATGGAGAAACCTTTGCCTGTTCCCTTTTGACCACGCGTCGTTGGCCCACCTGCAGCAGGCATCGTAAACATCACGCCACCTTCACGGTCAAGGTTGCCCGTAATGGTGTTCACCACGTCCACTAACCAACTTGCGGTGGTTCCAAAACTGACCGTGCATGTGCCCATGCGTGCATACACCAGACCTTTTTCGGCCAATGCGAACTCACGCGCAATGCGTTTGATGGTTTCTGCATCGATGCCTACCGCTTTTTCTACTGCTGACGCAGTAAATGGTTTCAGCGCACTTGGCAATACATCGAGCCCTGCAACATGTGGGCGCATGTGATCGCCAACATTGGCCAATCCTTCTTCAAAAATGGTGTTGGCAATTGCTGCCAAGAACAACGCATCGGCGCCAGGGCGAATTGCCAACCATTCGTCGCAGTGCTCTGCGGTTTTGCTCTTACGCGGGTCGACCACCACCAACTTGCCGCCGCGCTCGCGCATCGCTTCAAGCCGACCGGGAAAATCTGGCGCAGTGCACAAACTTCCATTTGAGTCATATGGGTTGGCACCCAACATCAAAATGTATTGCGTGCGATCTAAATCGGGAATGGCAATGGAAGCCGGCGTACCAAACATGTATCCCGAACTCACTTGTTTTGGTAATTGATCAACAGAAGATGCACTGAAACGTTGTTTCGTGCCAAGGGCTTGTAGCCACACTCGGTTATA
>Ga0172373_10009605_pt1 | contig 11977 bp, 7 predicted proteins | sample Lak10m_2_FD_114546 | JGI IMG/M metagenome (GOLD analysis project Ga0172373, IMG submission 114546) | Freshwater microbial communities from Kabuno Bay, South-Kivu, Congo - kab_092012_10m | ecosystem: Environmental > Aquatic > Freshwater > Lake | place: Democratic Republic of the Congo: South-Kivu... | reverse complement strand
TACTACAACGATGATCGCTTCATCAACACCATTCAGTGGTGGGCGGACATGAATCTGGTGCATGGCTTCAGCCCCAGCTTTGAAGAAGTCACCTCGCTGGGCGCCACCGCGCTGTTCCAGTCGGGCAAGGGCGCGCTGACCATCAACGGTTCGTGGATGATCGGCACCTTCCTGAGCAGCGAATTTGAAGTCGGCTTTGGCCGTCTGCCCGCTGGCCCCGAAGGCCGTCGCTCGATGTTCAACGGTCTGGCCGACTCGATCTGGGTTGGCACGCAGCACCTCGAAGAATCGTGGGCGTGGGTGAAGTTCCTCGCCTCGTCGGAATGCCAGATGATCGTCGGCAAGTCGGGCGTCGTGTTCCCGGCCATCCCCGAAGCCGCCGCTGCCTCGCAGCAGATTCGCGCCGATGCCGGCGTGGATGTGAGCGCCTTCGTGGATCAGGCCAATGAAGAAGGCGGCACCTTCCTGTTCCCGATCGCTGACTTCGCTGGCGAAATCAGCACGATCATGAACGAACTCATGGATGCGGTCAGCCTCGGTCAGAGCACGGCTGCTGACCTCGTTCCCGCTGCCAACGACGAAATCAACGCTCTCTATCAGTAAACCGTAGTTCGCTGAACAACCTCCTCCTCCTCAAAGGGGGAGGTTGTTTTGTGTGATCGGTTCGCTGTTGTTGTGCTGCTGGCGAGCCTTTTGTCTATCCAATCGAACCGTTTGCTCATGATGCCCATGACACCGCCGACCATTCGGAGTTTCGTAAAGGCTGTCACACAGATGCTTCTGTTGGTGATTCTGGGTATTCAGCCGTTTGCAACCTTTCGGACATCTTTCGCGGCAGCCGCGCCTTGCCGCGACCGTTTCATCCCCCACGATTTAGCGCATACCACGACCACTAGCGGCGCTCTGGTGCGCTTCTATCAGAGCAACGGCTCCGGCCTTGCGATCAATGATCTGAATAACGATGGCCTGCTGGATGTCGTTCTGGGCAACCTGAAGGGCGCGAATACGATCCTGTGGAACGAAGGCGGCTTGCACTTCCGGCAGCAGCCCATTTCCCCCACCGGGCGCACCCGCACGGTGCAGATTGTGGATGTAGATAGCGACGGTTGGCAAGACATCGTGATGACCACGCAGTTAGCCACGCCGCTGCTGTGGCACAATGACGGCGACGAAACCTTCACCCGCGTTCCGCTGCGCGGCGTGACCACGCCGGCTTATGCGATGCAGTGGGCCGATGTGGATGGCGACGGCGATCTCGATCTGGTGACGGCCTCGTATGACACCGAACTTTCCCACGAGTTGGGCAATTCGTTCCTGCTAGGGGCAGGGGCGGGCGTAGTGGCTTACGACAATCAGCGTGGCACATTCGTCCCCACGCGCCTCGCCAAAGAATCGCAGGCGCTGGCGATCTGGCTGTCTGATTTGAACGACGATGGGCAGATGGATTTGTTCATCGGCAACGATTTCAGCTTCCCCGATCAAGCGTGGACGCACACCGTGCAGGGCTGGCAGGCGGTAGAACCGTTTGCGGAGACGGCCTTCAGCACCATGAGCTTTGACGCGGGTGATGTGAACAATGATGGCCGCTACGAATTTTTCGCCGCCGACATGCTTCCCTACGAGGCCGATGAAACGACCCGGCGTATCTGGCAACCGGTGCTGGATGCACTGGCGAAAAAGCCTTTGCCACCGGATAACCGGCAGGTGTTCGAGAATGTGTTGCAACAGCGCAACGCATCCGGCGCGTATGTTAATCAAGCGGCGGCCTACGGGGTGACGGCGACGGGTTGGAGCTGGTCGAGCAAGTTTGGCGATTTGAACGGCGACGGCTTCCTCGATCTGTACAGCGTGAACGGCATGGCCGCGCTGGAATTGTTCGCCAATCAACCGGAGGCGGAACTGGTGGAAACCAATCTGGCCTTCCGCAACCAGTCCGGTGAGCGATTTGTCCCCGCGCCGGAATGGGGGCTAGGCAGCTTGCGCGGTGGACGCGGCATGAGCATGGCCGATCTGGACGGGGACGGCGATCTCGATATTGTGGTCAATAATCTAAATGCTCCGGCACAGCTTTTTGAAAATGATTTATGCGGTGGCGCTTATTTTCAGGTGGATTTGCGTCACGCGGGTGCGCCGAACCCCGCTGGCATCGGCAGTCGTTTGACGCTGGTGACGACGGGCGGGACGTTCACCCGTGATGTGCGGGCGGGCAGCGGCTATTTGTCCGGCGACCCGTCGCGGGTGCATTTCGGCTTTCCGGCTGGTACACAGGTACAGCGCCTTGAAGTGCGCTGGCCGGATGGGTTTCAGTCGGTGGTTGATGTGGCCGACGCTCCTGCATTACTTACCCTCACTCGTTAGCGAAAGGAAACGGTCTCATGCCCAAAATCACATTCATTGGTGCGGGCAGCACAGTGTTTGCCAAGAATCTGCTCGGCGATATTCTCAGCTTCCCCGAATTGGCGGAAGCCGATATTGCTCTGTTCGACATTGACGAGAATCGCTTGCAGACCTCCTCCGTTGTCGCGCAGCGTGTGGCGGATGCTGTAGGCGCGAAACCGACGATCAAGGCCACGACGGATCGGCGCGAGGCGTTGGACGGCGCGGATTACGCCATCTGCATGATTCAGGTGGCGGGTTACAAGCCGGGTACGGTGGTGGATTTTGAAATCCCCAAGAAGTACGGCCTGCGCCAGACGATTGCGGATACGCTGGGCATCGGCGGGATTATGCGCGGCCTGCGGACGATCCCCGTTCTGCTGGATATGTGCCGCGATATGGAAGAACTTTGCCCGGATGTGACCTTCCTTCAGTATGTGAACCCGATGGCGATGAACTGCTGGGCCATCAGCCGCGCCAGTAAGATCAAGACGGTGGGGCTGTGCCACAGCGTTCAGCATACGGCGTGGGAACTGTCGAAGGACATTGGCGTGCCGGTGGAGGAAATTAACTATGTGGTGGGCGGCATCAACCACATGGCCTTCTACCTGAAGTTTGAGCGCGACGGCGAAGACCTGTATCCCGCCATCCGTAAGGTGTTGGAAGAAGGCCGCGCCCCGCAGACCAATCTGGTGCGTTATGAGATGTTCAAGCGCCTCGGCTATTTTGTGACCGAGAGCAGCGAACACTTCAGCGAGTACGTGCCTTGGTTCATCAAGCGCGACCGCCCCGAACTGATCGAGGAATTTAATATCCCGCTGGATGAATACATCACCCGTTGCGAGAACCAGATTGCCAGTTGGGAGAAGCAGCGCGTGGCGCTGGAAGGCGGCGCGCCGCTGGAAATTCACCGCAGCGTGGAATACGGATCGGGCATCATTCACAGCCTCGAAACCGGCACGCCCCGCGTGGTGTATGGCAACGTGCCGAACCGCAGCCTGATTGACAATCTGCCGCAGGGCTGCTGCGTGGAAGTGCCGTGCCTTGTGGACAAGAACGGTTTGCAGCCGATGCACGTCGGGACGCTACCGCCGCATCTGGCGGCGCTGATGCAGACCAATATCAATGTGCAGTCTATGACGGTGGAAGCCGCGCTGACCGGCAAGCGCGAACACATCTATCACGCTGCTATGTTCGACCCGCACACCGCTGCCGAACTCTCGCTCGATCAAATCTGGTCGCTGGTGGATGACCTGATCGAAGCGCATGGTGATTGGCTGCCCGAATACCACTAAAAAACCGCCGTGTGAGTAAAAAAACACCCCTCAAGCCGAGGGGTGTTTTTGATGCAGATAGAGGCGAGGGCGCTATTTCTTCAGTTTGGGGAAGCGGCTGAGGACAACCGCCAGTTCGGGCATGGGCACTTTGTCGCCCGGTTTCAGGTCGGCGGGCGCTTTGCCGGCTTTGGTGCGTCCCGCACCTGCGAACACCGCAATCGGCGTGTTCTCCTCGGCGTAGTCCTCGTGAATATGCGCTTGTCCCAGTTGGAAGCCGTCGCTATCAATGCTGCAACTGGTCACAACGCCAATCACGCGCCCCTTGCGATCCAGCACCGGATCGCCGCCATGTGGCGGACGGGCGCTCTTGTTCTCCAGCCGGAAGCGCACGACTTCGGCGCTGCGCTGTATTTCGCGGCGGATATAGGCTTCCTTGCCCGCGAAATACGGTTTCCACAGGCGCACATAGCTACCAAAACCCGCGTCCGCCGGGGTGAAAGCGTGATCGCCCGCCAGTTCATGCCCGTACAGCGGCAGGCCGCCTTCGGTACGCAGGCTGTCACGGGCGGCCAGACCGCAGGGGACAGCGCCGCCTTCGCACAGGTCGCGGAACAGGTTCGGCGCTTGATCGGGATGCACGAACAGTTCGTAAGCCACGCGCTCACCGGTGTAGCCCGTGCGTGACACGATCAGGTCATAGCCGCCGAGGGTGACATGCGTCACGCCTGCCCACGCCAGTTTCTTGACCTTCGCCTTGTCGGCATCGCTGCCATGCAGCGCCAGCAGAATATCGGTACTCTTGGGGCCTTGCAGCGCCACATCCACCCGCATTTCCGCGCCGACTGTCGGATTGCGCAGGTCGCGCAGTGTTATGCCGCGCCCGTCGCCCGCCAGCCGCCGCCCGCGTTCGCCGCCGCCGAACTGCACCTGCCCGGTCAGCGCCGCTTGCAGATACGCCCAGTTCTTGTCGTTGTTGCTGGCGTTGACCACAATCAGGAAATGATCTTCCGCAAGATGGTAGATCATCAGATCATCCAGCGGGATGCCGTTCGCATCCAGCAGATACGAGTAGTGCGATTCGCCCACCGCCAGTTTAGACACTTCGTTGGTCGTTACGGTGTCGAGGAAGGCCGCCGCTTCTGCGCCTTTGGCGTCGAACACGCCCATGTGCGTGACATCGAAGATGCCGGACTTCTGGCGCACCGCCAGATGTTCTTCGACCACCGAGGTGTACCAGACGGGCATGTCGTAACCCGCGAACTCGACCATCTTCGCGCCCATGTCGCGGTGCAGGCTGTGGAGTGTGGTGCGTTTCGGTTCACCGACTGCCGGCTCTGTCCATGTGAAGGCGGGCAGGGTAGGTAGTGCAGGGGCGGGACAGTGTGCGCCGTTCATGCCGATGTAGTACGGCTTGACAGCGTAACCCGCGCCCGCTTCCCACAAACCTTTCAGATGACCGGGCAGGCGTACTGCATCCGTTTCGCCCAGAATGACCACATCCACCGGCCCCGGCGATTTGGCATACGGGTCGCTGTCGTCCATCAGCGCGAAGCCGTCCGATAGTGCGCGGAACCACGCCGCCACCCGTCCGCCCTGCGATTCGATGTGCAGCAGGTAGCCGTTGTTGCTGCGTTCCACCACGCCGCGAGACATGACGCGCCCATCGCGTTCCAGCACCCACGTCGGTTGCTGGTCGCCTTCGTTCAGCGCCAGCACATCGCTGGTGAGGGTGTTGTTCAGGAAGGCTGCGGTTTCTTCACCGCGCACCGCCAGCGTCGTCCAGCCCGCAGGGGCGGGGTCATCCAGATAGTAGAAGTGCGGGTAGCCATCCACCGTGACAGCAGTATCAATGCCCACGCTGGCCGCCAGATCACGCACGCCCATCTTCACGGTTTGCAGCACATCGAAATCCACTTTGGCGCGGGATTCGGGGCGCTTGCGCCCGCTATAGCTGAAGGGGACGCAGGCGTACAGCGTATCCGCGATCAGGTCGCCGAGGCGGTCAATTTCGGCCTCGCGGAAGCCGCGCTGTGTGATCCAGGGGGTTCCCATGCGCAGGCCGCTGGCACGCAGGGCGCTAGGGTCGCCGGGGATGGTGTTGCGGTTCATCACGATGCCCGCCAGATCGAGGATGCGCGCCGCCATATCACCGCTGAGTGTCGTGCCGTCCGCGCCCTGCACCGCCTTGCAGTCCACCAAGACCATGTGCGTGTCAGTGCCGCCGTAGGGGATGCGTAACCCGCGAGAGGCCAGTTTTTCCGCCAACCGCGCCGCGTTGCGAACCGTCTGATGCTGCAACTCGCGGAACTCATCGGTATCGGCCAGTTTGAAGGCCACCGCCAGCGCCGCAATCGTGTTCATGTGCGGGCCGCCCTGTTCGCCGGGAAACACGGCGCGGTCAACCTTGCTGGCGATGGCGGATTTGTGTGTGATGAAGATCGCGCCACGCGGGCCGGCCAGTGTCTTGTGGGTGGTGAAGTTCACCACGTCAGCGATTCCAACCGGGCTGGGGAAATCTCCGGCGATGACTAGACCGGCCACATGGGCGATGTCCGCCATGAGGAACGCGCCTACTTCGTCCGCGATGGCGCGGAACTTCGCCCAATCCGGCGCGAACGGGTAGCTGGTGTAGCCCGCGATAATCATCTTGGGGCGGTGTTCCAGCGCGAGGGCGCGAATCTGGTCATAGTCCAGTCGTTCGGTCTGCGGGTTCACCCCGTAGCTAACGATCTTGTAGTTCTTGCCGCTGCGGTTGACCGGGCTGCCGTGTGTCAGGTGGCCGCCGTGCAGCAAGTCCATGCCCATGACGGTATCGCCCACGCTCAGCAGGGCGCTATAGATGGCGTTGTTGGCGGGTGCGCCGGAAAGCGGTTGCACGTTTACATACAACTGGTCGGCGCTGATTTTGGGCGTGGCGAACAACTCGGCTGCCCGCCGCCGCGCCAGCGATTCGACCACGTTGGCATATTCCGTGCCTTTGTAGTACCGCTTGTCGGCAAAGCGGCGGTATTCCGGCAACCGTTCATGGTAGTTGAGGATGTCCCCTTCCGACATGGTGCGCGTTTCGTCCAGCGGATACCCTTCGGCATACAGGTTGTGGAAGGACGAGGACAGCGCACTCCGCACCGCCATCGGCACGGTGCTTTCGGACGCGATCATGATGAGGTAACGTTCTTGCCGCGCCGTTTCGTGGCGGATCAGCGTAGCCACTTCTGGATCGTAGTCTGCGAGAGTGCCTCGGAACAAAAAATCTTTGGGTGTCATGGTAAGACCTTGGTCTGGTTTGAAGATGCGAACTGTTCACCTGATGGGAACAGCGCAAAAATTGTAACATGTTGCGGGCATACTGGCTATTAACAAACAAAAACCCCCGCCGGAGCAGGGGTTTTTGTTGAATTTCAGAGGGTGCTTAGATGTTGCGGATGAGGTTCGAGAAAATGTTGCCGATGGCCGGGCCAAGCAGCGCCAGAATGACGATTACCACAACGGCGACCAGCACGAGGATGAGTGCGTATTCGACCAGACCTTGACCTTCTTCACGGGGCATGTACAACATGGTGGATAACTCCTGCTCTGATAACGATGATGAAATCATAGCATAACTTTTTTTAATCCGTCAATATGCATTTAGGAGAAATTCGGTTATTCTCAATCTTGAATTAATGAAATACTTTTTCACCGGAAAACGACACATTTGTAAGCCGTTTGAACGGTTAGATTACCTCAATAAATCGGTGGTACTTTATGCCTAATTAATTCTTTCTTGGGACTAATGGCCTACTTCCCCATCTTGTAATCCCAAAAGCGTAAATGTACTGTGGTAGTTATGACGTGCGATCTGAAAGTTGCTGCACATCCACCTTTGTTCGGAACGTTCAGCCTGAGAAGGAAAGTACCATGCGCCAGCGGATTATCCTTGTTCTGTTCGTGGTCATCTCCATCGCTGTCGCCTCCAGTGTTGGCGCACAAGACTCGCTGCCGCGCCTGTGGTGGAGTGCCGATCAGACCGATGTGAAATCTGGTCAGCAGACCACGCTCCGTATACAGGTGAGCGCCGCCGATCAGATTTACGGCGTCAGCTTTCAGTTGAACTATGATCCTGCTGTTTTTGAAGTGGTACTCAACAACCAGAGTCCGGTGAGCGCCGGGGACTTTTTCGGCGGTCAGCCCGGTTTCGCCGTTCAAAACGGGGTGGATGTGTCGGCGGGGCGCGTGGACTATGCGCTCACGCTCACACAGCCCGCGCAGCCCGTCAGCGGGGATGGTGTGCTGGCAACCCTGACGTTTCGCGCTCTGAAGGATACGCCAGTACAGGTGACGCTGGTGAATGCCTCGCTGGTGTCGCCACAGTTTGAGGACGTGAACGGCACATTGGTGGCGCGTTCCATCCGTCAGGTTCCGGCGCAAATCATAGATTCGGCGCAGTCTGTGGCGGCGGTTTCCGTCCCTGCGGCTCCGGCAGACGCGGCGGTGGCTGCGGCTCCGGCAGGCGGGGAGCTTCCTGCGGCTTTCAACCATATTGATCTGACTCAGACCGCCGTTCAAGCCGCTGCGCCGGTGGCGGTGGTTGCGGTGAGCAGTTCAGCCATCAGCCCAGTTTCGCTGGCAACGCTGGTGTTCTTCGCAGCGGGTGCGCTACTGCTGCTGGTCAGCCTGTGGATGTATACCCGCATTCGCCACCTGATGCCCACTTCGTCTGAATTTGAAATCGGGGTCTAACCATGAAGCATTTGCCGCCGTATATCCTCATCGCTCTGTGCGGATTGTTCTCGGTTACGGTGGGTCTGTTGACTAGCTTGGCGGATGAAGCGCCGCTTGATCCGGTGGTGGAGACTGCCGAGCTGACCGCTACACCGACTGTTACGCCAACGTGGACTCCGACGATGACCCTTGAACCTGTGCTGGAGCAACCTGTAGTGGTTCCTACCGTTGAGCTTTCGGTAGAAGCGGAGGGCGTGCAGCCCGCGCCGGATGTTGCGGCGGCGGTGGCTCCCCAGACGAATCGAGCATCGGATGACGACGGGGAAAATGATGATGACCATTCTGGAGAAAACGGGCATGGTCATGAGCAAGGGCACGGGTCGAGAGGGAATGGTTCCGGCGGCATAAAGACTACACCACAGGCTACGCTGACTCTGACTCTGCCGCCGCCTGCGGTCACGCCTACGGTTGTCGCCACGCTGCAAACGCAAGTGGTGATTCCGACGGTGGTACTCACGGTGACGCCACAAGTTGGAGTGGCTCCTGTTGTGGTTGTTGGTTCGGCTGCGGTGACGGGCTGGGTCACGCTGCCGCAGGAGGATAGTTACGCGGGGATCACACTGGTGCTGCTCCTGCCAGATGGCACGGCCAGCCGCACCCAGACCGATGCAGAGGGCAACTTCACCTTCGCGGGGTTGTTGCCCGGCGCATACCGGATTGACGCATCCTACGGCGGGTTTCTGGGCGCGACGGTGACGTTCACGTTGACCGATGGGCAGCAGTTGGCGCTGCCGCCAGTGGCGCTGGTGGCCGGGGATACCAACAGCGATAATCGCATTGACCTGCTGGATGCGGTGCTGGTGGCTGCCAACCTCGATCAAGCTGCCGATGTGATCCCGCAGGCTGACCTGAACCATGATGGAAAAGTGGATGTGCGCGATCTGACGCTCGTCGGGATGCAGTTTGGCAAGACCGGCCCTCTGAACTGGTCGTAAACAACGCTTGTTTCAAGAACATCCTGCCCTGCGCGGGATGTTTTCATTTACAGAATTGCTCCAATTATCCGAAATGGATTAGACTGCTATAGGTGGGGAAGCTGTTGGGGCATCCCATTTTATCCAACCTAAAAAGGAGCTTACGAATGCGCCGTCTACTGGGAGTCGTATTCGCGTTATGCTGTTTGGTCGCTGCGCCCGTGCTGGCGCAGGAATCGTTGCCGCGTGTGGAAGCCACCAACTGCTGGATGGAACTGCCTGACGGCGCGGTGGAAGGGGAGAATGTGGAGTGTGGCTACCTGTTCGTGCCGGAAGACCGCACCAGCGCCGATAGCCCTACTATTCAACTGGCCTATCTGGTGCTGCATGCGGCGGGCGAAGCCAAGCCCGACCCGATCATTTATCTGTCGGGCGGCCCCGGCGGGAACGCAGTGGGTGAACTGGATGGCTGGATGGACATCCCTTACCTTCAAGACCGCGACCTCATCCTGCTCGACCAGCGCGGCACAGGCTACTCGCTGCCCACGCTGAACTGCCCGGAGAGCGAGGCCGGTGAGGATGACGCGACGCAGGCTTGCCATGACCGACTGGTGAGCGAAGGCGTGAACCTGCAAGCCTACAACAGCGCCGAGAACGCTGCCGATGTGGCGGATTTGCGGGTGGCGCTCGGTTATGACGAATGGAATTTGTACGGCATTTCCTACGGCACGCGGTTGGCGCTGACCGTGATGCGCGATCATCCCGAAGGCGTGCGCAGCGTGGTGATCGACTCGGTGTATCCGCCCGAAGTGAACTCGTGGGAAGAATACGGCGCGAATACGGCGGACGTGTTCGGGCGCTTGTTCGCGGCTTGCGCGGATGACCCGGATTGCGGGGCGGCTTACCCTGATCTGGAGCAGACCTTTTACGCGACAGTGGACGAGCTGAACGCGCAGCCCGCCGAGTATACGGGGACGGATGCCGAAACGGGCGAAGAAGTTGACCAGACGCTCAGCGGCGACGAACTGATTAACCGCGTGTTCCAACTGCTGTACTCGTCCGAGAGCATTCCATTCCTGCCGTGGGTGATGACCGAAGTGGCTGCGGGCAACTATACGGCGCTGAATGACCTCGAATCCGGCGCGACGCAGCAAGAAGGCTTCCGGGCGCTGCGGCAGGACGAGGATGTTTCGGATAGCGAAGGCATGAATCTGTCGGTGGAATGTCAGGAAGAAGTGGCCTTCCTGAACGAAGATACGGCGCTGGCGAACGTTCCGGCAGAACCCGCCCCCTTAGCCGAGAACAGCATCGGCGCGATTCAGGGGACGTTCAGCGACTGCCAGATTTGGGATGTGGCGGCGGGCGACGCGATTGAATCGCAGCCTGTGACCAGCGACATCCCCACGCTGGTCGCGTCCGGCGAGTTTGACCCGATTACGCCCGCGAAATGGGCGCAGAGCGCCGCCAGCCACCTGCCGAACAGCTATTTCTTCCTGTTCCCCGGCGGCGGGCATGGCGTGATGGATATGAACCAGTGTTCGCAGGACATCATGCAGGCCTTCCTCGATGACCCCACGCAGGAACCGGACTCAAGCTGTATCGCCGAGATGGGCGAACCGCTGTGGGCGCTCCCGCAGTAGGTAGTAACCTCCCTTCTCTGATGAGGTTCTTGCCCCCTCTCCAGCGGTACTCCGCGTTACGGTTCAAGACAGGACAGTTTTAACAAAGCAAAGATGTATCCGGGCGTAAGAGAATACCCGGATACATCGGGATAGAGATAGAACGATGTATCTGCTGACGAATCCAGCGTAAGCCTCGCCGGAAAAGACTTTGGCGAGGCGCAGTACGGGAAGGTGACAAACGCTCTGGGGTAGTGAAGTGGATGGCTTGAGACAAAACCCAAGTATAGGTCAAGGCGAGAACAAATAGCAGTCGGTGAGCATGTGCCGGTTGCCAGACATGAGAGACATCCCATTTGAAACCGAAGCTTTTCAAGTCGCGAAAGCTGTGTTCGTGCCAAGCACGGATGGCATAGTGGCGACTTTGCTCCCAGATGCAATTGGTCACCAAACACCAAGGCGATTTTTCGCCCATGCGCCATTCAAGACGTACATACAACAGTAACCAGCCTGCATTCTTGAACACTTCGGCCCGCCCACACCACATTTCGCCCGGTTTGACGAGACTGACCAGCGCGTGAATGTGCCCATTGCGTAAGCGTAGGCGCGTTTGCCCTTGTACACGCAGCAGATAGCGCACTTTTAAGTGCTCAAGTTCTCGAATGAGATTGGGCGAATTACCAATGCCGCGATCGGCTTGTACGGTGAAGGTGATCTCTTCTGGGAGTAACAACCTTAAACGGGTCACTAATTCCGTAATGAGAGCCACTTGACCTTCGCTAGGATAATCATGGGGTGCATAGCAGCGCCACAGCAACGGGATCGCTCTCTGTTGGTAGGCCAAACCGACCATCATCACACTCAAATGTGTACTCAGTTTGGTTTCATCGACCAAAATCACCAGATGTTGAGCGCCATAGGTTTGTACAATCCATTTCACCCATGTCCCACTTAAGGTTTCATCACTGATACGTGGATTACTCAAGAAGCGGCCTAAACGCTTGACTATAGCTTCAACCGAAACTCCTTG
>Ga0172373_10009601_pt1 | contig 11979 bp, 9 predicted proteins | sample Lak10m_2_FD_114546 | JGI IMG/M metagenome (GOLD analysis project Ga0172373, IMG submission 114546) | Freshwater microbial communities from Kabuno Bay, South-Kivu, Congo - kab_092012_10m | ecosystem: Environmental > Aquatic > Freshwater > Lake | place: Democratic Republic of the Congo: South-Kivu... | reverse complement strand
CCGCTGCCGCGCGCTCGCGCGGCGTGACGCCGTCGCGCTTGCTGATCTGCCCGGCCGCCGGAGCCGCGCCCGGCCGTGATCGTGTTGGCGCAAGCGTCGTTTCCAATCTGATCGCCGGCCCGGTCTGCGCGTCCGCGGCCGGGATATTCGCGGGCGGGGCGACGCGTTTTGCCGGCGCCGGCGCGGGCACGCCGGCGGGAACGCGCGCACCGCGTTCCTTGATTGGCGTTAGGATTTCCAGCGCGAGCTTCAACGTGTCAGGACGATCCGGTTCGGGTTTGGCCTGACGTCCCGGAGGCGGTGCCCCAGGCACAGGCACGGGTACGGCAGGCGGCGGCGCTACCGGCGTCGCTGCGGGCACCGGCCGGATCGCCGACTGAAGCGCAAGTTCCGTCACGCTGTGTCGCGGCGTCACCTGCCACGCCACCCACGCGACCCACCCGAGGGTAATCAGAATCAGGGCGGCAACCACGCGCCAGAACCATTCCGAGCCGACCATGGGCGTGGCGCCGCGAACCGGTTGCAGGCCCCGGTCCTGCGCCAGGCCGGGCGGGGCGCCGGCAGACTGCGGGGCGTGGCGCCGGTCGAGTTCCTGCAGCATCTTGTTGATCAGGCTCATCGCAGCAACATCCAGCCGATGCCCGAGCCCGCGAAGCAGGCGAGCGCGAACCAAACCCATCGCGGGGCCCGCGAAAATGCCGCCGGCGTGTCACTCGCTGCCGCATGCGCTTCGCTCCAGCCCACCCGGCGGCTGCCCCGGCCGTAGGCGAGCATCATCGCCTTGTTGGCGAGGATGTTGATCAGTCGCGGCACGCCGCGGCTCGCCCGGTAAATAACCCCCACCGCGGTGCCGGTAAACACACGGTCCCCCTGATATCCCGCGACCGCAAGGCGGTGCGAAAGGTAGTGCTCCGTTTCGTCGCGCGTAAACGCCCCCAGCCGATGCTGGAAAGTGATGCGCTGGCGCATCTGGCGCACCGAATCGTGCTCGAGCTTGCGGTCGAGCTCGGGCTGGCCGAACATGATGACTTGCAGCAGCTTGCGTTTTTCCGTTTCGAGATTGGTCAGCAGCCTGAGCGTCTCCAGCGTGTCGAGCGGCATCGCCTGGGTCTCGTCGAGGCACAGGATGACGCGCTTGCGATTGCGCGCAAAATCGAGCAGCGCGAGATTCAGCGCCTTGATCAGACGATGCTGATCGAGCCCGCCTTCGATGTGCACTCCCAGTTCATCGGCGAGCGCGAGCAGCAGCGTGCGCGGTTCGAGATTCGGATTCGGGATATAGGCGCTGATCCAGTGCTCGTCGAGCACGGCGAGGAACTTGCGGCACAGCAGCGTCTTGCCGGTGCCGACTTCACCGGTAATCTTGATGAAGCCCTCGCCGTTTGCAAGCGCGACAAGCAGCACATTGAGCGTCTCCTGCGTGCTCCGGCAGGCGTAGAAGAAACTCGTGTCCGGCGTAATCCCGAACGGCGGCTCCTTCAGGCCGAAATGCGACAGGTAAATCATCTCTTATCTCCGCGGCGGCGCCGTCGCTTCACCTGGAGAACCGCCGCCCACGTTCAGTATCCGGTCGCGCGATTCGCCGAGAGCGGTCTCCCAGTCGCGGTCGCTTTGCACGACGGTCGGCTTGATCAGGATGACCAGTTCCTTCTTGACCGCGGTGCGCTGCTGGCTGCCAAACAGGCCTCCGACCGTCGGGGAGTCCTGCAGTCCCGGCAGTCCGGAACGCCCGTCGGCGGTGTCGAGCTTCATCAGGCCGCCGATGGCGACGATGTTGCTGTTCCGAACCCGCACGATGCTGTCGGTCTCGCTCACGGTGCTGCGCGCCAGCGGCAAGGTGATCTGGCCGCCGAAAACGGTGCCCAGATTGACCACCTTGTCGTCCTGCTGGACATTGCTCACCGACGGATGAATATGCAGCACGACGCTGGAGTCCTCGTCGATCTGCGGCGTGATGTCCAGCGCGACGCCGGAAAAGAACGGCCGCATGGTCAGCGTCGGAAAACTCGTGGTGCCGCCCAGGGTGCTGCCGGTGGTGCCGCTGCCGCCGGCGATGTTGGTAATGAAAAACTGGTCCGTTCCGACTTTCAGCACCGCCTGCTGATTGTTGATGGTGGCGATGCGCGGACTCGACAGCACCTGCACCGCTCCCTGCGATTCCAGAAAACTCAGCAATGCGGAAAAATTCGACGTCTGAAACGCCAGGCCGAAAAGCGAGCCGCCGGGAAGTCCCGGGATCAGCGCCGCCGCCGTCGCCCCCGCCTGGAACGACCCTGCCCCCGGCTGCGGATTGACGCTCAGATTGCCGCTCACGTTGGCGCCGGTGGTCCCCAGCGTGGTGTTGGGCGTTGCCATTCCGAGCGAACTGCGTCCCGAACTGGAGAACAGCGCCCAGTTGACCCCGGTCTGGTACTCATCCGAAAGCGTCACTTCCACGATTTTGGCTTCCAGCATCACCTGCCGCTCGACCGAGAGCCGGATCGCGCGCAAATAAGACTCGATCTGCCGCAGTTCTTCCGGCATGGCGCGCACCACGATCAGCCCCGCCTGCGGATTGACCACGACGTTGCGCCCGCCTTCCCGGCCGATGATCTGCGCGAGCGCATGGCGCAGGTCCTCCCAGAAATCGTTGCGCACTGACGTCTGGATGCGGCTGCTGTCGCTCATCCCCGAGGCGGTCGCGGACGCGGCGCCGGTCTGGGTCGGCGCGGCGGGCAGGCCCGTGGTCCCCGGCACGCCGGGAATCCCCGCCCCGGAGGTTCCCGCGGAATCGGCGATCGAACCGGAGGTCACGCGGATGTCGCTGCGCCCGAGTCGCTGCCCGATCAGGTAATTGACCCGGAAAACGCGCGTGCGCATGCCCGAGGACTGGATCAGGATGCGGGTGCCGTCGAAGCGGTACTCGTAGCCGTACAGGTCGCGCAGCGCATCGAGCGCCTCCTGCACCGTGACGTCTTTCAGATTGACGGTCACGGCGCCCTTCACGTCGGAATGCACCAGCATCGAGTAGCGCGTGCCCGACACGATGGACATGAACACCTGCGCGGCCGGGGCCGCATTCACCGACAGGTCGAAGCGGGGCTCAATCGGCCTGCCGGCCGCGCCCGGCATCTCCAGCTTGAGCGGCGGCAGCAGCGCATCGCGGATGTCGCTCTCGACCGGTTCTTTCCTCGGTTCGTTCACCGCCTTGTTCAGTTCGGCCGCGATGCGGGGATCTATGGTTACCGGACGGCGAGGGGGCGCGGCGCATCCGGCAAGGACCGCGGCGATCAATAGCAGCGCGAGTTGTTTCATTTTTGCCCTTTGGCGCGAGAAGTCCGGGGCGAGCCCCCTTCGGGCGCTACGGTGGTTTTCCGAGAATCCGGAGTGAGCCTGAGTATCTTGTTGCCGCCGGATTCGCGCAGAGTGACCTCGGAACCGGAGATGGCGATCAGTTTCGCCTCACCGACCTTTTCGCCGACAGTGTACGTCCTGCCGTCGATCAGCGCGAGTTTCCTACCGCGAGAAACAATCACCGACTGCAATACCGGTCCCTGGGCTACGCGCGTTTCACCGTCGCGCGCCGACTCGGACAACGAGGGCGGCCGGGTCGGATCGCGCAGCGCCTGTGCAAAAACCGTCGTTGCGGCCGAAACCGCAACGAGCAGCAGCACGGCAGCGGATTTCATACCTGCATCCATGTCTTGTCCAGGCTGACCGTGTACAAAGTGACCCGCAGCACCGCAGTCGGGTAATCGGCCACCGAGAGGTCGAGCTTGTCCCAGTAAATTCTGACCGGGAGCGACTCGATTTCCTTCAGATAGGCAAGCTGATCGAGATAAGTCCCGCGCACCGTCAGCTGGATACCGTGCTTGTAAATGGATCCCGTCGGCACGCCTTCGGCGCGCGCTTCCGCCGGCTTGGCCGGCTGGGGCGTTTTTGACGCGTCGACAGGCAGCCCGACCGCGGATTGTGGCAACGTCTTCATCTGAATCAACTCCAGCCCCGGTCTGCGCGCAAGTATCTGCTGCAGCACGTCGCGCATGCGCTCCGGAGACATCAGCCGCGAGGACAATTCCCTGACATCGGTCTCCAGCGCCGCGAGCCTGGCACGCGATTCCTTCAGGCGCGCGGCCGCGCCCGCGTCCGCGCCCTCACTGCGCCTGCGCGCCAGGGTTTGCAGCGTCGCGTTCACGGCCTTGATTTCGTCCTGCCTCTGGGCGTATCCGGCCATCGCCGCCTTGCGCTTTGCCTGAACCGGCGCGACGAGCAGCGTATCCATCGCCGTAAACACGAGCAGCAACACCGCTGCGAGCAGCATCGCGCGTTCCCGCAAATTCAGCTTGTCGACACGCTCGGAGAGCAGCTTCCAGTACTGGATCATGCGCTATCCGCCCGCATCGGCCGTGGCATCGGAGCCGATGGAAAATTCGACGAACCCCTGCTGCCGGGTTTCCCGCGGCGAGGGCTCCGTACCAGATTTCGGCGCGGCGTTCGCGCCTGCCGGACCGCGCCTGGACGGGTCCTGCCGCGCCTGAACTATTTTCATGTCGCCGATCCGCCTCCCGCGCAGCGCCTGTTCGCGGCTGAGCAACTGGATATAACCGGGCAGCAGTTCCGGACGCAGCGCCCGGCCCTGAATGCCAAATCCTCCCGCGGCGCCGCCAATCGCAACGCCGGTCAGCCATACTCCATCGGCGTGCTCGCGCGCGAGCGCCTCCAGGAAACCCGCGTGGCCCTCGGTGTTGCCGATACCGGCGCCGCGCAGGCGTTCCAGCAGTTCCTGCCAGCCTTTCACGCGCGCGTCCACGCGCGCGACTTCATCCAGCAGCGCCTTGTCCGCGTCGCGCCGGGACTGCGATCCGATCTTGGCCAATTGCGCGCGCAGTTCCGTCGCCCGGGTATCGGCGCTCACGCGCAATGCCTCGGCCTGCGCAAAATCCCGCCTTGCAAGCTGGTGGTAACCGAGCATGCCCGCCACCAGCACCGCTATCGCCAATGCCATCGTGCCTGCGGTGAGCGGCGAGCGCCGCGACCGCAAGCCCGGGTCGAAAAGATTGATCTGCTGGCTCATCGGCTCTGTCTCATCGGGTCGGATTCGCGGATCTGAACGAGCAGCCGATCAGGTGGAACATGCGCCACTGCGCGGCCGGATCCAGCTCCCGGTCCCCGGGCGCATCGATGACCGCGCGCAGATCGACCGCTTCGACCTTGGTCTCCAGATTCGCGATCAGGTGAGCTACCAGGCCCGTATCTTCGGGTTCGGGACCGACCATCACTTTGCCGATCACGATGAAACTGAACTGGCGCTCGAAATTGTCCAGCGTGCGCTGCAGCTCCAGCAGCACCCGGTCGAACAGGTCCGTGCGCGTCTCGCCCTGCGATTCGCGCAATTGCGTCAAGCTGATGTCGAGCCGGCGCGACAGATAAAGCTCGCCGCCGTAGCTCACCGTGAGCAATCCGCCCGACTCGTCGAAATACAGCCAGCCGACGCCGCGGTCGTCGCTCTCGTACAGCGACGCGACATTGCGCTGCGCCGTTTCCGCTATGTCGATTACGTTGATCGGGACGCCCGCCCGGTCGAAACGGTCCACGCAGGCCTTGAGCACCTGCTTCTTCGCGGCAACGGCATAGACGGAGTGCCCGTGCGCGGGTCCGTGCCTGTCGACGGGAAGATCGAGAACGTCGTAGCCCGCTTCCTCCACGGGGTAATCGATGACGTCCTTGAGCCGCCATTTCATGGCCGATTTGAGTTCCTGCGCCGCAACGTCCGGCGCTTCGACCAGAAGAATCTGATAGTCGCCCGTGCCGAGCAATGCCGCGCACTGCGCGGCGCGCGAAATTCGCAATTCCTTTACCGCCCGCGCCAGCCCCTGGCCGTTCCCGGTGAATTCCGCCTCGCCGAAGGCGAACACGCGGGGCCTGCCCGCCGCGCTACCCCGCACGTAGCGCAGTTGTTTCGCATCGGCCGCGAGTACCGTCCAAGCTGCCGCCGAAGGAGTTCGAGTAAATATCAAGCGATAGCGCCCAAAAACGCAGTAACGTCGTTAAGTTACGCTATTAACCCATTGTCGTCAATGAATTTTCCGTAAAATTTCCGTAAAATTCTGTGAAAATAACCTGCCCCTCAGGCGCGGCCAATTCGCAAATTGCCCACAGCGCGTCGTGCCATCAGAAAGTACAGGCCACTGCGGCTTGGAATTCCGCTCACCCTGCAGTCATTGCGCTGATCGAGAGCGAAACGGGGGAATTGGACGCTCGACTCAAGTCACCCGGTACTCTCAATTCCTTAACAACTCCTGCTGCAACGGCTCAACGCCAGTTCGACTCAACACCCCGAGACATCGAGCGACATCACCGGTGCCGCGTTGGCCACCGCCGCCGTGTAGGAAATCCGGCATTGGCCCGGTATCGCGGCCCCGACGACATCGTAAGTTCTGGCGCTGGCGCCTCCCCCGGCGATGGTGAAGCCGTCCGAGGCCAATACCTGCGAGGCGAGGTCGATTCCGTCGAGCGTCGCCGCAGGATAACGGTTCACCATCAGGATGAGTGCGCCGTCCATGTTGATCTGTCCCGCCGACGAGGTGCAGAACCCCACGACCCCGGTGCCGAGGTCCGCCTCGCAGCGCGACTTGGCGAGCGCCGCTGCCGAGCGAATCGACCCGAAAATGGCCTGCGCTTTCGCGATCCGCGCATCGCGCTGCAAGTTGACAAAGCGCGGCAGCGCAACGGCGGCGAGGATGCCGACGATGGTAATGACGATGACGAGTTCGATCAGCGTAAATCCGGCCGCTCGGCGTCGCATCTGTCCATCCAGGGGTGACTTCATCGAGAACTCCTTTTCCGTCCAAGAAACCACCGATCAACATTCCCCGCCCAGGCGCGAGGGCGCGCGACCGTCGTCAAAACTGGCATGCAATTGCGCAAGGCGTTCTAGTTTATCAGATTGGCCTGCAAACATGTCCGCTGGATTGGGTACTGGCAACGCAAATCATCTCACGTGCGCGGCAGTCGCCTCCTCGCCGCACGGCCATGCTATTCTTTCCACCTCTCCACGACAAATCCGCAAGCGCCCCGGGCCCGAAGCGGGTGGAATCCGAGGGCGGTTCGGAGATATTCAAGTATGAGCATCGTCCAAGAAATTTTGCTGCGTTTTTTTCTGATCCTGCTCTGCGTTGGCAGCCTTGCCGGCGTTCTGCTGGGCGCCGGAATGCTGTGGAAGCCGGACCGGGTCGCAAACTGGAATCAATTTTTTTCCCAATGGGTCAGCGCCGACAAGGTCCATGAACAACTCGATCGACCGCGCTGGATCGAGCGCTATTTCTACCGCCACCACCGCGTGGTGGGGGCTGCCCTGCTGATCGGGGCGATTTTTGTCGTATACGTTTTCCTCTTCAGCAAGAAGATGCGCAGAATTTCCGCGGTTATGGCGTCCGGCAGTCCGGGGCTGTGGGACGCGCTGGTCGGGATGCTGCTGATCGGCAGTGTACTTGCGGCGCTGGTCGGCCTCGTCGTTCTGGCCCGGCCGAGCCTGCTGCGCGAGATCGAGAAATCGAGCAATCGCTGGATTGCCACCGAAGGCATGGTGAAGTTGTTCGATGGCATGCACTATTCGTTCGACCAGGGGCTCCTGCGCCACAGGAAGACGGCGGGCGTATTGATGATCGCAGGCGGCCTTTATATCCTGATAGCGCTGGGGCCTTTGATCTGGCGGGGCGGGTGGAAATTCTAGGTCCGGGCAAGCTTTGCCATATTCCTCCCGGGCCGCGCGCTAGCCGCAAAACGGTACGTTCTGAAATTCGCCTTGCGGAACATTTACTTGCAATTATTTGCTCCTGTGGATATGATCGCGGGGCAACTAGAGGGGGCTGCGGCTCCCGCCATCGGGGCTGCGGCCTCTTTCAGCAGGAGAAATGAAATGAAGAAGCAACAATCGGGCTTTACCTTGATCGAGTTGGTGGTGGTGATTGTGATTCTCGGCATTCTGGCCGCAACGGCGCTGCCGAAGTTCGTCGACCTCAGCGGAGAAGCCGATCAAGCCGCGGTCAACGGCGTGGCGGGCGCGCTGGGATCGGCCGCAGCAATCAATTATGGCGCAAAGAAGGCGGGGACGCAGGGTGTTGCGATTGCAAATTGCACGGATGTATCGAACGCCTTGCAGGCCATGCCAGCCGGATACACCATCGGCGCAGCCGCTGTCACGGCGGGCGGGACGGTAACCTGCACAGTGACTGGCGGCAATTCCAAGACAGCGAATTTTGTCGCCATCGGCGCCTGATTGAAGCCGAGGTCCGAATCGCCCGCTCGTCGCCTGGGGTTTTTCGATCTGCTTTCCGGAAAACCCCTGCGCGAGCGCGCCGACGCGCTGATTCAGTCCTTCTCCAAACGTTGCCCGCTTCCAGGCGCAAGACGTAAGTCGCTATCGAACCGCGAGATCGAAGGGGCGCTGGAGTCCCTCTACCGGGATGCTGCGGCATTCAGCCGCGAGCAGCGCTTGGGCATTGTAGGCCGCGCCCGTTTCGCCAAGGCTTTTCAGGACGAACTGCTGGGCCGGGGCTACCCCGCGGATCTGGTTATGAAAATTACCAGCGCGGTATCGGCCAAGGCATTGGCACGCAAAGAATCCCCGTAGCCGCTTGCGACCCGTTCTGCGACCCGTCCCTCAATTTCCTTCGGTTTGTTCTCCCGGTATTCGGTAGAAGCAAGTCCAGTCCGCCGCTGCGTCCCCATCGGGTGTGCAATCCGGCTACGACGGGGTGCGACAATCCACTTGCCGCCTCCATCGGGGAATGCTGAATCGCCTCACCACCACCGTTCTCGCTTATTTTCTTCGCAAGCTGGGCGCCCTGCTGCGAGGACGAGGACTGGAAGGCCTTGCGCAGCGCTGTTACGCCCAAGCCAGCAGCCTCAATCCGGGTACTGCCGCCTCGCTCTATGCAGAAGCGCGGGGCTGTTGGGGTGCAGGCGATCACAGCACGGCGCAGATATTGTTGCAGGCATTGCTGAGCAAGCATCCTGGTCATGCCCAGGGCACGAATCTGCTGGGCGCCATCCGATTCGCCGCCGAGGATTTTGCCGCCGCTGAAATTCTATTCAGACAGGCGATAGACCTGGAGCCAGGCCTGGCTGCAGCCCACAACAACCTCGGCAACATCTTTGTCGAGCGGGAGGATTTCGCGGGCGCCGAGCGCCACTATCAGGACGCATTGAATTGCGATCCGGAATATGTCGAGGCCCTCGGCAATCTCGGCATGACCCTCAATCGCCAAGGGCGGTACAAGGAGGCGGAAGATTTCTGCCGCCGTGCTCTGCAATTGCGGCCGCAATTCGCCGGCGCCCTCAATAACCTGGCCAACACCCTGCTGAACCAGGAACGCCGCGGCGAGGCGATCGACTGCTACCGGGACGCATTGCGCCTGCAAGCCGATCTGCCGGAGGCGCACCTAAATCTGGCCATGGCCCTGAACGACCCGGAGCAATTGCTGGGTTCGCTGGATCACTATCGCCGGGTGCTGGAGCGCAAGCCGGATTCCTACATTGCCCACTTGCGTCTCGGCACCGCGTTTCAGGTGTTGGGCGACTGGGACGAATCGGAGCACCACCTGCGAGCGGCCCAAGGCCTGCACCCGGCGACAGCGGAAGTGCTCGCCCTCCGGGGCAACAACGCGAGTTACCTGGGGGATTACCGGGGCGCCGACCAGCTGTTCGGCCGCGCGCTGCTGCTGGGTGCCGGCAGCGGGACCGGCAGCAGTCATCTTTTCAACCGGCTTTACGATCCCAACAGCCGGCCTGCCGATTTTCTTCGGGAGGCGCGGGAATGGGCGATCCTTCACGCCGAATCCGCGATGCCAGCCCGGGCCCGGCATACAACGGATGGAACTGGACGACGACTGCGCATTGGCTACCTTTCCAAGGACTTTGCCCGCCATTCAGTGGCCTATTTCGTCGAGCCCGTGATCGCCCGGCATGACCGCAGCCGATTCGAGATCTTCTGCTATTCCAACAACCCCAAGCCCGATGCGGTGACAGAAAGAATGGAGAGACGCGCCGAGCACTGGCGTGACATCGCTTTCGTATCGGACGAGGAAGCGTTCCGGCAAATCAGCGCCGATGGCATCGATATCCTGGTGGAACTTTCCGGCCACACCGTCGGCAATCGACTGCAATTGCTGGCGCGCAAACCCGCGCCGGTGCAGATTAGCTACCTCGGCTATCCGGCCACCACGGGGCTGAGGGCCATCGACTTTCGCATCGTCGACAACATAACCGACCCGTCCGGACGCGCGGACTCGGAGCACACCGAGACGCTGCTGCGACTGCCCGGATGCTTCCTCACCTACTTGCCAGCGCCGGATCCGCCTGCGGTCATACGCCCGCCCGTCACGGATCGTGGCTACGTCACTTTCGGCAGTTTCAATAACCCGGTGAAAGTCAATGAGGAGGTGGTAGCTGCGTGGGCGAAAATTCTCCACGCCGTACCCCACAGCCGCCTGTTGCTGAAAGGCTTGGCTTTTTGCAGTACTGCGGCGGTGGAGCGCTTCAGGGAAATGTTCGCGGCCCAGGGCATCGCCAACGAACGGCTCGATTTGATCGCATGGCATCCCGAGGTGACGGAACACCTGGAGCTCTATGGCCAGATCGACATCGCCCTCGATCCCTTCCCCTACAACGGCACGACCACCACCTGCGAAGCCCTGTGGATGGGGGTTCCGGTTATGACGCTGGCTGGGGATCGCCATTCGGCGCGGGTGGGCGCAAGCCTGCTTGCCGCTGTGGGTCTGGACGAATTGGTCAGTTCCAACCGCGATGACTATGTAGCCGGCGCTGTCCGGTTGGCCGCCGATCCCGCGCGGCTCGCCGCCCTGCGCGCAAGCCTGCGGGGGCGCATGCGGTCCTCGCCCCTGCTCGATGCCAAGAGCTTCACGCGCAATCTGGAAACCGCCTACGACACGATTTGGCGAAGCTATCTGGACAGAGAGAATACCCGTGATTCAGGGTCTGAAGCGCCGGGACTCCGCACCTTTAACCTGCCTGATGGCGTGCGCATTTGCCTGCCCGATTCGCTGGAAGTTATGACGCGCTATGTGATCGAGGAGCAGGGCGACTGGTTCGAGCAGGAAAGCCCCTTCGTCCGCGCGCTCGTCGGGCCGGGCATGAAGGTCGTCGACATCGGCGCCAACTTCGGCGTGTACGCGCTTGCGCTGGGATCTCGGGTGGGTGCAGGCGGCCGCGTATGGGCCTTTGAGCCGGCCCCCCGGGTGGCGGCAGCACTGCGCCGGAGTTGCTCGGAAAACGGTTTCACCCGAGTGGAAGTGGTCGAGGCAGCAGTGACAGCGTGGACCGGCCGCGCCCGGCTTCAGGACCGCGGTGGGGCTGAATTGCGGCAAATCGTCGTGGACGGCCAGGCCGCGGTCGGCGACGTCGAAGTCGTTGCAATCCGCCTCGACGAGTGGGCCCTCGCGACGGGCTTGCCGTCGATCGACTTCGTCAAGATCGACGCCGAAGGCCAGGAGGCAGGCATCGTTCTCGGCGGTCAGGATTTTTTTTCCACTCAATCGCCCCTGGTGATGGCCGAATACCTGAACGGTAGCGAGCGCAACGATAAAATAGTCGGCGCGTTCGCCGCCCTGCGCTATGCCCCTTGGCGTCTCGTTCCGGGCTTGCAATTGCTCGTGCCCGTGGTGCCGGACGACGGCATTTTGGCGGACGCGCCTCCCCTCAACCTGTTCTTCTGCAAACCCGATCGCGCCGAGGCGCTGGCAGCCGCCGACCGACTGGTGCTCACGCGGGCACAGGCGCAAGCCGAGTCTGCCGCAAATGGCACCGATGCCCTAAGCGGCCTGTTCGCTCTTCCGTGCGCGCGGCCGTGGGCCGAGGCATGGCGCATGTGGATGGAACAAAACGCAGATGCGGCGCCGGGTTCTGGAATCCCAAGTTACCGGATCGCCCTTGAGCACTACGCCCTTTCCCGCGATAGCACTCTTGCTCGGGTGCAGCGCT
>Ga0172373_10009599_pt1 | contig 11980 bp, 9 predicted proteins | sample Lak10m_2_FD_114546 | JGI IMG/M metagenome (GOLD analysis project Ga0172373, IMG submission 114546) | Freshwater microbial communities from Kabuno Bay, South-Kivu, Congo - kab_092012_10m | ecosystem: Environmental > Aquatic > Freshwater > Lake | place: Democratic Republic of the Congo: South-Kivu... | reverse complement strand
GTTTGATTATTTCCGAAATAAATTTGATTTTTCAATAATAATATCACACGTAGATTCAATGCGTGATATGGTAGATAATTTAATAGAAGTAAATAAAATAAACGGATTCAGCCAGATTTCTCAAGCTTGATATTTATATATAAAGAGTGAAATAATCAATGATAGAAAAAAAACGTTTATATAAAGGTTTACAATTTAAACCAGTTTGGTTTGAGGATACATCATTAACATCACCAAGTTATTTTAATATAACTGAATTTCCAACTAAATTAACAGCTGGTATTAATATTTTTAAAATAAAATTAAATAGAATTGAATTTAGTTTAAATTCAAATATCGATATTGAAGTTTTAGATATTACCGGAGAACCAATTTATGCAGAAGTATTAGATTACATTGATGGTGATACTTCTGCAGTTATTGCAATACATATACGTCGAGGTAAAACTTTAGTAGGTCAGTGTTCTATAACATTAATTGGTGAAGCAAAAAATGTACCAGAAGAATGGGTTGGTCGTTTAAATGTTAAATGGACTCGAAATGTAACGCTTAATCCATATGAAAATAATACAACTGATATTATTTTTACAAAGATTCCTAAATTAGAAATTACAGAACAGGTTGGAGTTCATTTAGATCGTAATTACGATAATACCCAATTTCCAATATATAGTAGTGGTAATATAAAGTATTATTCATTAAATAAACAGCCAATAATTGAAATAATTAATGGTAAATTTAATTCAAATATGGTAAATGGTGTTGTTACAGTTGAAACACCGATTAACGCTACGCCTATACCTACTTTTCCGTATAGTACATCTAAGTTTACTTCCACAATAAAAAAAGTATTATCTGATTCAATAGCATTGTTAGATGCTGAGTATACGTATTTTAATACGTCTAGTTTAGTATCACACACATATGATAGTTTTGAATATTCAGCATATACTATTGATTATGAAGATATACCAAATTACATAGCTACACAAAATTCCGAATCATATGCAATTATTGAAATTAAAGAATTAACTCCTGAAGCTGGTAATGTTTCTAGAATTAAATTATATGCAAATAATGCTGGTACAATAGGCACATGGGAGCCTATTAATGATATACGATGCACAGCACCGGAACTATTTACTACCGATACCACATCAGTGCAATCAAATGACCCAATTGGTTTATTTCGAAATCAAAATTATATTGATACATATTGGGAAGGTATTACATATATAACAGGGTCTATAGCATCACCACCTACACTATTATGGCATACTGCATCATTAATAGATGCAATGCAAATACAAAATCAAGCAGAAATTACATCTAGTAATTCAGTTAGTATTGCAAAAATTAAATCTGAATACCAAACTAAATTTTTTAAAGATTATGAATATAAATTAATAATTGATGCTATATCTGAAAATACAACAAGCATTGATTCGGTATTATCATTATATATGTCTGGCAGTTCGTTTATAGAAAATATAGATGACACACTTAACCCTATATTACCTATTAATTTAGGTAAAAAAATAGGAGAATTACGAACTAATTCAAATTATATACGATATGACGATATTGAATTTAATTTTACTGCAAATTATAGTGGATCTGGAGTTTTATTATTAGTTGTAGAAAATGGAGATTGGAAAGTTTCTAACATACGAACTACTCCAGATTTTGATTTTGGTTATACACCAAATTATACTAAAATACGTACTTTAATACCAACATCACACAAATCAAACAATCAACTTTCTTTTAAAGCAGAATATTATAATATTGCAGGAGTACGTAGCAAACAAGTTAGTTATGCGTATAATATAGATTGGAAAGGTGGTAATAGATATATTGATGGTGAATATTCGATGCTTACTGGTTCATTGTATGTAGCAGACAGTTTAAATAGTGGTATTGCAATTAGTGGTTATGCTAATACTGGTTATGTTAGATCATTAGGGTATAATGGATTTAATTCGGGGCAACCAGGATTTTTACTATGGTCGGGGTCTGCAATGTCAGGATCAGCCGGTTCAAAAGGTGGCGTGCCATATAGCGGTGTAGGATTAGAATTATATGCTAATACCAATAACTATTTTAGATATACAACTAATCCATCAGAGCTAGATGTTCGAACACAAACATTTTTTCTAGGTTCAACATCACCAGCTAACTTTATAAGTGGTAGTGGAGGAAAATTACAAATATCATCTAGTGCATTTATATTAACAGCTGAAGGATCAATAACAGCATCATCTTTTATTGCTCGTAGCGGTAGTATTATACTATTTGATACGAATAATAAATATGCAGATGCATTTAATATTGGTCGTATTATATATTTTGACCAAACAGAATCTTCAATATCAGATTTATCTATGACTACCAGCGAATTCGCAGCTACTACAATGTCCATGTTTCAAACATTTATACTACCAGGTGAAACTGCGATTGGTGTATCATATACATATAAACACGTTAACACAGATAGTAATGCAAATATTATACTGTATCATGCATATATACAGTCAGCAAGTTTAGGACCAATCACCGGCACATCTGGTTATGGTGCATTTTCGACACCTGAACGTATAACTCCAGCTGGAGGTTTAGATATAGGATATGGTGTACCAGCTGGTGAAACGAGGACAGGTGCACATACTTTTAATTTAATTCAATCTACAAACACAATACTTACAAAATTTTGGGGGAAATATGTGCAAATATACTTTACAGCACATAGTCCTAGCACAACCCCAGCTGGCACGTTACATCTTAAGAATTTTGTATATAAATCTAGTAGAATATTAGCATCTATAACCAGTTCATATGAAGATCAATTTCCACCATTCGACATCTGGCCAGGGGAAGATATATTTGAATAAATATCTTTAATTAACAATCTAATATTTATATAAAAAAAGAAATTTATAATGGATAATATCACAGTATTATTTCCAGGAGGCTTCAAACCATTAACCGGAGCTCATATGGATTTAGCTCAACGATATGCTGAATTATCAGAAGTTAGTCGCGTAATTATGTTGATTAGCGGAAAAGACCGAGACGGCATAACACGAAATAACAGTATGCAAATTTTCGATATACTAAATAGTAATCCTAAAATCGAAATGCAACCAACTGAATTTCCATCTCCTATTACGGCTGCATATGAATATTTATTTGCATTACCAGAAGATATTGTTGGTAGATATGCACTAGCCGCATCTGCAAAAGGCGATGATTATGTACGTACAACTACATTTGGCTCTAGTGTTGAAAAATACAAAGAAATTGGCGATAAGAACGGTAGAAAAATTCCTGCGGGTGTAAATGCAGAAATGATGAATGTTAATGTTGAACCATTAATGGCATCTAACGGTGAGCCAATATCGGCAACTACACTTCGCAATGCAATTACAACTCAAGATTTTGAATTATTTACAACAGGGTATCCAAAAACAGATCCAGATAAAATTAAACAAATTTGGACTATATTAACAGGGTTACATGAATCGGTATTTACTGTTGATTGGTGGAAACAAATGTTTGAAGGAGCAATGGGCGAAAAGAATAAAGATCGCCACGATGCTAAAATTAAAAAATTACGTAGTTTTTTAGATTCAAACAAAGGCTCGGATTTTGTTTATGATTTTGATCAGTTTACAAAAACAGTATTCGGTGCACCTATTCTAGAATCCGTATTAACAGAAAATTATATAAGCAGAAAAGAATTAGCTGAAATCGAACCAGTAATCGATGGATATTTTAGTCAATATGGAATCGATGTAGATTTTCAAGGTAAAACTACACATTTTATTGATCAATTAAATAATCCTAGAAATGAAGGAACTATTCGAATAGATGACATAAAAAAATTATTTAAAGATTTAGCAGATAAATATGGTAATGAAATCCGACAACAGATTTTAAGAAAACAACCAACTGCAGTTGAATCTGATTATAAGTTCGATGTTCCAATACATATGCCATTTATGTTAAAATTAGTCGGTCCTAGTAATATTAAACTTATTCCTAGAACGATTAAAGCACAGCGCAGACGTTGGCAATCAAATAATCCAAAAGATCGTATCTATACAATAGAGACAGTTAATCGCCCCGGAAAATTAATCACAGAAGGCGGTGCTGCCGGTCATATGAGTCACCCATGGGACAGTCATGATTTGACATTTGGGGATATGAAAGAAATTGTTCGTAGAGGTTTAAGTGGACGACTTGATATTGAAGAAGCAGTAACTGAAAAAACTGATGGACAAAACATACAAGTAACATGGAAAAATGGACAAATTGGATTTGCTCGTAACAAAGGTACAATTGTTAATCCAATGACAACTACTGAGTTACAAGCTAAATTTGATAATCGAGGACCTATATCAGAAGCATTTGGCGAAGCTGGTAATGATTTACAACAAGCATTTGCAAAAATAACACAAGATCGGTTAAATGAAGTATTCAAAGAAGGCCGGGTATTTGCAAACATGGAAATTATATATCCTGCAACTAAAAATGTAATTTCATATGAAGTAGCAGTATTACAATTTCATAATTTAGTTGAATATGATGAAAAAGGTAATGTTACAGAAACTGATGCTGCAGGCGGAGCACTTATACAACAAATAGTAAAAGACGCAAATGCAGATATGCAAAAAACATTTCAAATTATTCCGCCCCAACAAATTAAAATGGGTCGCGTAGATAATTTTGAAGATCAAGAAGCTGCATTAATTAATGAAATTGATCAATTACGAAATACATATAAATTACAAGATACAGATCGAGTTACTGAATATCATAGAGCATGGTGGAGTAATATTATACGAACTAAATCGCAAGAGTTAGGATATGATATACCAGATGATGTTACAAATGTATTAGTTTATAGATGGGCATTCTTTAATAAAGAAACCACACTAACTACGCTTAAAAAAATGATAACATCTCCGGAATTTTTGGCATGGGTGTTAGAAATGGATAAAGGTGAATTTAAGCGATTATACAAGGAAAACATGGAACCATTTGAATCTATATTTCTGAGATTAGGTGTAATTGTATTGCAAAATGCACAAAACTTTTTAGCATTAAATCCGAGTGAAGCAGTTCAACAAATTAAAACGGAATTGGCCAAATTGATACGAGAATTGCAACAAAGCAGTGATGTTAAAACATTAGACAAATTAAAAATAGAATTACGACGAATTGAAAAATTAGGAGGATTTGATGCAATTGTTCCATCCGAAGGCGTAGTGTTTGTATATAAAGGACAAACATTTAAACTTACAGGAGCATTTGCACCAGTAAACCAAATTTTAGGGGTATTAAAATATTCACGATGATATTTATTATAAAATTAAGGTAAAGGATTATGGCTGAAAAACATAAAAGCAAATATAAAGCACCAAAAGATCTAGAAAAATCACAAAAACCAAAACCTAGAAAAGATCTTAAAGATTATACTGAAGATGATAAAAAAGGTGCATTAAACCCAAAAACTACAGGTGAAAAACAAAGCAATGTTTTACGTAAAACTGATAAAGAAGTTGTAGATACTGGAGATTTGTTTGTTAAATATAACGCAGACGATCGTTTATATAAAGATTTGGAAGATGGTGAGTATGATCCGAAACATGCTGCTAAAATTTTAAAGAAACGTCAAGACACTGACGAAACCGACAATGCTAAAAATATCAAAGATAAAATTGAAAATTTAACACGCGAACAAAAAGAACAATTTGTTAGAGAATATATTAGACGTAAAATTAATTTAATTTCAGAACAGGCTACACCCGAAGATGAAACGAGTACAGATCCATTAGCTGCAACAGATACTACCGCACCTACAGACACTGCAACACCAACGCCAACTGAAACACCAACACCAACTCCAACTGAAACACCAACACCAACTCCAACTGCACCAACAACTGATGTTACTACGCCAGCACCAGAACCAGCTACTGCTGAAGAATTAGAAAATCGATATTTAAATACTGCAGCAGCCGAATTGAAAAAACAAGGAATAATCGAAAAACAAGAATCTATCGAACATATGATTAACAAATCATTAAATGGATTGGAACTTAAAGATCGTTTATGGTTTTATAAATTACTAAGAAAATACGTACTGTCATCGATTGCTGACACAATTGACGAATATAAAGCTGATAAAAAATAAAATAAAAAAAAAAAAGTTATATGTCAAAAAAGTTACAGAATATTAAAGCTATCCAACAAATGTTAGATGGTACACACAAGTTTCAAACTAAAAAAACAGTTGGATTTAGCGACGCTGATGCAACAGCCAAAAAGAATGAACAACACGAAATTGGTGATGTATGGGAAGAAACTGATCCGGTAACCGGAGTTATAACAGTTATAGAACAACGAGATGGTTTTAGAATACGTAAAACAAAAAATTCTGAGATATTTCAATCAATTAGAGAAGAATTAAGATCTTTTCCGAACTGTCGCAAAGAAACATGTACATGTATACAACAATCTTCAAAAATTCACCCATTGGATGATAAGATGCGAAAAATACACGGAATGTGTTTTGATTGTGTTATTGAAATGGAACATGAATTGAAAAAAGAAGGTAAGTATGCGGAGTATGAAAAAAAACGTATATATGATAATGCAATTGCCTGGTTAGCTTCTGCAGAAAGAGATGTTGAGTTATTGAAACAAACATATACTCAAGCAATAGATTTCGTATCGAATACAGATGGTGCAACAGAAACATGGTCAGCTAAAATGACACCTGAAGAATTTGAAGAAAATATACAAAAACATTTTGACAAATTTAAACAAGATTTTATAAATAAATTAAACGGAGAACAAGAAAATGACTAATTATATAAGTATCGTAGCAGGAGCATTAACAGTTATAATAGCATGGTTTGGTATTAAAACATGGTTAAGAAAAAAACAAAACAATCAGCAACAAACAAAATTACAAACTGATATAACTAACACAGTTAAACAAGTAGCAGTAGATCAAGTACATATCGATGTAATCGAAGATGAAAAAACAAAAATTGAAGAACAGATCGAAGCTGTAGAAAAAGAATTACAAGCCCAAGATGTAAACCCACAAATTACAGATGCGGTTACGGTCGAAGAAGCAAAAGAAAATATTATCAAAAAAACCAATAGAAAACGAAAATATAAAAAGAAAGAAGTAAAATAATGAAAAATATTTTAATATTATGTATGTTATGCTCGTTCCTTACAGTTGCACAGAAAAAACAAAAAATAGATACTTGTTTTACTAAACAACAAATATTAGATATTTCATTTACATTAGATTCATTAGAACAAATAAATGAACATAAGGATTATATAATATCTAAACATATTTTATTAGATTCTTTAAAAGAAACTAGATACCGATTATTAAAAGATCAATACAGTTATTGCACAGCACAACGAGATACATTACATACTACATTAACTGAATACATTAAACAACATGAGCCGGAAGAACCAAAATGGTATGATAATAATTTATTGTATTTTATAAGCGGAATTTTATTAACAGCATTTATATTAAGATAACATGCATAAACCAAATATAAAGCAAGTAATACAACAGCAGTACTTAAAATGTGCTGCTGATCCTGTATTCTTTATGCGGCAATATTGTTACATACAACATCCAAAACGAGGTAAAATTAAATTTAATTTATACCCATTTCAGGAAGATTCATTAACAGAATTACGAGATAATCGATATAATATTATATTAAAATCTAGACAGTTAGGTATATCAACTTTAACTGCTGGATTTGCATTATGGTCTATGTTATTCAATGAAGATTATAATGTATTAGTAATTGCAACGACACAAGAAGTAGCAAAAAACTTAGTTAACAAAGTTCAGATAATGAACGAGATGTTACCTAGTTGGTTAAAAACAGAAATTGTTTCGAATAATAAATTATCATTGAAATTTAAAAATGGTTCGCAAATAAAAGCAATTTCTAGTGCATCTACCGGTGCTCGTTCAGAAGCATTATCATTGTTAATTGTAGATGAGGCTGCATTTATTCGTAACATCGAAGAAATATGGATTGCATCTCAAGCAACATTATCTACAGGTGGGGGTGCAATTGTATTATCAACCCCAAATGGTGTAGGTAACTGGTTTCATCAAACGTGGGCAGATGCTGAAGCGGCAATTAATGGGTTTCATACTATTAAATTGCATTGGGATGTGCATCCAGAGCGAGATCAGTCATGGCGCGATGATCAGACTAAATTATTAGGTGAACGCGGTGCAGCACAAGAATGTGATTGTGACTTTATTAGTTCAGGTCACACTGTTGTCGAAGGTAATGTGTTAATGGAATATCAAAATCAATGTGAAGATCCAATTGAACGTAGAGGATATGATGGTGCATATTGGATATGGGAGTACCCAGATTATTCTAAAGATTATATGGTAGTAGCTGACGTTGCTCGAGGCGATGGTGCGGACTGGTCAACGTTTCATGTTATTGAAGTCGAATCTATAACACAAGTTGCAGAATTTAAAGGTAAAATATCTCCTAATGAATTTGGAAACATGTTAGTTGCCGTTGCATCAGAATGGAATAACGCATTACTAGCAATTGAAAATGCAAATATAGGATGGGCTGCAATTCAACCTGCATTAGATAGGGGATATCCAAATTTACATTATACATACCGAGATGATGGTTATGTAGATGCGGAAGTTCAATTAAAGAAAAATTATGACACTCAAGATAAATCTAAAATGGTTCCTGGTGTTACTACATCTAATAGAACAAGACCATTAATGATATCTGCATTGGAAATGTATATGAGGGAAGGCAGCCCTAAAATACGCAGTAAACGGTTAATACAAGAACTATTTGTGTTTATATGGTTAAATGGCAAAGCACAAGCACAGACAGGATATAATGATGACCTCGTAATGGCGTATTGTATTGCATTATGGTTACGAGATACTGCATTGCGATTAAGACAAAAAGGAATTGACTTAAATAAACGTGCATTATCTCAGTTTCAAAAAACTAGTCCCGTTATATATACTGGCACAAATAAACCACAGAGTACAGGATGGGATTGGAACCCAGGTGATGGTGAACAGCCACTGACATGGTTAATTTAACGCCTGGTTTTGTATATGCCTATATTTATATTAAAAAGAAAATATGGCGTCATTAAGAAAACGTTTACAAAATTTATTTCGTACCAATATAATTGTTAAAGCACATGGTAAAGACCGTTTGCGTGTTATTGATACTAATCGACTACAAAGTGTCGGTAATTTAAATCAAACTAAGTTAGCAGACCGATATACTAGACTACACGGTGCAAATCGCCATCGAGTTGGTGGCATGGGTGGATATGATTCTAATTATTATATGCATCAGAACCGTATGCAATTGTATGTGGATTATGAAATGATGGATAAAGATCCTATTATTTCTTCAGCATTAGACATATATTCAGATGAATCTACACTTAAGGATCAATTCGGTGATATATTAACAATACGAACAAACAACACGAGAATTCAAAAAATACTTTATAATTTATTCTATGATATATTAAATATTGAATTTAATTTATGGTCATGGATTAGACAAATGAATAAGTATGGCGATTTCTTTTTAAAATTGGATATCGCAGAAGAACATGGTGTTATTAATGTACGACCATTTTCTAGTTATGAAATGGAACGGTATGAAGAGTTTGATGAAGCTACTGGTGAATATACAATTAAATTTAAAAACGTAGCTGATCCAAATGATCATTATGAAACATATGAGATCGCACACTTCCGTATGCTGTCTGATTCTAATTTCTTACCATATGGTAGATCAATGTTAGAAGGAGCTCGTAAAGAATTTCAAAAACTAATGATGTTGGAGGATGCTATGCTTATACATCGTATAATGCGTGCACCAGAAAAACGTATATTTAAAATTGATATTGGTAATATTCCACCAAATGAAGTTGATAGTTTCATGGAACAAATTATCAATAAAATGAAAAAGATTCCACATATTGATCCACAAACAGGAAATTATAATCTTAAATTTAACATTAACAACATGTTAGAAGATTATTACTTACCAGTGCGCGGAGGTCAATCATCGACTACGATTGATACATTGCCTGGTATGACATTTACCGGAATGGATGACATTGAATATGTTAAACATAAAATGATGGCCGCATTGAAAGTGCCTAAGCCATTTTTAGGGTATGACGAAGGCGTTGAAGGTAAAACCACATTGGCATCCATGGATATTCGTTTCGCTCGTACAATCGAACGTATACAGCGAATAGTGCTGTCTGAATTAGGTAAAATTGCAATAGTTCATTTATATACACAAGGTTTTGGAGGCGAAGATTTAATTGGATTTGAATTAGATTTAACTGCACCATCAATTATATACGATCAACAAAAAGTTGCTTTAATGACCGAAAAAGTTAATTTAGCAAACACAATGAAAGATATGAAATTGTTGTCAGATCGATACATATATGAATTTATATTTAATATGTCAGAAGACCAATGGTTACAAGAACGAACTGATGTTATTGAAGATCTTAAATTAAGATTCCGTCAAAATCAAATTGAACAAGAAGGAAATGATCCAGCAATTACCGGAGTGTCGTACGGCACACCTCATGACTTAGCAACAGTTCATATGTCTAGCAACGAAGTTGAAGAAAAAGACAAAGGAGGTCGCCCACCAGAAGGAATTAAATTTGGACAACATAAGAATGCGTTCGGATGGGATCCGGTAGGTAATAAACAATTGAAACAGGATTTTGATGTAGAAAATCAAAAAAATGCATTTCAGCCAGATCCTAATATACGAACTAATCGCAATACGATTAAAGCAGAACACATCGTAAAACATATGCCAAACATAAAAACATCTAAAATAATAACAGAATCATTTAATACCGCAAAATCAGATCCAGATTCTGGGACAATGTTAGATGAAAACAATATTTTATAATACAAACATATTTATTTAAAAATAAGAAAAGTAAAGCGTATACGATGAAGAAATTAAAACATTCGAAGTATAAGAATACCGGAATTTTGTTTGAAATGCTTGTTAGGAAACTAACATCTGAAACAATGACTTCTGACAAATCTGTTACTATAGATATAATTAAAAAATATTTTGGACGTAATACTGAATTATCGCAAGAATTAAATTTATATAATTCATTGTTAAAAGAGCAAAGATTTAAGACAGAAGCAAGTGCGTATGAATTTATCCGAATGATAAAATCGGCACATAGTAAATTAAATCAAAATGCATTACGTAGACAACGATATAATTTAGTAAAGGAAATTTCAGAAAAGTTTAAATTTGATGATATTTCAAAAATACATATCAATAACTATAAAGTATTAGCATCTATTAACATGATATTTGAGAACGAAGAATCAGATAATCCAATTCAGTTAATGGAATGTAAACGAGTTATTGCTACTAATTCAATGTTAACTGAAACAGTGACAACAAAAAAAGATCCAGTTTTAGAAAAATTCGAATCACAATCAAAAGATGTTCGTTTACTAACATATAAGTTATTAATTGATAAATTTAATGAAAAATATTCTGGATTAACTGAAGATCAAAAACAGTTACTAAACAAATATGTTACTAATGTTAATAATACTACAGTATTAAAAGAATACGTCCAAACAATAATTCCTAAAATTAAAAAACAATTATACACACAAGCAAAATTAGTTGACGATGCAGTTGTTAAGATAAAAGTAGAGAAATTATCAGAAATGCTTTGTAATGTAAAAAATTTAAAAACAATCAAAGAATCTCACGTGTTATCATTGTTACGTTATTTTGATTTGATTAAAGAATTAAAGGAGGTTCATGCATGAAAAGTTTTTTGCAACAATTAGACGAAGCATTTGAATTATATGAAGAATCTG
>Ga0172373_10009591_pt1 | contig 11988 bp, 11 predicted proteins | sample Lak10m_2_FD_114546 | JGI IMG/M metagenome (GOLD analysis project Ga0172373, IMG submission 114546) | Freshwater microbial communities from Kabuno Bay, South-Kivu, Congo - kab_092012_10m | ecosystem: Environmental > Aquatic > Freshwater > Lake | place: Democratic Republic of the Congo... | reverse complement strand
CTCGCCATGGCGGCGTGGGCGCTGGTGCCGGACAAGCTGGAGGACGAAGGCGAGCGCAAGACCGATCGTTACGGCGCGTTCCTCGCCACGCTGGTGGCCTTCTTCCTCGTCGAGATCGGCGACAAGACGCAGGTCGCCACCGTCGCGCTCGCCGCGCGCTACGACATGCTCGCGGTGGTGGTGGCCGGCACCACGCTCGGCATGATGATCGCCAACGTGCCCGCGGTGCTGCTGGGCGAAGTCGCGGCGACGAAGATCCCGCTGAAGCTCGTGCGCAGCATCGCCGCGGCGATCTTCGCCGCGCTCGGCATCGCGGTGCTCGCGGGATTGCAGGCCGCGTTCTAGTTTGATCCGAGGGTGAAGCGGAACGTGGCGCCCGCGCCCGGCGCGCTGGTCGCGTCGATGCGGCCGCCGTGGCGGTGCACGATGAGGCTCGCCAGCGCGAGGCCGATGCCGGTGCCCTGGAAGGCCGGGTCGGCGTGCAGGCGCTCGAACGGCTTGAAGAGCTTGCCGACGTAGCGCATGTCGAAGCCGACGCCGTTGTCGCGCACGAAGTAGCGCATGCCCTCGAGCGCCGACTCGGCACCGACCTCGACGCAGGGCTCGGCCGCCGTCGACGAGTACTTCAGCGCGTTGCCGAGCAGGTTCACGAACACCTGGCGCACGAGCGTGGCGTCGCCGCGCGCCGGCGGCAGCGCCGCGAGCGCGAGCTGCGCGCGCGGGTAGTCGGGCGAGAGCAGGTTCCAGGCCTCGCGCGCGATCGCGGTCATGTCGAGCTCGTCGGCGAGGATCGACTTGCGCGACAGGCGCACGAGTTCCAGCAGCGCGTCGACCAGGCGCCCCATCTGCTGCGCGCTGCGGTCGATGGTCTCCAGGTGCCGCCGGCCCTCGGCCGAGATGCGGTCGCTCTCCTCGTCGCGCAGGATGCTGGCGAAGCCCGAGATCGCGCGCAGCGGCGCGCGCAGGTCGTGCGACACCGAGTACGAGAACGACTCCAGCTCGTGGTACGCGGCCTGCAGTTCCCGCGTGCGCTCGGCGACGCGCTGCTCCAGCGCGGCGTTGACGTCGCGCATCGCGCGCTCGGCGTTCTTGCGCGCGGTGATGTTCACCGTGTAGGTGATGATGCCGCCGTCGGGCAGGCGCTGCTCGGCGACCTCCAGCCAGCGGCCGTCCGCGCGCTGGATCTCGAAGCTGCCGCCCGCGCGGCGCTGCGCGACGCGCTCGTGCAGCCACTGGTCCTCGCGACCGATGGCCTCGGGGATGCGCCCCAGCGACAGCGCGAGCCGCAGGTGCTCCTCGTAGCGCGGGCGCCGGTCGAGGAAGTCCGAGTACTCGTTCAGGTCGCGGAACGCGCGGTTCGCGATGACGATTCGGTCGTCGGCGTCGGTCACCGTGATCGATGCGTCGAGGTCCTCGATCGCGGCGCGCAGGCGCGCGTCGGCCTCGTGCGCGAGGCGCTCCAGTTCGACCTCGCGCGTGATGTCGACGCCGATGCCGCGGTAGCCGCGGAAGCTTCTGTCGGGGTTGAACACCGGCAGGGCGCTGGTGCTGATCCAGCGCGCGTCGCCGTTGACCACGCGAAAGTAGCGAAAGCCGCGGAACGGCTCGCGCCTCGCCAGCACCTGCAGGTGCGAGCGCCACGGCTCGGCCTCGAGGTCGATGCCGCGCTCGCGCCACAGCTCGAGGCGCGACTTGCCGTAGAGCGCCTCGCGGCGCTGCCCGCCGACGCGCTCCACGCCCTCGGAGATCCACGTGTAGCGCAGCTCAGCGTCGGTCTCCCAGAACCACTCGCCGCTCGCGTAGGCGAAGTCGCGGAAGCGCGATTCGCTCTCCACCAGCACGCGCTCGGCCGCGCGCCGCGCGGTGATGTCGGTCGAGAAGGTGAGGATGCCGCCTCCGGGCAGCAGCCGGTCGGTGACCTGCAGCCAGCGATCGCCCTTGCGGCGGATCTCGCTCGTGCCGCCGCGGCGCCGCGCCGCCATGCGCTCGCGCAGCCAGGCCTCCTCGCGCCCCGCGGCATCGGGGAAGTGCCCGGCGGCGAGCGCGCCGCGCAGGTGCGCCTCGTACGACTGCCCGACGTCGACGAAGGCGCTGTCCTCGTTCAACCGGCGAAAGGCGCGGTTCGCCACCACGATGCGATCCTCGGCGTCGGTGATCGCGACCAGTTCGTTCAGGCTGTCGAGCGCGTCGCGCAGGAAGTCGCCCGCGCTGCGCGCGCGCTGCTCGGCTTCCATCTGCGCGGAGACGTCCTGCACCACCGCGCGATAGCCGAGGAAGCGGCCGCGCGCGTCGAACCGCGGCACGCCGCTCAGGCGCAGCCACACGGTGCCGCGCGGCGTCTGGCGCGAATGCACGAAGTCGCGGAAGGGCTCGCGGCGGCGGATCGTCTCGACGTGCGACTTCCACGGCTCGGCCGAGAGGTCCGCTCCGGCCTCGACGGCGATGTCGAAGCGGTCGCGGTGCAGGTAGTAGTCGATCGGCCGGCTCGCGCCGGTGCGGAAGCCCGGCGAGAACCACGTGTAGCGATTGCGGTCGTCGGTCTCCCAGAGCCAGTCGCTGGTGGACTGCGCGAAGTCGCGGAACTTGGCCTCGCTCTCGGCGAGCTTGCGCTCCAGCGAGCGGATGCGTGCATTCGCGGCAGGCGCGCGGATGCGTGCAGTCGCGGCAGGCGCGCGACTAAGCGGCGCGGCCTTGCGCGCCTTGCGTTTCGGAGCCGCTTTGCGGGGTCGTGGCTTCGCCATGGGCTGGGCGGGACGCGGCCCGCCCCCGAAGCATAGCCCTGCCCGCACGACCGCGGTGCGCGGAAGAGCCCGTGAATCAGGCCGCTTTTCGGCTCTCGGGCACCGGCAGCTCGCCGATCGCGGCGCGCACCGCGTCCTCGACGCGGTCGAGGAACACGAACGACACCTGCTCCCGCGCGCTCGCGGGCACGTCCTCGAGGTCCTTCTCGTTGCGACGCGGCAGCATCACTGTACGGATTCCCGCACGCAGCGCGGCGAGGGTCTTCTCCTTCACGCCGCCGATCGGCAGCACGAGGCCGCGCAGGCTGACCTCGCCGGTCATCGCGATATCGTGGCGCACGGGCTTGCCGGCGATCAGCGACACCAGCGCGAGCGTCATCGCCACGCCGGCGCTCGGGCCGTCCTTCGGCGTCGCGCCCGCGGGCACGTGCACGTGCACGTCCCACTTGTCGAGCGCATCGTTCGCCCAGCCCTTGGCCAGCGTGAGCGCGGTCTGCGCCGACTCCTTCATCACGTCGCCCAGTTGCCCGGTGAGGATCAGCTTGCCCGAGCCCGGCACGCGGCTCGCCTCGATGAAGAGGATGTCGCCGCCCACCGGCGTCCACGCGAGGCCGGTGGCCACGCCCGGCACGGAGGTGCGTTCCGCGACCTCCGACTCGAACTTGCGCGCGCCGAGGATGCCGTGCAGGTCCGGCGCGTCGATCGCGACCTTGGTGGCCTCGCCCTCGGCGATCTTCATCGCCGCATGGCGCAGCACCGAGCCGATCTCGCGCTCCAGGTTCCGCACGCCGGCCTCGCGCGTGTAGTCCTGTACGATCGCGTCGAGCGCGGCGTCGGTGATCGTCGCCTGCTCGCCCGGCACGCCGTTCGCCTCCTGCTGGCGCGCGACGAGGTACTTGCGCGCGATCTGGCGCTTCTCCTCGGCGGTGTAGCCGGGCAGGTGGATGATCTCCATGCGGTCGCGCAGCGGGCCGGGAATGGTGTCGAGCTGGTTCGCGGTAGCGATGAACACCACGCGCGACAGGTCGAAATCCATGCCGAGGTAGTTGTCGCGGAACCTGGCGTTCTGCTCCGGATCGAGCACCTCGAGCATCGCCGAAGCCGGATCGCCATGGAAGCCGCCGGCGCCGAGCTTGTCGATCTCGTCCAGCATCAGCACCGCCTGCCGCGACTCGGCGCGGCGCAGCGCCGACAGCACGTTGCCCGGCAGCGCGCCGATGTAGGTGCGACGGTGGCCGCGGATCTCGGCCTCGTCGTGCAGGCCGCCGAGCGCGACGCGCTGGAACGGGCGGCCGAGCGCGCGCGCGATCGACTGCCCGAGCGAGGTCTTGCCCACGCCCGGCGGGCCGACGAAGCACAGGATCGGGCTCTTGCCCGTCGGGTTCAATTTGCGCACCGCGAGGTATTCGAGGATGCGGCGCTTCACCTTGTCGAGCCCGAAGTGGTCGGCGTCGAGCACGCCGCGCGCGCTCGGAACGTCCACCGGCTTCACGTCCTCGAGCTTCCACGGCAGCTCGGCCACGAGCTCGAGCCACGTGCGCAGCATCGAGTACTCGCCGCCGCCTTCGGGCATGCGCTCGAGGCGCTTCAGTTCCTTCCTGACGTGCTTCATCTGCTCGGGCGGGATGCCGGCCGCCTCGATGGCCTTCTTCAGCTCCTCGAACTCGGCCGCGTTGTCGGCCTCGTCGCCGAGCTCCTTCTGGATCTGGCGCAGCTGCTCGCGCAGCACGTGCTCGCGCTGGCGGGAGTCGAACTCCTGCTTCGTCTTGTCGCCGATCTCCTTGGAGAGGCGCAGCACCTCGACGCGCGCCGACAGCAGCGCCAGCACCTTGTCCAGGCGCGCGCGCAGGTCGACGGTCTCGAGGATGGACTGCTTCTCCTCGTTGGAGACGTCGATCAGGTTCGCCACCATGTCGGCGAGCAGGCCCGGGGCCTCGACCGCCTGGATGACGTTGGCGAGTTCGTCGGGCGCGTTCGGAAGGAGGTGCACCGCCTCGACCGCCTTGCCCTTCAGCTGCAGGAAGCGCGCCTCGATCTCCGGGCCCTTGTCTTCCGGCTCGGCAATCCACTGCACGGATGCGACGAGGAACGGCCAGCCCTCGAGGAACTCGAGCACGCGGAAGCGCTTCTCGCCCTGGATCACCATGTGGTGCGCGCCGCCGTCGGCGCCGGCCACGTACCGAATGATCTGGCCGCCGGTGCCGATGCGGTGCAGGTCGCTAGGGCCGACCTCGTTCTTCTCGGGGTCGCGCTGCAGGACGAAGCCGATCTTGCGCTCCATCTTGGCCGCGGCGCGCGCCGCCGCCACCGAGCCGGCGCGGCCCACCGTCACCGGCGAGATCACGCCGGGGAACAGCACCGCGTTCCTCAGCGGCACCAATATGAGCGCGTCCTCGGGAATCGGCCGCAGGTCGGGCGCCTTCGGTCCGGGAACCGGCAGGCTGCCTGCGGGGTTGTCGCCATCCAGTGCGTGATAGTCCATGTCCCGGAGTTGGGGGTGTTTCACTGGACTTCAAGTCGCGTCGGTTACCCTGATGGCCGCGATGTCTTCGTCCCTCGTCTGGTTGTGGGTACCGATCACCCTGTGGGCGGCGTTCGCCCAGACGATCCGCAACCTCGCGCAGAAGAACCTCACGCGCACGCACGGCACGCTGCCCGCGACGCTGGTGCGCTTCGCCTACGGCCTGCCGTTCGCGCTGCTGTGGCTGTGGGCGGTGATGGCGTGGAACGCGACGCCGCTGCCCGCGCTCTCGCCCGCGTTCTTCGGCTGGGTGGTCGCCGGCGCGATCAGCCAGATCTTCGCCACCGCGGCGCTGCTCGGCGCGATGGATCGCACCAGCTTCGCGGTCGCCTCGGCCTACTCCAAGACCGAAGTGCTGCAGGTCGCGATCTTCGCCGCGATCCTGCTCGGCGAGGCGGTGACGGCGTGGTCGGCGGTCGCGATCTTCATCGCCACGCTGGGCGTGGTGCTGCTGTCGGCCAAGGACGCGAGGACCGCCGGCGGCGCCGCGTGGCGCTCGAAGGCCGCGGTCTACGGCGTGGTCTCGGGCGGGCTGTTCGCGCTCGCGGCGGTGGGCTTTCGCGGCGCCACCGTCGCGCTGGCCGAGCCGAACCCGGCGATCGCGGGCGCCTTTACGCTCGCGTGGGCGCTCGCCTTCCAGTCGCTCGCGCTCGGCGGCTACCTGATGATCACGCAGCGCGACAAGGCGATCGCGGTGCTCTGCGGCGCGTGGAAGCTGTCGATGCTCGCCGGCTTCATGGGCTCGGCCGCGTCCGTGGGCTGGTTCACCGCGTTCGCGATGCGCAACGCACCCGACGTGCGCGCGCTCGGCCTCACCGAGGTGTTCTTCAGCTACGTGCTCGCGCGCCGCCTCTACGGCGAGCGCATCACGCGGCTCGAGGGCATCGGCATGGCGCTGCTCCTCGTCGGGCTCGCAATCCTCTGCCTGCAGCTCTAGCTCAGGCCTTGCCCTTGTAGTGCAGCGGGTACAAGCGGCGCGTCACTTCGCCGCTGGCGTCCCACGCGCGGCAGCCGTCGAGGAAATACGGCTTCTCGGCAGGCGCAGCGGGCTTCGGCTCGGCGGGCGCGTCGGCGTCCTTGGGCCAGCGGCCCATGGCCTGGTAGGCCACCGTCGCCGCGGAGATCATCAGTTCCTTCAGGTGCGTGCAGCCCTTCACGCCGCCGACCGCCGCGTTGATCGCCTTGCGCCAGCCCGAGCCGATCTGCGCGCCGACCAGCGCCTTGAACGCCGGCGACACGGTGAAGCACGGCGCGTACGGCGCGTGCTCGGTGGACACCTCGATGTCGCGCACCACCATCTTCTCGTCGAGCGTCAGGCGCAGCGCCATGTCGTGAACGTGCGCGCCCGCGGGTCGGTGGCCGCGATACGGCTCCTTCACCGCATAGGTCTTGGTGTCGACCATGTAGCCCTCGATGTCCCAGAGGCCGTCCTCGCGCTCGTAGGCCTCGAAGCGGATCGCGCGGGTGTGCATGTGGCGGCGAGGCGCCGGGGCAGGCAGGCTCATCGGGGCTGCGCTTTCGAATGCGGGGACGGAAGGATACCCCGCAGCCTGGTAACCGTGATGCGCGACGCCCGGAACCCCGGCGCGCCGCGAAAGGGCCACGTCACCAGCACCCGCACGCAGAACGCAAACTTTCGTGCCGGACCCGGGCATCGTCCGCGCGGCAACTAGGGGCAATCTAGAATCGCCGCGCACCACGTCCTGACGACCCAAATTCGATTCAATACTGGAGCACACGATGAAGGCCCTGAAGCTGATTTCGATCCTCGTACTCTGGCTCGCGGCCGCGAGCGCCGCATTCGCCCAGCAGGCGACCCAGAGGCAGGCGCATGTATTCGGCTACGCGAAGAACGCGATGCTCGTGGCAACCGGCCAGGCGCCGCACCAGATGCAATCGCACGTCAATTGGGCGATGGGACAAACCCTGCCGACGCTGCGGTCCGAGTGGCGCCGGATGGCGAACATCACGGAGCAGAACGTGCCCCGCTTGAACAGGGCCCAGCTGGCGCATGTGTTCGGCTACATGAAGAACGCCGTCCTCGTCGACGGCGGCCAGGCGCCGCACGACCACAACGGCCATGTCGGCTGGGCGAACAGCCAGCAGCCCGACGTGGTGCGCGGCGAAATCATCCGCATCATCCGGAGCGGCTACAGAAGCTTCTAGTTCGGGGGCCGAAAGGCTGCCGCGCAGCCGCTAGACTCGCGCGATGGTCCACCAGCAGCAGCTCGACATCCGCACGCGCGGACGCGGCACGATCGACATCACGAACCACGTGGATCGCATCGTCGCCGCGAGCGGCATCCGCACTGGCACCTGCACGGTCTTCGTGCAGCACACCAGCGCGTCGCTGGTGATCACCGAGAACGCCGACCCCGACGTGCACCGCGACCTGGAGACGCTCCTCTCCCGCGCCGCGCCCGACGGCGACCGCGAGTATCGGCATGAAACCGAAGGCCCCGACGACATGGCCGCGCACGCGCGCAGCGTGCTCACCGCGACCTCGCACGTCATCCCGGTGGGCGAAGGGCGGCTACTGCTCGGGACGTGGCAGGGGCTCTACCTGTGGGAGCACCGCACGGCACCGCACGCGCGCAGCGTGATCGTGACGGTGATGGGCGAGGTGTAAGCACCGCGTTTGACCGCCTATCCCCGAGTGGTCATAATTGTGGTCATCCCCGCCGGAGACGCCCCATGACCACGATGCAGGCCTCGGAATTCAAGGCGAAGTGCCTCGCGCTGATGGACGAGGTCGCGCGCACCGGCCGTACGGTCGTCATCACGAAGAACGGTCGGCCGGTCGCCGAACTGCGCGCGCATCGCCCGCCCCGCGCGCGCTCGCCCATCGGGCTGCACAAGGGTGCCGTGCAGATCCAGGGCGACATCGTGTCGCCGCTCGACGCGCGCTGGGACGCGATGAAGTGATCCTGCTCGACACCCACGTGCTCGCGTGGATGGACACTGACGACCGCAAGATGGGTCGCCGCACTCGCACGCTCATCGCGCGCGAGTGGGACAAGGGCCAGGTCGCCGTCGCGGCCATCTCGTTCTGGGAAATCGGCAGCCTTGCCGACCGAGGCCGCATCAAGTTGCCCGTCTCCGTCGCCGCATGGCGCGAAGAACTGCTCGCCGCCGGACTGGCCGAGATCCACCTCGACGGCGACATCGCGCTCCGGTCCCTCGAGCTGCAAGGCCTCGCCCCCGACCCCGCCGACCGCATGATCGCCGCCACCGCACTCGCCTGCCGCGCGACGCTCGTCACTGCGGATGAACGGCTACTCGATTGGGAGCACGCGCTACCACGGCATGACGCGCGGACCTAGGCGGAAGGGCGCCCGACGGTATCTCTGGGGCGGAGGGGCCGAAGCCCCAAGTACGCGACCAGCCTGCATCGGGCGCAAGGGGATTCTAGGGCAGTCACATCGGATTCCGAGAAGCAATCCGGTGGGAATTCGAATCTTGAACTCGTTTAGTAATTTTCCGACACTCGACGCGAGTTGAGGGTCCGCTCGCCCGCCCGAATTCGGGCGGGCGAGCGGTCGATGGGTCTTCTGGCAAATTGAAGTTTCCACACGTCAATTTGCTATCAGGAGAACTCCATGACCGCTCTGTCCCAGAGTATCAAGCGCAAGCTGTCGTTGCTGCAACTGGCCGAGGAACTGAACAACGTCTCCCGTGCCTGCAAGATCATGGGCTACCACCGCGACACCTTCTACGAGGCTCGCCGCGCCTTCCAGACCGGCGGCGTAGGCGCCCTCGTCGAGCAGCGTCGCGGCGCCCGCGGACCCCACCCCAATCGGGTCAGCCCGGAGATCGAAGCCCGGGTGCTCGAGTACTGCCTGGCCCGCCCCACCCACGGCGCCCAGCGCGTCTCCAACGAACTGCGCCTGGCCAGCGTCGAGGTCTCGCCCTCGGGCGTGCGCGGGATCTGGCTGCGCGCCGACCTGGAGACCCGCTACAAGCGCCTGATGCGCCTGGAGCGTCATTGCCGCGAGAACACCACGTTCGTGCTCACCGACGCGCAGGTGAGGCTCCTGGAGCGCCACAGTCCCGAGTTCCGCGAGCGCCATGTCGAATCCAGCGCCCCGGGCGAACTGCTGAACCAGGACACCTTCTACTGGGGCACCCTGAAGGGCGTGGGCAAGGTCTACGTGCAGGTGGTCATCGACACCTTCTGCTCTCTGGCCTTCGCCAAGTGCTACAGCTCGAAGATGCCGATCACGGCCTGCGACCTGCTCTACGAGCGAGTGCTGCCCTTCTACGACGCGCTGGGCGTGCCGGTGCAGTCGATCCTCACCGACAACGGCCGCGAGTTCTGCGGCAAACCCGAGTCGCACCCCTACGAGCTGTTGCTCGCGATGGAGGACGTCGAGCACCGCCGCACCAGGGTTCGCACGCCACGCACCAACGGCTTCGTGGAGCGCATGAACCGGACCCTCCTCGACGAGTGCTTCCGCGTGAAGGGTCGCGAGAACTGGTATCTCGAGATCGTCGAGATCCAGCGCGACCTGGACGTCTTCATGACGCACTACAACCTCGAGCGCAGCCATCAGGGCTATCGCCTCGGCGGTCGCACGCCCGCGCAGGCCCTGCGCGAGGCACTCGGCATCGACACGCTGCCGAGCCTGCGATTCGATGCGAACGCATCGCCGTCCACCGACACCGAACAGAACTCCGAGGAGGTGACCGCCGAGCCGATCAGCGCCTAAACTGCCGCTCAGCCGGACGGCCCATCTGTCGGGGAATTACTGAACTTGTACACGAATCTGACCTGCGTGGCACTTCTCCGACTCGATTAGATTGGAAACGCTATGCACTTCGTGGCTTTGGCATGGCGATCACCCTTCGGAGTTCACCGGCCTAGCGTACCCCTCTTTCAATTTCTGGTGCAGTGCTAGGTTGGGTAGCAGTGGTTGCTGGTTTGGACTGCGAGCCTTCGCCACCTTTTGCGACGGCAACCGCAATGGTTGCGACGATGTTTGCCACCCCGATGCCGAATACCAACCACATTTGCCAACTCTTTGCGCTGGCCTCCTGAGAGGCAACTTTCGACTTGCGAATTCGGTCGATGTGATCTAGGCCCCAGCTCAACACTGCTACATCCGATTTCGGAGAACCGCGGCTCGCCCGAAACTGGCTGCGAAAGACGTCCTTCTGATTCAATTTAGTTATGGCACTCAGACGGACTGAGTCATCTTCGATCAATTTAATCCATGTTGGAAGCCGACTTCCTTTGCGCATTGAAGTCTGCCACTCCTCAAGTTCCCCCGGAGGAGCACCAGGACGAAATAGCTCTCTCCGTTTGAGGACAAGGCCTCGCACGTCGAAGTTTGCACCTAAGCCGAGACGCTCACGGATTCCTTCAAACGTGACTAAATGATTCTCGTCGTTACTCGCCAGAATCCACACGGCAGAGACGAGATGGCATCGCCCCGGTATTCCGGACACATTCGATAGGTGGGAAGATGATATCGGAGGTGTCAGATGGGAAGAAGAACGTTCGCTGCGGAGTTCAAGCGTGAGGCGGTGAGGGCGGCGTTGCAGCCGGGGGCGTCGAAGGCGCAGGTCGCGAGGGACTTGGGGCTGCATCCGAATCTGCTGGGTCGGTGGATCATTGCGTTCGAAGCGGGCAAGTGGGAACCGAGCTCCGGGAAGTCGTTAATGAGCGAGCAGCAACAGGAGCTGGAGCGGTTGCGCCGGGAGCTCAAGCGGGTAACGACCGAGCGCGACATCCTAAAAAAGGCGGTGGGCTACTTCGCGAAGGAACCCTCGTGAGGTACGGCTTTGTAGCCCGGCATCAGTCGATCTGGCCCGTGAGGACGATGTGCCGGATGCTGGCGGTGTCACGCGCGGGGTTCTACGACTGGCACGCAAGAGCGCCCAGCAAGCGCAGCCTGGAAGATGCACGGCTGATGCCGCTGGTGCGCGCGAGCTTCGCGCAGAGCGACGGCACGTATGGCGCGGTGCGCGTGGCACGGGATCTGCGGGATTGGGGCGAGCATTGCGGCAAGCGCAGGACCGGGCGACTGATGCGCGGGGCGTCGCTTCGGGCGCGCCCGAAGCGACGCCGGCGGCCCACCGACGCAGGGCTACGGCCAGAGCACAGCATCGCGCCCAACGTGCTCAATCGCGAGTTCGAAGCCCCGGGGCCGAACCAGAAATGGGCTGCGGACTTCACCTATCTCTGGACGGCACAGGGGTGGCTCTTCCTCGCCGTCGTGCTCGATCTGTACAGTCGCAAGGTGGTGGGTTGGTCGATGAGTTCGCAGATGACGGCGCAGCTGGTGATCGATGCGTTGCTGATGGCAATCTGGCGAAGGGGCAAGCCGGTCGAGCTGCTGCATCACTCGGACCAGGGCAGCCAGTACACGAGCGAGGACTTCCAGCGCCTCTTGGCCGATCAGGGCGTGACTTGCAGCATGAGCAGGAAGGGCGACTGCTGGGACAATGCGGCAATGGAGAGTTTCTTCTCGACGATCAAGCGCGAACGCGTGTACCGGCGCCAGTACGCCAGCAGGGATGAGGCGCGGGCCGATGTATTCGACTACATCGAGCGGTTCTACAATCCGCGGCGTCGGCATTCGACGCTCGGCTTGGTGAGCCCGGATCACTTCGAGAAGGCTACAAAGAGCTTAGGGTAGTGTCCGAGAAACCGGGGCGATGCCAGCAGCAAGTAAGAAGCACGTGGCGGCGAATCGAAACCCTTGCATAGCGGCTCACCTCATG
>Ga0172373_10009590_pt1 | contig 11988 bp, 14 predicted proteins | sample Lak10m_2_FD_114546 | JGI IMG/M metagenome (GOLD analysis project Ga0172373, IMG submission 114546) | Freshwater microbial communities from Kabuno Bay, South-Kivu, Congo - kab_092012_10m | ecosystem: Environmental > Aquatic > Freshwater > Lake | place: Democratic Republic of the Congo... | reverse complement strand
TAGAAGGAACGGGTGGAAGGAACCCCATCGATGGAGAGGTTCCATCGCCGGGGGAACCCATTGGTGTCATGCGCCGAAAGCTCGGTGATCCGAGACGAGACTCGGTCCTGCGTCTTGATGGAGTAGTGGATGCGGACGGGAAGACTGTTCGAGACCTCGATCCGGCCGGTGATCTTCCCCCCGGCCAAATTGGGTGTTTCCGCCGTGGCCTCGAACGCGAGGCCATTCCAGAGGATGTTGGTTTCCGCGACGTGGAGGCCAAATCGGGTCCGGTAGGACAACGAGCCCAAGCTGCTTTCTGCCGTGGCCTCCGGCGCCAAGCGTCCCGTCGCACCAGGGACGAGCCGGAGGGGAACGGTGTCCGCTCGGGGAATGGCCTGAACCATGTTCCCGGAGAAGGACCAGGTCATCTTCATGGACTGGCCAGCAGCCACCAGGGTCTGGTCGTCGGTGTTGGGCTGGTTCTGTAGGGAGAACCAGGTTCCACCGGCCTGAATCCCAAACTTGCTCGACTTGTTCGTCTGGCCGCTGGTTTCGACGACCACCCCTTCCACGGGCGGTCTCATCGAGATCATGTCCTTCAGCCGTTGAACGGGGTCCGCATGCAGTCCGGACGCGGTTGCCAATACAAGGGAGAAGGCTTTCAGGTTCATACCCATGCGAATACAAGGAACGTCAAAGCCACTCAAGTGGGGGATCTCCCTATGACTCTCTTCAAATTCCTGCCATTAGGCACTTTACGAGTCTTGCGGTTCCATGCATGCGCTTGCGCCCGGTTCGAGATTCCGAACACCTTCGAGGCCTTCGACGACGACAGCGACAGGACCGCCTTGCTGGTCCCGATGCGGCGTGCAAGGGCGGAAAGCGATGGGGATCCGTCGATGATGCTGGGATCCATCACCCAGGCGAGGGCGAGGGTCCGCCGACCGATGATCTCGGCCATCTTCTTCGGCTCGCAGCGTCCGACGGTGACCATCCATTGGAGGACGCGTCGAAGCGCGATACCCATCGCGGCGTAGTCACGTTCGGTGAGGTCGGGGCATTGCTCCCCGAGGGCGCGCTCGATCGTGTCCCAGTCGAACTCGCCCATGCGGCCGTCGAGCGGGTCGAGGTGGCCCGAGTGATCTTCGTGGAATTCAGGTTTCATGGTTCAACGTCGGCTTGGCCAGTCGCAGTGGATGATGCCCCCGGTCTCATTGAGGCGTGAGGTGATGGAAGGCCCGAGGCTCTCGGCGAGGTCCTGGGGGCTGAGATTCGCGATGACGATGGTGTCGGTGCGGTCCGCGTAGCGGTTGTTCAGCAGCTCGAAGAGGAGGTTGCCCTCCCACACCGTTTCTCCGCGCTTCCCGATCTCGTCGATCACCAGGAGCGAAGGCTTCCGGTGCGCATCGATGACCTGGAGTTCTGTCTCCTTCGCCTCCTTGCGGTACGTAGCCTTGAGGGTGGCGAAGAATCGCACCGCGGACGTGTACAGGGCGGGACGCCCGTCCGCCGTTGTCTCGATCATCGCCTGCACGGCAAGTTGGGTCTTCCCGTTGCCCCGGGTTCCGCACAGCGCCCAGGTGGAACCTTTACCGAGCCCGCTGCGGATGATGGCGAGCTTCTGCACCCAAGGCCCGTCGAAGCGGACCGTGGCGGCGAAGTGCCGTTCCGGGACGTTCCATCCCCGCCGTGCGGACTCGACGGCGCGCCGACGAACCTTCTCGGCCTCGTTGCGCCGGAGCTCCTCCAACTCCCGCTCGGTCGCGATGCGGATGCCGCGGAAGTCGGGCATGTGCTGGTCCGGGGTGGAGGTCATAGGATTCGAGGTTGGACGGACTCCTGGATCTCGCGTCGCTCCCCAGCTGGAGCGCGGCCTTGGATGCGCTGCTGGGCCTGACGCTGCTGCTCGTCGGTCCACCATTTCCGCAGCTTGGGCCGCCAGCTCTGGATCGGGTTGCCGTGGCGATCGACCCAACCCGAGGACTCGAAGTGGTTCCAGAAGGCCTCGGCGACGTCTGCCGGCACGCAGCGCAGCTGCGCCTCGGCCTTCACCTCCTCCAGCGTCGGGAAGGTCTCCCGCGCGCGTTGTGTGTGTATGGCATCTTGGTTGGGTTGGGTACTGTACGGTAGCTCCGCACGTTCGCCGTTCGTTACGCGAACGTTCGGCGTAACAGGGGGCGCACCCATCTGCGCGGTTCGCTTCCGTTCCCGGTATGCGCGCATTCGCTCCTTGGACTGAACACGCTCGTCAACCAAACGACCGGCGTACTCGTGCCAGTCATGGATGCAGCCGTCCTCATCGAGCCACCCGGCTTCACGGAGCGACTTGGCGAACAGCTCGGCGTCCCCACCGAAGTCAGCAGCAGCCGAAATCTCTGCGGGTTCGAGAGCCGAAAGATCGCCAGTGGGGCAATAATCCAGGGCCCAAAGCCAGAGAAACGTCAGGTGCCCAGCTGCCTGGGCGCGGGGGATACGGAGCCGGTTGGCGAGTCGCGCCAGCTTCGGATGTCTCGGAAGAGTCTGGTGCAGTTCAATCCATGCCATGGTTCGAGGGGGCTTGTTGACCCGGCGTTGCCCCGGCCGGGATGGGAGTTGTGGAAAGGGACGAAGCCTGCCGGGCGCGAACGAACCGAATGATCCGTTCGAGATCCGGCACCGTGATCATGGCCCCGGTGAGCCGGAAAACGGCCCAACCCAGGGAGGTCGCTTCGTTGTACTTCTCGCAGTCGTCGTTGAACCCGGCACCTCGGGTGTGCCGTCCGCCGGACCACTCTCCCCCCTCGACCTCGATCGCGACTCGGACGTCAGGGCATGCAAAGTCGAAACGCCACCGGCGACCGGTGGCGAATCGATGCTCCTGAACCAGAGCGGGACCGTTCAGCCCGCGCCAGTAGAGCGCAAACCGACGTTCGAGGGCGGATTGTGGCATCAGGTCTTCCGTTCTCCTTGGCTCCAGCACTCGAGCACTCGACCGCTGCGCTCGACGATGACGAGGCCGCCTTGGTGAAGAGGGTCGAGTGATGCCCGGTAGGCATCCCGGCGAGCGTCGCCGAGCGACACCCGAACCGAGATCCGGACATCGCCACACCGGACAATGAAGTCGAGGAAGTGGCTCATGGTTCGGTAGCCCGGATCCGTTCGAGGGACGGAGCCGACGGTTTGGATTCGGTGCAGCCGGCGAGGAGCGTGTCCATGGCCTCGTCGAGCCCCTTGCCCTTCTTGCCGGACGCAGCGCGGAGGGCCTCCCTGAGCTTGGTCTTCGCGAGGGTCACGCACGGGAGGAAGTGTTCCGGGGTGCCGCCGGCCTCCAGGAAGCGTGCGAAGACGGTGTTTGGTTCGGTGATGACCTCCCGGCAGGAACCAGGCTTCAGCCGCCACCCGGGGATCGCCTCGGGATCCGCCTCGAGCATTCGCCGGGCTTTCGCGCGGACTGCTTCGATGACGGCTTCTGCAGCTGGCACCTTCTCCAGGAACTCGGCGATCCGCTCCGGACTCAGGACCATCTCGCGTCCGTCGCGACTCACCTGGAGGGGAAGCGTCTCCACGAGGGTCTGGGCCTCGGGACAATTCGCCTTGGCCTTGCAGTAGCGACAGCTCGACGCCGACGGAACCCGCGGTTGGTTCTCCTTCACGACGGAGGCCATGATCCCGTGGATCTCCACCACGGCCGCGGGCATGTCGGAGGGTTGGTAGCGGCAACTGGTGACCTCCGGGCGAACGAGAGGCTGGATGATGGCGACGGTGATGTCGGCGACGCCGTAGGTCTCGTGGGCCAGCACCGCCAAGGCTCGGAGTTGGAGGTTGCCGGTCGCGTGCTCCACCTCTCCCCGGCCCGTCTTGTAATCGATCAGCAGCCCGCGGAAGCCGGCATGGAAGAGAACGTCCGGCTTGCCCGACCACTGGGGCTTCAGGTCTTCGTCGTAGGCCCAGAGTCGTTCTTCCCGGATCTCCCCGATCCCTCTGATCCCGCCGAACACCTGCTCGACGAGCTGGGCCTCGATGGCGCGACAACGTTCGACGATCTGCTCTTCCTCGTCGGTGAGCGGTGGGTGGACCGCCTCGCCATACAGGACGGCATGGATACGGGTGCCGCTCGCGGCGTCCTTGCTTTCCTCGTCTTCCCCGAACTGGCGCTCGAGGTGGTAGGAACCTGGACAATGCGCGTACCGATGAACCGAGGATGCCGACGGGAGTCCTTTGCGCTCGTTCATACGGCACCCCCTTTCGACTTCTGGACCGCCTGGATGGCGTCTTTCACGTCCTTCGCCGTGGCCCCGCTCTCCAGTGCCTTGTCGATCGCCCGGACCGCCTTCTTGAGGCCGCCCGTCATCTTGTCGCCGTCCGCATCGGTGTCCCCGGTCTGGCGTGTGCGGCCAAATGCCCCGGAGGCATCGCGAAACACGCGCTCGGCCTGCTCATGGGAGATTGCGCCCCCACCGCTTTGGGTGACCTCCATGCCAGGAAGCGGGGGCTGGTCCGGATCGGGAGTGATGAACTCGACCTCATCCTTGAACTTCCGGGAGTACGACAAAGCCCCCGTACCAGCGACGCGCTTGCCGGAGAGGTTCAGCTTGAGGCTGAACCCGACACTGAGGGTTCCGTCGTCCGCGTTGATCAGCTCCGTCGCGATGCCAGTGACGTTGCCAGCGACGAGCGTCGCGAGTGCCCGGTCCAGCTCCGCCTGGAGGGAGTTGACGATTTCCCGGGCTTTCACCGTTCACCTCCCTTCTCGACGAACTGCCGGAGGTTGGAGACGACACCGCGCTGGGATTTCAGCAGGCGGTTGGCAACTGGGGTGGGCACTTCCTCGAACCCGGCGAGCTCCGCCTTCTCGGGCAGGAAGCCATCGATCTTCGCCCACTTCACAAACTGGTCGAAGTTGAAGCCGGCGAAACAGATGAAGTTCGCGAGCTGCTCCTGGGGTGAGGCCGGCGTAGATGCCTGCGGAGGCGTCGGAGTCGAAGCTGCGGGCGCCACCGGAGGCACGGGAGGCACCTCGGCTCCGGGAACCTGATCGTCGTCCGGAGCTTTGGACGAGGCGAGGAAGCGGGGCCCCGGCTCCGCCCCGGAATCGATCCTCGCGGGTACTTCCTCCGCGTCCGCCTCCGGCACGGAGACTCCAGACATCTGCTCGTAGCAGCGCTTCAGCAGCTTCCTGCTGGCCTTCCCGATGATCTGATCCGAGCCGGCGTACTCGTCCATCTTCACCGGGATCGAACACGAGTAGGTCACCGGCTGACCGTTGAGCTTCCAGGAGGCCGCGCATTCGACCAGGGCCCCGCCGTTCGCGAGGCGCGGTACATTGATCACCGGACGGAACTCCGTGACCGTCTTGCACCGTTTGATGAGGTATTCGAATCCCTCCTTCGTGCAGTACATCCGCCCCGAGATGATGTTGAACTGGTTTCCAACCCACTGGAGCCCGCGCAAGGCGGCTTCGAGTGCGCAGTCACGGACCACGGACCATTCGTAGGCTTGGTTCCACGCGTTCTTCTTCTTGTTCCAGACCTTGGGATCGGAATCGGTCCGGAACCCGATGGCGGTGTCCTGGAGTGCGACGATCCGCGCCCGCACCTCGGATGTGTCGAGGAGGGCACGGAGCTGGTCCACGCTCTCGGCCACTTCGAGGGCGGTCAGGACGTTCTGGTCTCCAGTGTTCGCCTGGCCGAAGGCGGCGGTTGCCCGGACGGAGACCTCCGAGAGGGCGGCGACAGTGTTCGGTGGGATGGGTGCCAAGGCACCCGGTTGTTTTGCGCTCATGGTGTTTGATGGTTGAGGGGACGAAATCAGCGGACCCGCCGGAGGCTTCCCGACAGGAGAAGGAGTCGACCGAGCCGGTGGCGGCGGCGGTTCTGGTTTGGGGGCGGACTCGGGCTGCGCAGTCCAATCCCAAGCGAGGCGGACAGGCCAAGCAGGCCGACCGCAAGGGTCAGGGTTTCAGCGTTCATCGCGCCTGAGGTTCGGGGTGGGCGCGGTGCCGCCGATTGGGAACGGCGTGCCCGGAGCAGTTCGTCCGGTCCCGGTATCACAGCCGGGTCGCACCGCATGGAGGGAGAAGGCTGTCAGGTGAACACGAGCCGGATTCACACCGGCACCGGTGGCCATCGAACGGTTGCGCGCCTGGGCACCGTGGCCCCTTCGCGCGCTGGTCCGCCTGGCTGCGGGGCTGTAGGCCATTCCATGCCCTTGGTACTGCCGTACCCCGCTTCCGCGCTTCCTGACTCCTGCGGTCTTTCCCGCCGTCCAGCCATCGACCGCCGAAGCGGTTGGTGAGGCCTGCACCAGTCCTGTGATTGAGTTCCCAGGACGTTGAGAGAACGCACGGGACGACCGTTGCAACAGGTCGTCTGCGATGCCGCACACACCGGACGCCGAGCAGTCGTTCCGGCCGTCGCCGGGGGCTTTGCGTCGAAAGTTGGTAGCGGGCCGCGGAGTTGAACCGCGCTGGCTCGGCTTATGAGGCCGTGCAGGTCCCCGACCTGCCCGCAAATAGGGATCCATCGCCCCGCCACCCGCGGCATCGAGTGAGTCAACAACCTGATCCGATCCCCACCCAGGGACCGGACACCTCCGCGATGGTGCCTTGGCGTAACGGGGCGATGGAAAAGCTGGAGGGGGGAGCGTCACAGGAGCACGCCCTCCCGGTGGGCATTGACCCACTTGCGGACTTCGTCCTCCCGGAAGGTGACGACGCCGCCGATCTTCACGCGGGGCAATCCCCGCCGCATCCAGTTGTGGACGCTGCGGACTGTGAGCGGGGTTCCGTCCGACCGCAGGAGCTTGCCGAGCAGCGCAGCGACCTCCTTGCGGGAGAGCACGGGGGACTCGCTTGGGTTTGCAGTTTGCATGGCTGGGCAAGGTGATTATCACCCCTGGGCATACTTTTGCCCGAGTTCGTACGCCACCTGACCGCAGAGGCTCCGGCGGTTCTCCTTGGCGGCCTGCTTCAGGATCCGGTGTTGGTCGGCTGGGATCCACGTCCCGACGAACACGAGACCATCGCGGGACTTGGGCGGGTGATTATCACCCTGAGGCAAAAGTTTACGGGCGCTTCGATTGCTCATTCGCGGCTTGTTCACGTTCAGCGATCTCCGCGATCTCGATGCGCAGCAACTCGGCCAGGGTGATGCCCCGCCGCTTCGCTTCCGCTTTCAGAGCCTTGTGGACCTTCTCGTCCACAAATGCCCCGATCATCTTGAGACCCTTTTTTCGCTGGTTTGCCATCGCTCGGTTCGTTGACTGCAAGGTGATTATCACCCTTCCCTTCCCCAGTAAAGAGCTTGTTTGCGATTCTTTGAATTCCTTTTTCGGGACTGCCGGCGATGCGGCAGAGACCCTCGACAACGTCCTTGGGCAAAGACACGAACACATCTGGCGTACGGAAACTCACGATGGCTCGGAGAATACCTACACTCAGGTAATTTGGGTACACTATTGCAGAACAAAGTTATCCGCATTTGTTCACAATCCATTCACACCGTGGGGAAAATCTCGAACCACGCTCCAGCCCGCTCCTCGGTCGCAATGGCGCGATAGTGGCCGAACACCATCTGCGGTGTGTTCCCCATCTCCAACGCGACCTGAGCTTCATTCTTCACCAGCGCCATCCGGTACGTGCCAAAACTGTGCCGCAGTCCGTTCCGCTTCCACTTCACGCCGGCCTGCTGCGCGAGCGCTGCGATCTGGTTCTCGATCTTTGTGAAGGAGCAAATCGGCCCCGAGGACTGCCGATACGGAGCCAGCCAGGACATGAGCGGCGGGAGAACGGGAACAAGCCGTCGGCCGCGCGTCTTCGCCTTGGCCGCCTTGATGTCGATGTGGGTGTCGCTGACCTCTGACCAATCCAACCGGGAGGCCTCGGCGTGCCGGAGGCCTGCAAAGGCACAAACGGCGAGGAACGGCACGAGTTCAGGCCTCGCCTGGGCCAGGATGGCCTTCAACTCTGCCGGCGTGAAGATGGCGACCTCGCCTTCCTCCCGCGTCCGCTCGATGACCGAGAGGTCGATCAGGCCCTTGGCGAGATACCCCCGCCGCTCGGCGAAGCGGATCAGGTTGGTGATCGCCGTCAGGTAATTGCTCCGGGTCCGACCAGTAAGCGGCTTCTTGGGGATATTGGACTCACTGTGCTTCTTCCGCTTCCGCTTCAGAGCGTTCGCATCGAGCCCAGCGAGCCATTTCTCCACGTCCGCGACCCGGATCCCTGCCATCGGGACCTTGAAGTCCGCCTGGAACCGTCCGAGCCGGTAGACAAGGTCGTCGAGATGACGGGAGCTTCGGCCCGCGGCGCGTTTCGCGCTGAGAAACTCCTGGATGACGGTGGAAACAGGTGGTGACGAGACCGCGGCGGGGCGCAGCAGCAGATATTCGCGGGCCGCGAGCTGAGGCGGGATCTCGCCGAGGATCTTCCGGACCTCGATGTGCTCCGCGACGAGGACATCGATCGGGACACCATACGCGTCCGCCAGCTCCTTTGCCCGCCGATAGACCAACAAATCCTCGCCGGAGAGGGCCAGAGTGGCGGTTCCGAGCTTGGCGAGCTCCTTGGCCCGTTTCTGAGCGAAGGCGAGCGCACCTGGAAGTTCAGCGAAGGACCGTCGTTTCCGGACCGAGCCTTCATACCAGGCAACAACGAAGGTATCGCTGGTGCGAGTGGAGGAGGAGTAGATCGGAACAGTGACGCTTCCTTCGCGTACCGTCCGGAGGGGGCCTTTCTTCTTCATATCTGTCCGGTTTTTGTCCGGTCAGGAAAGACCCCCCAAATTACCGCGGGAAAAGTGGCGGGAGTGGCGGGGCTCGAACCCGTAACCTCTGCCGTGACAGGGCAGCGCTCTAACCAATTGAGCTACACCCCCGCGGTGCGGCGCGCTTTGTACAGGACCCACAGGTCCGGTCAAAATCATTTTTCAGATTTCTGCGCGCTCTCGTCGATCTCGCGATTCGACGCTCTGAAAAAATGGATTCGGGCTGCAGACGCCAAGGAGGTGGGGGTGGGGAACCCCGCTGAAGAAACGTCCCGCAGCCCGAATCGCTTTCAGAGTAGGAACGGGGTCCCAGAAGTCAATCCGCCGCTCTGAAAATGTTGACCAGTCCGCCCCTCTTTCTCCGCAGGAACCCGCTGCTCACCCCTTGTCCACCGCAACGCAACCAGGGCCCGGCTGCGGAGCCGCGGATCCCGTCATCTCCCGCACCCGTTCCAGGATCACCTCGGGCAGGTGCGGCTCGTCGCCGATGCTGCGGCTGTACCACACCCAATGTTCCCCGTCCTGCGTGGGATTGATCCACGTCGGGGAACCCGCCGCCAGACGTGCCCTCACCGCTTCGGGATCCGCCCCGAGCAGCACGGGGATGTCCTCGAAGCTGTGGAGTCCATCGCTGATGAAGAACGGCACCATCACGATGTGGCGCGTCCCGGCCAGTCGATGACAGTCCCCGATCCGGGGTTCCTCCTCCATGAAAACGCCGTGGACGTCATGGAAGAGTCCCATCGCCCGCAATCGCTCCACCTGGTCTTCGATCGCCTTCCGCGAATTGTCCGAATTGCCCGTGCCGTGGCCGGCGATGAACAGGGAGACCTCTGCCGGCAACGGGACCCCATGCGGCGCGGGATGCCTTTCGACGACCTCCAGGGCGCGGCTCCTGAGGACCTCGGTCATCGACCCGTGGGTTCCCACCGGTCCGCAATAGTGGACCTCGCGTCCGGCGATCCGTCGCACGCGTTCAAAGCCGGGCGCCCCCACCACGCCCAACCCCAGCTCGCGGGGGATGACCTGTTCGGTGAAGTAGCCCTCCGAGATGAACAGGGGCACCACGAAGACCCGGGGATACCATGCGCCGCGCAGGACACCGCAGATGGACGGCTCCTGCTTCCAGTAGGCTTCCAGCACCTGACCGAACACACCGCGTGCCCGCAACGCCGCCGCGTGCTGGCGTGTCGGGGCGGCTGAATCACGGTTCAGGGTCGACCCGTGCCCGATCAGGATCAGGGTCGACTTCGCGTACGGTGAGCGTTCCGGCATGGTCCATCATGGCCCGCGTGGGCCAACCGGCAACTACTTCACCCCGTAACCCACCGTCGGCTTGCCGTCGTCGTCCAGCTTGCCGGCCGACCACAGGAGCCCACGCGTCAAGAGGTCCAGGATCGCCGGGTCCTGCAACGTGTGGTTGTAATGCCCGATCGTCGTGCCGAACACGCGTCCCTTGCCGAACTGGTTCACCCAGACGTTCACCTCAGCCCGCTTGGTCTCATGCGACCAACCGGTGGCGAGCGGCGTCGCCGTCGGTTCCACCTTCTCGATGTTGTAAAGTTCCTCCTTCGGTGTGCGCCAACTGGCGGGGAAACCCTTCATCACCGGATGCGCGGGAGCGGTGTTGGTCATGGGATAATCGAAATGGGACCCATGCCGATGGCTCGTCACACCGACGAACCGGAACCAGTCATTCGTCGGGGCGCGGTAGCAGTGCATCGCGCAGTGGATCACCACCGCCGGAACGCCGTCCCGGTGGGGCTTCACGATCCGCTCCAGCCAGTCGAGCTCCTTTTCATCGGCGAAGCACTCGTTGTGCAGCACCACGTCGTACTTCTTCGCCCAATCCTCCGTCTGGTAGATCGACACCTTGTGCTTCGTCCCCGTCTGGCCGGGATCCATCACGATGTCCCACGTGATGTTGGCCCGCTTCGAAATGCCTTCGGTCAGGATCGTCGCCTGCCCGGGATAATCATGGCAGCAACCACCCGAGATCAGCAATCCGCGCAGGGGTCGCACGGTGCCGGGCTTCCGTTGGTAGGTGGCCACGAACTGGGATCCACCCGTCGCATCGGCAAACGATGCCAGGCGCGATCCGCCCTGCATGTCCGCCGCCAGGCGCCACCCCCCTCCGGACATCGTCTCCACGATCGCCTGGATCTTGCGACCGGCGTTCTCACCCTCGACTTCGGTCAGGTCCAACTGCGCCGGCGTCGTCTTCGTGTTCAGCACGTAGGTGCCCTTCGCGGTATTGTCGCCCATCCGGAACACGTACTTCCCATTCGTGAGCTCCATCTCGGCAGACTTCAGCGTCTCGTCCTCCACGACGTTCCCCCCGACCTCCACGCGGGAGTGCACCCAGGTCCCGATCAGGTCCGAGGGTTCGATGGCGACGATGGGCCCTTGCGCAATGGCAAGGGCGGCGAGGACAGGAAGGAAAATGCGCTTCATGTGAGTCTCGGAAGGCTGCCGTAGCATCCGCGCATTGGAAGCCGGAAGTTTGGTTTGTAAGCCACGTGTAAGGAGGTTTGGAAACCCCATCGCTCCATGCCACCTTGCGCGCCATGCATAGGACGTCGTGGAGCCGCTGCCGCGCCGCTGTCGCCGCCTGGGTCCTCGCCCTGCCCGGCCTCCTCTGGGCCGTCGTCGTCTTCGAACCGGGTGATGGTACCCGAAACTCCTCGGAACCGACCGGCTCCCTCGCGAACACCGGGTGGCAATGGACCGGGCGTTTCAACTCGTTCTGCGGAGTCCCGGTCGGCCCGTCCTCCTTCCTGACCGCCGCCCATGTCGGAGGCAACATCGGCGACACGTTCGAGTGGCAGGGGCGCCGCTATCGTGTGGTCGGCTCCCAGACCGATTCCGCGTCCGACCTCCGCCTGTGGCATGTCAGCGGTCGGTTCGCTTCCAACGCGCCCGTCGCCACCCAGGATGTTCGCGTTGGCGAACTGGTCGTGATCCTTGGACGCGGCGCGACGCGTGGCGCCGAAATCCTTGCCGACCGCGGAATGGGGCCCGTGCTCGCCGGATGGGAGTGGGGCCCCGTCGACGGAGTCCTCCGCTGGGGGACGAACTCGGTCGACGCCAACATCGACGGCACCTCCATCGGGCTCTACGGGCCGCTGGTGGGGTGCCGGTTCAATGGTGGTCGCGGCAACGACGAGGGCTGCCTCTCGACGATGGATTACAGCGGCCCCCTCTTCGTGCGTCGCGGGAACACCTGGCAACTCGCTGGGATCCACTTTGCCGTGCAGGCCGCCTT
>Ga0172373_10009589_pt1 | contig 11990 bp, 11 predicted proteins | sample Lak10m_2_FD_114546 | JGI IMG/M metagenome (GOLD analysis project Ga0172373, IMG submission 114546) | Freshwater microbial communities from Kabuno Bay, South-Kivu, Congo - kab_092012_10m | ecosystem: Environmental > Aquatic > Freshwater > Lake | place: Democratic Republic of the Congo... | reverse complement strand
TAATTTAGAATTATAACGTGGTAAATCCACAACCAAAACAGGGTTGTAATCTGTATGATTCTCACTTACTAAAAATATAAAATAGCTTTTTAAAGTTGAAATTTTACGATTTATCGACCTAGGGGATATTCCAGATTTGGCCAGTTCTAAAATGAACTTGCTAATATCAGAATCTTTTACTTCTAGCTCCGTTAATCGATTTTTAGTTAAAAACTCCTGAAAGTCCTTTAAATCACGTTTGTAACTAAGCATCGAATTTTTGGCAATCCCCCTCTCAGCAACCATCATTTCTAAAAACTGTTCGATAAACTTCATATATCAGGGTTTTTTGGATATCACGATTTTTGATGTATATTTGTTCCCGGAATGGTAACTTCATTTAACCATTTTATAGCAGTTTCTTCATCCTCTTCAATCGCCATTTCTACAGCTTGTTTTGCAATATCAAGCAAGTGCTTTGACTCTTTTCGCAAAGCAAATGATTGCTGGATTTTGGAGGCAATTATATTTTGTATATTTGTATCTATTAGGGGGATATTAAAGTTTAGAATATCTTCGTCAAGAATTACTGGGTAACTAGTACCTGTATTCGGTTTTAAAGACCACTCAAGAAATAAATTTGATCTTAAAAATGAAAATAGCGTTTCTTTATTTACCTTTCCATTAGGTTTTTCCTCTAATATAGAAAATGCTGTACTACCTACATAATTATCTTTATCAATTATAGCTATTCCACTTCTATAAGTGCGCACTTTAGAAACTATTACTTGCCCAACTTTTAATTTCCTTTTGGCATTACTAGGTAATTCTGCTCCTGTTATAAGTTCTGGCACAATTTCACCACTAGAAACGTTTATAGATCCTATTTCTACATATTCATATAACTTATCTTTATCAACTTTAAAATTTTGTTTTGACAATTTAAACACACTTCCTATAGCATTATACCCTAATCTATATTTTGATATTACATTTTCTATCTCCTCATATTTCGGCTGGTAATACTCAGCATCAAGGCCACCTGTTGTTCCGAAAGACTCACTAAGTTTTTTAATAGCAATTTTTTCTGTTGATGGCTTGAAATTTACCAATCCCAGCTCTTGCAGTAGCAGTTGTTCCGATTCGGTGTAAAGGGATTTGCTTTTCATTCTCAATCCATAAGATGAATCATATAACCCAGTTATTTTTATTTGTAATGAATAATCAAGTATTGGAATTATAAATTGTTCTATTTTTTCCAAAGCTAACATTGGTTGAGAATTACCAGCTCGGTAACGAAAACTTTGAAAAGCGCCAAATTTTGAATTCATAAAAATGTTCAAATATTGTGGGGTAAATTCTTTTTCATAAAGAATTCTAATTATTGCAACAGACCTTGGAATACTTGCTGGAAATAAATGTTCTTCTGCAACAGCAGCATTTCCATCGTAGGCACCAACAGAATAAATTAATAAATCTTTATGTGATAACGCTGCTCTTTTGTTTTTCTTATATTGATTTTGTGAAATTGTTTTATATACAGTATCAACTATATAGTTTTGTTTTATATGCTCTGCTGTTATATATTTTATGTTAGTTGCTTTATCCCAATCAGGGGATCCATGTTCTCCATCAGTAATATAACAAAAATCCTTTAATTGCTTACAAGGGTATTTTGCAATTTTCTGCATGTAAAATTTATACTCCTTTTTATGAAATTCTGATGATAAATCCATAAAATTTTGCACATCGCTAAGTCTTATCTCCACTGCTTCTAGCCCTTCTAGTAAAGCCTTGTACTTAGCTTCATTAAAAGGGCTTAGGGCTTTCCCACGAAAGAAAACCCCTCTTTCTTAGCAAATTCTATGAACGCTTCGGCTATACCATCTTGGGTGAGCCCGTCGTGGTTATATAAATCATGATCAACTATCTTATGCCCGTCTTGATCTAGCTTATCTGTACCTTCAACCTCTTTAACATAAATCTTATCACCGCTATTATCCTTGCTTGGTTTTTGCATAGTGGCAAAGAAAATGTTGTAATCGTCTACTTTAGGGCACAGCTTATCGTCCCATTTTTGGATAAATAATACTGAAGTTTTAGTACCGGTGTGGGGTTTAAAAACATTACCGTGCAATCCGACAACGGCAAGGATTCTAGCTCGTTCTGCTATATAATCTCTGATATATTTATCACTAGAATTGTTAAATCGTCCTTGAGGCAATACAACTGCCATTCTGCCGCCAGGTTTTAGAAAATTTAAATTACGTTCAATAAATAAAATGTCCCTGCCGACTTTTGTTTGGAACTTACCGTTAGGTTTTTTAGCTAGGTCATAATGATGAATTATGTTACCTTCTTTTATATCACCTGCAAAGGGTGGGTTGGCAAGTACTATATCAAATTCGAATCTCTCATAACTTTTATTAGATTTATCCTTATTTAGTTCTCTAAACCTTTGATAGCCTGAGCTATAAGTAAACATCCAAGCATCATCTCTGAGCTCGTCCCACCGTTTATAATCAAGTGTATTTAAATGCAGGCAATTTGTTTGGCCGTCACCTGCTATAAGGTTCAAACATCTTGCAACTCTGATAGCTTTTTCATCAAAATCTATAGCAAATACTTTATTTTTGACATAATCTACACATTCAATCGGTTTTGGTTCACTAGTAAGCAACTGAGAACGGTTAATATTTTTATCTTCAAATATTTTTCCCCATACGTGGAATATCGAGTGCATAGTAAAACCAGTGCTTCCGCAAGCCGTGTCAATTATATATTCATGTTCTTGCGGGTTCATCATTTTTACTGCCATGTCTATAACATAGCGTGGTGTGAAAAACTGCCCCTTTTCTCCTTTGCTTGATTTATTCATTAAATATTCAAAAGCATCATCTACTATATCAAGGTTTGAATTAAATAATTTTATGTCTTGAAGACTGGAAACACAAATTGCAAGATGCGAATAGCTAAGAGCAATTTTGGTATTTTTATTAAAAACACCTTGCCATTTGTCTATTGCTTGCGTTAATAGTTTTTCTATTTTATCTTTTAACTCTTTTTCTGTTTGGCCAGTATTTCTAAACTCTAATAAACGATTTTTATAGTTCCCAGATAAATATTCATCGTAAAGTTTTGCAAAAATCAGCTTGAACATTTCCTCAAAAACATCAACTCCAGCATTTGCTAGAACCTCATTTTCCATTTCAAGAATTAAATTTTTCAAGGATTTTTTTTTGGTGAACTAGTTTATCAACTTTTATTAAATCATTAATGGTAAATTTTTCATTTTTGATTTCTGCAAGTGTTTGCGATACATTTGGAATGTCAGTTATATCCTCGAAATAGTTTGGGTCTATTCGGTGATAGTATGATATTTGTTCACCATTACTCCAGACGCCCATGGGGCTACCGGTTGCATGACAGTAACTTTTTAGTTGCTCTTTGCCTTCTTGAAGTTTTGGATGCTTTAGTTCAATTATTATATAAGGAATCGTTGGTCTATCCTTATCAAAAATTACTATATCGGCTCGCTTTGTATCTGTGCTGCCAATACGCACTGCATATTCTACAGTGAGTCTACTAAGTGGGTACTGATATTGCTTTGTAAGCTTTATTAAGAATAACTGCCTGATAATTTCTTCAGGAGTAAGCAATATCTCCTTGTTACGTTTTAAACATTGTACATAATATTTTAAGCCAGCTTTAGATTCTTTTGAGATTACTTGCCCCTCTAACTCTTGAATATAATGCTGGTCAAACTGAGCTAAGGAGTATTTGGAATCTTTTAATATTTCTTGAAATATGCTTGTCATTGGACTTAATATAAATCAATTATTTACTGAATTTCTATGACATTTAGCTCAACCTAAAGTGGGATAATTTAAATAGATATCAAACAAACGTCATACCAAGGATATAATAATCATCGCATCTTTTTTAGCAATTACTTTATTAGACAGCTTATACCCCGGTATATTCAGCAAAAGCATAAAGAAACATGAGGTTACTTAACAGAAATTGCGGCAACACCGCTGATTTAAGTAATACTTTTAAGAATTTTTGAACATTACTTAGGTTTTATTGGATCATAGGGTGGAGGCCAAGGCCGGAATCGAACCGGCGAATAGAGGATTTGCAGTCCACGGCATTACCACTTTGCTACTTGGCCATTTTAAAGATATGTTAGATCTGTCCCCAAGTTCTAGCTAATTTCAGCATAAAAAGCAATAATATTTTCAAGGATAGAGTTAACTAATCTTGTTTACCCGTTGTGCATGGCGGCCACTTTCAAATTCAGTAGTTAAAAATTTGTTTATAATACGGAAAACAACTTCCTCTTCCGTGATTTTACTACCAAGAACTAAAACATTCGCATTATTGTGTGATCGTGATCGCTCTGCCATGAATTCATTTAAACATAAAGCAGCTCTTACCGAAGAACTACGATTAGCCGCAATTGACATACCAATCCCCGTCCCACAAATTAATATTCCTTGCTTTATATTACCTTCAAAAATTTCCTCAACAACTTTTTTTGCATAATCTGGATAATCAACTCTGTCCGTATTATAGGACCCTAGATCAATAATGCTTTTTTTCTTCTTTTGGTAAGTTATTAAATGGCGGTTTGCCGGATTATTTGAATATATCTCATAACCCGCATGGTTTAAAAAATCTAGGATTTTTAACTTTAAATCAAACCCTGCATGATCATTTGCAATTGCTAGATCATAATTTCGCATAAAAATATCCTTTTTATAGAAAATAATTAGTATTTATTATATAATACTGGGGAGTTAATAAATAATAAATTTTAAACTGTAGGCACAAGTTAAATGAAAAATTATAGTTTTTATATATTACTATATTTAGCTGTTACCACTTTATCTGGTTGTGCGGTAACAAAACAACAGGCTCCCATAGAATACCATCATGGTAGTAGTTCAAATCTAGGAGATTCCAAGAGATTAAACGAAAACACTGTAACTGTTGTTAGCAATGATGGAGAAATAATATCAAGTAAACCAGAAATCGACGAAATTCAAGAAGTTATAAAACCTAATCTGGATAACGAAAATTATATAGCACCAGAAAGCAAACCTGTAGAGGTTAATTATAAAATAGTTGAACACCACGTAAAAGAAGATGAAACAATACACGAAATAGCTGCCAACTACAACCAAACTGTAAATGCAATTGCAGAAACCAACGATTTATCTTCTCCTTATCACCTAGAAGAATCTCAGATACTAAAAATAAAAGTACCAAAAGATTTTATTCAAAAACCTATAGTAACCGTTAAAGCAAAAGAAATACCGACAAAACAACTACCAGAAGGTGCAGAGTATATTGCTCCTGTTACAGGGACTATTATAGCAAAATTTGGGCAAAAAACAGAGTATGGAACAAATAAAGGAATCAATATTTCTGCCGATGAAGGGACAAAAGTTGTAGCATCGGCATCCGGTAAGGTAATTTACGCAGATTATGATGCCACCTTCGGTAATCTAGTTATCATAAAATTAGATAACAAAAATATAGTTCTCTCTTATGCTCACCTTGCAAATTTAATAGTAGCTAAAGGGGCTAGTCTTAAACAAGGGGATATAGTCGGTTATGTAGGTCATACCGGCAAAGTAAAACAACCTCAACTGCATTTCGCTATAAGGGAAGGGAAGAATGCAGTGGACCCATTAAAATTCGTGAATTATTAGTGCAAAATAAGACTTGTGTATCAAGTATCAGATGTAAAACTTTTAACATAAAGCCACACTGAAAAGTAATTTAGAATTAGTTAATCTTAAAGTAATCTTTTTTAGCTGCAGATGTGCTGCATAGCAGTAAAAATTGTATCTCTTACCCATGATTAAATCCTTAGCCAGTAAATTATCTCAACATAATAACGCAACCATAATAAAATTCCCTAGTAGAACAGCCACCTCGAAATCTAAAAATGAATTAAGTGCCCTTACAAGACAAAACCAAATTATTAATAAAGAGAATATGTTTATCGTCCTTCTGGTAATTGGACTAAAGATGTACATAAATTTCTAGGCTATCTACATGATAAAGATTTTGATGCTACGCCAAAACCTTTAGGATTTGACAAAACAGGTAGAGAAATAGTAAGTTTTATCAAAGGAGAGGTAAGTAACTACCTACTCAGTAAAAATAGCTCATCTATTCAGGCACTTACCTCGGCTGCTATTTCACTACGTAAGTACCATGATATCTCCATGGGGTTTTTTAGAAGATAATAATGTTAAAGAGAAACCATGGCAGTTATCAGGCCGTTATCCAATAGAAGTTATATGTCATGGAGATTATGCACCTTATAATGTTGTTTTAAATGGAAAACAAACAGTTGGAATAATAGATTTTGATACTGCTCATCTTGGACTTCGTACATGAGATATTGCATATGCCTTATATAGATGGGCTCCTTTAACAAATCCTAACAACCATGATGGATTTGGCCACTTAAAAAGCCAAGTTGCAACAGCTGCTTTATTCTGTGATTCATATGGCTTACCTATAGAAAAAAGAATTAATATGGCAGCTTTGATTATTGAAAGATTACAATCATTAGTAAATTTACTTGGAACATAGAGCACACACCTATTACCTAAATGTTAGATTTTATATAATAAATTATTAGGCAAGAAATTACCTAGGTTGTAAAATATAAAACACAATTTAAATTAAAAATTACCTAAATAATGTCAAATTTACTTAATATAGCTCTTTTAGTTACGGCAGGTATCGTTTTAGTTTTAATGTATGTAAAACTAAAGAAAGGACAAGAACCAAAAATTAAAAAAGTGGTCGTAGTAGATCCTGAAGCGCAACAGCTATACGCCTCTCAGAAACATAAACCTGATGAAGAAAAAACTCTTACGATACAGGAAAAAATTGAGTTGTCATGGCAGTTTCTGGTAAATATTAAAAATCAGGTAGTAGAAAAATTTTCAAAGACAGATCAAGAAAAAGTAATGCGGGCCGGCACCATACTTCTTGAACATGGCATGAAATATCAACATGATGTTGAACTAGAAGTAAGAATTAGACAAGAATCACTAGCTAAATCTGTTACCAAATCTAAAGAACAGGAACAATCAATGTCTCGATAATCTTGGTGCAGGTTTAAACTTAACGAAAACTTTTTACTGTCTTAAGAGCATAAAATCCTAAAACGGTTTAATTACTAATCCACAGAAAATCTGTTTTTTGATGACACTTTAGAAAGATAGGCTGCTAATACTTCAGTGGCATTTATCACTAAGAATGATTATGTAATCCCCGTAAAACAGGTAAGTCACAAATTGTAACATCCTAAATATCAATTTAGTTTAAATACAGCCAGGATAAAATCACAAAGGTCTCCCTAAAAACTAACTCTGGCTAGCTTTAAACATCTTCTGTTTTGTTTTATCCCAGCTATATTGAGTATTAACAGTTTTAACCTCTGTAGTTAGAATATCTCCATTTGGTAATTGTGCTACATCTAGACCATTCTTAAGGGACTCAACAATAAGAGGAGTTGTCTTACAAATATAGTTAATATCAGAAAAGATATCATCTTTGCTCTCCTCTTCTACATATAAATCATTTTTTTCCAAAATATTAGACATATATAACGATTAATAATTAAATTAAATAAAACTAATGGTTTAACTATACCATTTTTTATAGAAAGCATCAAGAATCCTTTTTTTTAAGCAACAGACTGAGAAATTGTCCTACCTTAAAGATTAGAAACAAGCTATAATCAAAGGGTTATCAATTAAGCACGTAGGCACTGGGACCTTAAATTTTTTATGGATCATAATATAAACTCAGTAGTTCCACTCCGGGAAGTATTTAAAAAAATCTGTTATTTTCTATTGAGCCAGCACAAATGGCAGGTGGTATCTTTAATAACAATAATTTTCATTTCAGGAATAACTACCTCTGTTGACAGTATTTTACTTCAAAAACTTACCGATCAAATAGAACAATATTCAAATAATCATACCCAGGAATCTAATTTAGCTATCATATTACTCAAATGGATATTAATATACGCCTTATGGTGGGAAGCATTAAACATTACTTGGCTTATCTACAACTACATATACCTAAAAACGTTACCTAAAATCAAAGCACAAGTTATTAACGAATTGTACGATCATATTCAATACCATAGTTATAGTTTTTTTCAGGGCAAGTTAGCCGGAGAGGTAACAAATCGAATTACTGAAGGTTCAAGATCATTAGAAATGATTTTTACTCATTTAAATGAAGATATTCTAAGGAAATTCTCAGTTATTATTTTTGCTCTAATAACTATGTATATAGTACATTATGCTATAGCACTTATATTTTTAACTTGGCTGATAATATTTGTCAGTACAAGCTTGTATTTTGCCAAAAATATTCATCACTATTCAGCAATATATAGCAATAACAAGGCTTTAATATCCGGAAAAATAGTTGATGCTATAGCTAATATTTCAGTAATAAGAATGTTTACCTCCCACAAATTTGAGAAAAAGTATCTGTTTACGCAAACAGAAAAAGCAGCTATCAGCGATCAAAATATGTTATGGTTCATGCTTAAACTGAGATATGGCCTTGGTATATCATGTACAATCATGATAGCTGCTGTTGTTTATTACATTGTTTCTTTAAGAGGACAAAATATTATAACAATCGGCCAATGTGTTTTAGTTATTACTTTATGTATTGCAATTACTGAAGATATATGGGATCTAACAAAAGAATTCGGTGATGTTTTTGAGCAGATAGGGGTTTTTAGCCAGGCCATAAGTTTAATTCAAAAATATACAATTACTGATATAGAAAATGCACAAAAATTAATCATAACACACCCTTCTATTGAGTTTCAAAACGTTACTTTCTACTACCAAAACCAGGATAATATCTTTAAAAATAAATCTGTAAAAATTGAAGCCTATCAAAAAGTTGGATTAGCCGGTTTCTCCGGTTCAGGTAAAACTACTTTTACTAATCTGATAGCAAGGCTTTTTGATATTGAAGAAGGGAGAATATTAATAGACGGACAAGATATTAAGATGGTAACACAAGATAGTTTACGCCGAAATATTTCGATTATCCCGCAAGAACCTATCTTATTCCATAGGACGATTATTGAAAATATAAAATATGGGACTGAAGATGCAACATATGAAGAAGTTGTTGCGGCCGCAAAATCAGCTTATATACATGATTTTATAACCAAATTACCGGAGGGTTATAATACTCTTTGCGGCGAAAGAGGTAATAACTTATCAGGAGGGCAAAGGCAACGTATTATAATTGCCCGCGCTATACTTAAAAATGCCCCTATCTTGATCCTTGACGAAGCAACAAGTGCTCTAGATAATCTTACTGAAAATCTAATCCAGAGATCACTTAAGACCCTTATGAAGGGTAAGACAGTTCTAGTTATTGCTCACAGATTATCTACTTTACTTAATATGGATCGAATTTTGGTATTTGATAATGGCCACATAGTTGAAGACGGAACCCATAACGAATTAAAAACTAACGGTAAGTTATACCAGCAATTATGGAATGCACAAAAAGGCGGATCAATAGCAGAATTATATTAGGTACATTATTTAATGATAATTAATATTATTTCTGTAGGCAAATTATCGTCAGGATACAGAGGAGTCGCAGATCATTATTGCAAAATGATTAAATGGAAGTTAAAAGAAACAGAATTAACTTACACTAAAAAATTATCGGAAATTCAAGTTAAGGCTTACGAGGCTAAATTAATCCATAATCAAATAAATAGTAATTCATATAAAATTGTTCTGGATGTGCAAGGCCAACAACTAAACAGCCAAAAATTTAGTGAGTTGTTTAAAAACCAGATGATGATAGGACAAAATATAGATATTATAATCGGTGGAGCTTTTGGTCTTGATGATTCAGTTATTAAAAGTGGTAGTATTAGATTAAGTCTCTCAAAAATGACCTTACCCCACCAGCTAGCTAAACTTGTTTTACTTGAGCAAATATATAGATCGCAAACTATACTAGCAGCCCACCCTTATCATAAATAATTAGCTTTATAGCCAATGGTAGCATCGGATGTTAGAAATAATGGAGTAGCTGTTAAGTTAATAGTTTACTCTAACTTGTACCTTATTATGAATAAAGCACAAGTTAGAAAAGAATTGATTTAAGTGCTCTTTTCCTTTCTACTTGGACTTATAATTAATTAAACTTTTTCTCCTTTTCTGAAGAAAAGCACTTTTAGGAGATATAAAATAAATATAATTACAAACCAGTAGATAATAATTTCTCCTGTTAAAAGCAACGAACCATCTTTACCAATTATTTGCTTGAATAATAGCCATATTGAGGCAATAAGAGCTGTGGGAGCTATTATAAATACTGCTGGACACTTAAATGGCCTTTCCACATTTGGCAAACGAAGCCTAAATATCATAACTATAATAGCTACCACTACATAATCAAGAAGAGCCACCATACTAGAAAGTTGCGCTAGTATGGAATAAGGGCAAAATGCCGCCATAACGGCAAATATACTTGTAAACATTATAATCGTTATGTGAGGACTATCATATTTAGGATGTAATTTTGCCAGAAACTTCGGCAACAACCCATCCCTTGCAATTACATAAAAAATACGGGATTGACCGTAAATATTCATCATTATAACAGTAGTCATACCAGCTATACCACCTGTCGCAACTAAAGCCGAACCAATATTACTGTTATTAAATTTTAAAGCGTGAGCCAGAGGCTGGGCATTATTTAATTCCGTATAAGGGATAATCCCAGTCGCTAATCCTCCTACAATCATATAAACAACCGTAGCCAAAACTAGCGAACCAATAATACCGATCATAAGATCACGTTTTGGATTTTTACATTCTTCTGCTGCGCTCGCAAGCACCCCGAATCCGGTAAAGGCGAAAAACAGAATTGAAGAACCGATTAATACATCATCAAAACCATTAGGTATGAAATTTTCCCAGTTTGTAGCGTCAAAATGAGGAGCAGCGAAAAGCATGAAAGCGAATATCGCTATCATTTTTATAAAGACCAAAATGTTATTTAACCTCTTACTATCTTTAGTACCAAGGTATAACATAAACCCAACAAAAACTACTATAGCAAAGGCGGGAATATTAAATACCCCTCCTTCAAAAGGAGATTTTCCAAACTGTTCGGGAAGATGATACCCAGCTGAATCTAAGATTCCCTGCACATAAGCAGACCAGCTACCTGCAACTGCCGAAGAAGCAAAACCGAGTTCTATAATTATTAAACTACCAATTAACCAGGCAAATACTTCTCCAAACGCCACATAAGAATAAGTATAAATACTACCAGAAGTCGGCAGCATTGTAGCAAGTTCGGTATAAGCTAGAGCTACAAAAATACAGGTACATCCAGCAATTAAATAAGAAAGTGTTACCGCCGGGCCAGAGTACTGGGCAGCCACTAATCCTGTTAAAGTAAATACACCAGTACCTACTATAGCCCCAAGGCCTAGAAGTACTAGATCAAAAGCCGATAATGTTTTATCAAGCCCACTTGAACTTCCTGCTTCTCTTACAGATTCAAAGCTTTTCTTCTTTAAAAAATTCATTTTTTCCTGTTTTTATTTTTAATAATTATTGAATATCTCTAGTAATCCATCCGCCACCTAAAACCCTGTTATTATCATATAACACACATGCCTGCCCTGGAGTAATTGCTTTCTCCTCTGCAAGAGTAGTAACTTCAATTTTATCATCAGTAATAAAATTGATTTTAGCCTTGATACCAGAAGTAGTAGACCTAACCTTAGCGACAATATCAATGTCGTTAGTATTTACATCCCCTGCGAGCCAATTTACTTCTTTTATAATGAATTTAGTTTTAAATAACGCTGATTCCGGGCCAATATACACTGTATTTGTTTCAGGGTCAATTTTTATAACATAAATCGGTTCACCATATGAAATACCCAAGCCTCT
>Ga0172373_10009588_pt1 | contig 11990 bp, 15 predicted proteins | sample Lak10m_2_FD_114546 | JGI IMG/M metagenome (GOLD analysis project Ga0172373, IMG submission 114546) | Freshwater microbial communities from Kabuno Bay, South-Kivu, Congo - kab_092012_10m | ecosystem: Environmental > Aquatic > Freshwater > Lake | place: Democratic Republic of the Congo... | reverse complement strand
GTCCAATCGAAGAAGCCATTAGCTGTGCGGGTGGTGTTAAACAGATCGCTTTGTCTTCTCAATTACAGTTGCAATCAAATCCTTTTGTGTTTTGTTGTGGTGAAATGCTGGATTGGGATGCACCAACAGGGGGATATTTACTCACTGCTTGTTTTGCAACTGGGCGAGCGGCAGGAACAGGGGTACATCAATACTTAATATCTGACACTATAAGATGATGTTTTAAAAAGTTTTTATAAATTTAATGTATTTTTCATGTTTTAAATAACGCGATTTTTATCTATTGGCGAGTTTCTTGCAAAGTTGAGATTTGTCTTTTTGATAGATGAATATTCAATGTTGCAGAGATTCAAATCTAGTCTATTTCTTCAAGTCATTTTTGCGTTAATTCTCGGTATTATCATTGGAATCAGTTTTCACGATTTTTCTTTAGCTTTAAAACCGCTAGGTGATGGCTTTATTGCACTGATCAAGATGCTTATTGCGCCTATTGTTTTCTGTGTAGTTGTATTTGGATTGTATGGAGCAAATGATCTTAAAAAAATGGGGAAGGTTGGCGCAAAAACGATTTTATATTTTGAGATTGTGGCCAGCATTGCTTTGGTTTTGGGAATTGTGATTGCATATGTCTTCAAACCTGGCGTTGGTATGAATATTGATATCACCCAGTTAGATGGAAAGGATTTAAATGTTTATACCGAACGTGCGCACACGATGAGTTCGGGATCAGATTTCTTATTACATATTATTCCTAAAACATTTGTAGATGCTTTTGCTCGTGGTGATATTTTACAAGTCTTATTGATCGCTATTTTGTTTGGTGTCGCTTTACTCATGATTCCAAAGCATTTGGCAGAGTTGGTATGTAAAGCAATCGAAGCTTTTTCTGAAGTGTTTTTTAAGATGATGGCTATAATCATTCGTTTAGCACCAGTTGGGGTATTTGGTTCAGTCGCTTATACCACTGCTAAATTCGGATTAGATTCATTGGTTCAGCTTGGCTATTTAGTCTTATTGTTTTATGTGACTTGTATTTTGTTTGTACTTGTTATTTTAGGTGGAATCCTGAAATTTACAGGTTTAAATATATTTAAACCTGTAAATTATTTTAAAGCAGAACTATCCATTGTATTGGGAACTGCATCCTCCGATTCAGTGTTGCCTCAGATAATGAAAAAGTTAAAAAATCTAGGAATTAAGGATTCCACTGTGGGTTTAGTGATCCCGACAGGTTATTCTTTTAATCTAGATGGATTCTCTATCTAACTCTTGGCGTTATATTTATTGCCCAAGCTTGCAATATTGATTTATCGATGCATGATTTACTTGCAATTTTATTGGTTTCTTTGGTGACTTCGAAAGGTGCACACGGTATCCCAGGTTCTGCACTAGTGATATTAGCTGCAACTTTGTCTGTCATACCTAGTCTTCCAACGATTGGCTTGGTGTTGTTATTGGCCGTTGATTGGTTTATTGGGATTGTACGTGCTTGTACGAATTTGATCGGAAACTGTGTGGCAACGGTTGCGATTGCTCATTGGGAACAGGATATTGATCATGCACGTGCCCAAGCTGTATTGGATCAAAAGATTGAGTTGAATTCCTAGATTAAATCACTATCTGAGACAATAAATAGTTCCTTAAAAATAGCATTTCTAATTTGCATGGAGCTTATATCTAGCCTATATTTTTAATGGAAAATTCATCAAAGGAATGTGCAATGTCTCAAACTTTACCTGTATATCACGGCAGTTGTTTGTGCAACGGTATTCGTTATGAAATCCATGGCGAAATTGGAGATATTGTGCAATGTCATTGTCAGCGTTGTCGTAAAGCCAATGGCACAGCTTATGCCACAAATGCTCCAATTAAAGTAAGTGATTTTAAAATTACGCAAGGTGAGCATTTACTCAAAAAATTTCAATCCACTGAGACGACTCAACGTTGTTTTTGTACAGATTGTGGCTCACCTATTATAAGTATTAAATCAGATATACCTGAGTTTTATCGCCTAAGAATAGGTACTCTGGATACCGCTATTCAGCAAAGACCAACCATGCATATTTTTGCTGCATCAAAAGCAGAGTGGGACTGTATTGCAGATGATTTACCACAATATGTTGAGCGACCATAATCGCTTTAGGTTGAGGATTCAACATGATTTTTGAGACGGCATCGTTAAGCCCAACGGAAGTGTATCGACTTTTAGTCGGTGGGATTACCCCTCGACCAATTGCATGGATCAGCACTTTATCTAAAGATGGTGTCGCCAATATCGCCCCTTATTCATTTTTTAGTGTGGCGAGTTGTAACCCGCCGATCTTATGGTATTCACAAGTGAACCCACAAAGTGGGCAGGATAAAGACACACTTCGAAATCTTATTGATACCCAAGAGTGTGTGGTACATATCGCTGATACAAAACTACTTGAGAAATTGAATTTGTCTTGTGCATCATTAGCTGCTGAGCAAAGTGAATTTGAATATGCTGAGATTGAATCTTGTCCAAGCTATTCAGTACAACCCTTATCTGTTCAAGACTCTTTGGTTCGTTACGAGTGCCGCTTAAGAGAAATTTTAGAGTTCAGCACACTTCCCTCTGGAGGAAAAGTTGCTTTACTCGATGTTCAAGCGATTTATGTAGATGATCGAGTCTGGAATGGAACGATGATAGACCAAGAAAAATTAAACAGTCTTGGAAAAATGGGTGGTGATTTTTATAGTTTAACTCGTGATCTGCGTAAATTATCGAGACCGCAAGTTTAATCGAGATTCAAAAAAGGAGGTTTTAATCCCTCCTTTTTTAGATTATTTTACAGACAATGCCTGACCTTCAAATTTCACACCATCCCAGCCATTTTGCATAAACTGACGAATATTTTGGTGATCTGTTCCTTCAGGTGTTGCGAGCACAGATGCATAATGTTCCGCAAATAAACTTAAAGTATCTGCTTGGTTTAAACCTTCTAATTGAGCAAAACTAAAGACTTTTGCACTTCCTTGGTTCTCAGTTGCAGCATTAAATTGAGCGCCATTTTGAAAAGCCGTAGGTGTGTGTTGATAACGTGCTTCAATAAAGGCAATAACATCAGCAAATTTTGCAGAACCATCTTTCAGTTGTGCCAATAAGGTTTGAGCCATTTTAAAATTCCATGTGTATAAAATGAATGTGAGCATCATACCATCGAATCAAGAAAGTTGATGTTTGATGCTGTGGAAACTAGACCGAATAGGGCAAGCTGTTTATGCTGTAAAAGATAAATCAAATGTATAAATAATAATGAATCGACATCATTTTAAAGTACCTAAACACAAGCCTTTCCTCCGTTATTTTAGCTTGCTGCTTAGCTGTCAATTTATCTTGACTGTGCGTCGCTTTTTCATGCGTCTATTACCTTTTATACGATTTGAAAGTCAGGTCAGTCATATTGTGTATTTATCATGGTTAGTTGATATCGAGCAGGTTCGAGAACGCTATCCTGAGCTGGTTCATTTGTGGGAAAGGCAGGGCAAAACAGTTTTTACCATTCTCAGTTACCAACATCATCATTTTGGCTTTCGTTTTCTTGGTCCATTTCGACGTTGGATGCCTTCTCCCCGACAAAGTAACTGGCGTTTTTATCTCAATGATACGGCACCTAAAACGGTCATTTTTGAACAGGTTTTGATTGACCATGCTTTATATGTTGTTGGTGGTCGTCTTGCAAGCGATGTAATGCCTGCCCAATATGCTGCAAAGTTCGAGCATCAATTTGATTCTAAACAGCAGGCTATTCAGACGGAGGTTTATCTAGATCAAGATTATTCTTTTAAGAGCCATGTCGGTATTCGACAGGAAAAAAGTTTACCTGCAACATGGCAGAATTTATTTGATTCATGGGCGGATGCTGTGCATTTTCTAGTTGATCAAGATCATGCATGGGCAGAGTGGGTTGATCAACCCCAACGAATGTCGCAAGGTGATATTCAAATGCCAGTCTGCTTCGAGCAAATTCAAGCCGCAGAAGTGCTTGCTCTAAGCCCCCCTGAACTGCTAAAGCAGTTCCAAATAGACGCTGATGCAGATGTTTTTGCTTTTGTAATTCCTGCTCTAGATTTCCACGTCTTGAATGAAAAAATATTAAATTGAACATCAAGTTGTGGATAACTGAAGCGTTATACACAGGAAAAAACATAGGTTGAGTTGTTCAAAATCTATGTTATTTTAGGATTAAGGAGATGGCATTCCTCCTTTTACAAACCGCCAAACTGGCTAATGATGCCTACGTTGTCCTGTACAGGGAGCGTAGGTTTATGCGCGCTCTGTTTATCTTCTGGAGTCCGCAGATGGCAAAAGTACTCGCTATGTTTAATGCATTACTGTCTCCAAATCTGAGTTTGGAGTAAATCATGTACTATCCACTTATCTCAATTGCATTAGGATCAATCTTAGGTGCTTGGCTACGTTGGTTGATTGGTTTAAAGCTCAATCCTATTTTTCCAGCGATCCCATTGGGTACGGTCACCGTAAATTTTATTGGTGGTTTTATTATTGGATTTGCAATTTCATATTTTTCACAAAGCGCACTTAGTCCAAATTATAAGTTATTTGTGATCACAGGTTTTTGTGGTGCATTAACGACTTTTTCAACCTTTTCAGCAGAGATCATTGCATTATTGCAACAAGGCAAACTGAGCTATGCTGTTGCTGCGATTGTTATTCACGTGATTGGTTCACTCGTCTTTACTTTGATTGGCATGAGCTTGCATCAGTGGTTGAGTGCTGCATAGTTCGGGAGAGAACTTATGAATGGATTCTTAATTACCTTTTATGCTGAACGCAGTCGAATGTACCAAGGTCAACCGATTGTTGAATGGTTATTGTCTGTTGCCCAACAAATGAAGTTGGGAGGTGCAACAGTCATAAATGCAACACATGGTATGGATCATCGCGGGCAAATTCATTCTGCAGGATTTTTTGAGTTGGCTGATCAGCCTGTTCAAATTCAATTTGCCGTGAATGATGAACAGGCTACAGCGTTGTTTGAATTTCTTGAGGATAAAGCGATTTCTCTATTTTATGTCAAGCAGGCTGTTGAATATGGTGTGATTGGACAATCATCACTGCGAGATGGATGACAAATTTTTGACATAAAAAAAGAAGTCTAAGTGGAGGAGATATAACCTTAGACTTCGAATGCTTGTAATGTACAGCGTCAAACTTAAAATAAGATTAAGCTTTACGACTAAAACGACCAAATCGTTTATTGAAGCTCGCAACACGACCTTCGTTGCTTGCTTGACGTACTTCGCCTGTATAAAACGGATGTGATGCGCTTGAAATATCTAGCGTCACATAAGGGTAAACTTGACCTTGATATTCTTTAGTCTGTTTGGTTTGGATCGTGCTACCAATCAAGAAGTAAGCATCGGCATTGGTATCGTGAAATAGTACTTGTTGGTAAGCAGGGTGAATATCTTTACGCATTTTTAAGACTCCTAAAATTATATGGAAATGTTATAACATAACAATATATGAAGTCAATTTTGAGTATTTCAAGTTTTGCTTTGAAATGACATATAGATTTTCGTCTTTCGATTAAGTAAGGGGCACTAAGTTTTAAGAAGTTTAACTAGGCACGAGTTCTTCAAATAAATCGTTCAGATTGTCATGCACTTTGAGATGAATGAGATTCCAGTAATGTCCAGATACCGTACGATTCACCATCAATGTATCAGGAGAGGGTTTAAATACATCCCAATATTTTAAAGATTTTTTCACTAGGCGCATGCCATCGTGATGTGAAGAGTTTTCTGCAAAATCATAATGTGTACTGAGCGGACGTAATAAAATTTCAATCCATTGACTATAAAGTTCGTCAGGGAACTTTTCTTTTTCAGCCAATGCCTTTAATTCGACTAATAAGTCTTCAACTTGAGCAATATTCTCTTGTCGAGCAGCATTGACGAGAGATTTAAAATGTTGAACGATTTCAGGCGATAAGGTTTTTACACTGCCATAATCGTAAATAATTACGCTACCATCTTCTCTAAATGCAAAGTTACCTGGGTGTGGATCGCAATGAAATCGTCTTAAAAAGAAAATTTCTTGTCCAAGCGCACGTACGATTCGACGACCAATTTGATTGCGTGTTTCGACAGACCACGTACTTGCCGTTTCGATTGATTCACCTTTTTCATAACTGAGTGTGAGTACACGGCGAGATGAATAGTCTTTATAGACGGTAGGTATAATCACTTGTTGATCGAGTTTTTCATGAAAGGTTTTAAATACTTCTAGGTTCTGGGCTTCAATTTCATAGTTCAATTCAGCTGATAGACTGTCTTGGATTTCTTTAAAAAGTTGATCTTGAAGTTTTTTATCAATCTTTAATACACCCATTAAACGTAAAGCAAGGCGAACCTGTTTTAAATCGCTTTCACAAGCTTGATCGACACCAGGATATTGTACTTTGACTACCACTGCTTGCCCATTCGGCAAAATAGCACGATGCACTTGACCGATGGATGCTGCTGCAAATGGTTCGGTTTCGAAAGAGCTAAAAATTTGGTTTAAGGGTTTGCCTAACTCTTTTTCGACTTGCTGTTGGATCGCAGCAAAAGGCATGGCAGGGGCTTGGCGTTGTAACTTAGCAATCGCTTTGGCGACTTCTGGTGGAAAAATATCTTTGTATTGAGAGGCAATCTGTCCGACCTTCATTACAGCACCTTTCATTTCTCCAAGTGTATCAGCGATTTGAATTCCGATATCTTGGAAAAGTTGGCTACGTGCTGCATTTTTTTGTTCTTCATCGGCAGTGAGATTTCGAATAGAGTTAGCCACGCTTTTGCTTGCAATACTTGCGGTCATGCCTGCCAGTTTTAAAAAGCGTTTACCGGAAGAACTCGCATGCTTTGCCATATTCGTTAGACCTCAATTGTTTTATCTCAAAGGAGTATCTTGATCATAGGGTACAAAACTTAAATTGCCTATAAGAAAATGTTAAGTGATGTAAGTCATTATTTATGAGTAGGTCGATAATAAATGGAAAGCTCAGTTGTTAGAGCTTTCCATACCATGAATACGTTAGAAACGAATATTCTTTATAGTGTTTTCTCTAAGCGTTGATTGTATAAATACAAACGACCAATCAATAATACACAAGCAATCGTTAAGCCAATAATCAAACCTAGCCAAACACCTGCAACACCCCAAATCGTATAACGAGCTAAATACAAACCGATTGGGAAAGCAATCACCCAGTATGCCATCAGTGTAATCCACATAGGGGCTTGCGTGTCTTGCATACCACGTAGGCAGCCTGCAGCGCTTACTTGCCATGCATCCATTAATTGGTATGCCATTGCAAACCATAGCAGATACATCGCCATTGGAATCACATCTATATCATTGGTATAGATTGCAACGATATATGGTCGAGCAGAGGCAATCAGAAGCATGGTGCACAATGCAAAGAATGTCGCACTTATTAATCCTACTTTCTGTGCTTGGCGCATGGCTTGCCAATTCTTTTCCCCATAATACATTCCGACCCGAATTGTTAAGGCAATCGCTAAGGATAAAGGAATCATAAACAACTGAGATGTGACTGAAATTGCAATTTGATGTGCTGCAATCGCATTTTCTCCCAGTGGTCCTAATACCAAAGCACCTGTGCTAAAAATACTGACCTCAAAGAAAACTGCTAAGCCAATTGGAAAGCCAAGTTTTAAAATTCGTTTAACCCAAGTTGGGTCTATTTTTTCCCATTGCGTAAAAATAGGAGCTTGTTTATATGCACTTGCTTTAGAAATGTATATTGCAAGTGTAATGAACATTAACCATTGTAGAATCGCTGTCGCAAAGCCACATCCAGCACTGCCTAGAGCTGGAATTGGCCCAAAGCCGTACATGAAAATAAAGTTCAGTGGAATCAGTACTAAGAGTGCCAATAAACTGATTACTGTGACTGGGCGAGGATGTCCAAGTGCTTCTGAATAGCTACGTAAAGCTGCATACATCATTACAGCAGGCATACCAAAACCAATCGCATGTAGGAATAGGCTGGCTTTCGGGAGGAGATGCTCTGGTACGCCAAAGTAAGGCAACAAAAGTGGCATACATTGCAAAATAAACATTGCAACGACACCTAGAATCAATGCTACCCATAAAGATTGACGTGCGATAGTCGGAATTTTTTCAGGTGTTTTAGCACCACGTGCTTCAGCGACGAGTGGTGTGGTCGCAATCATAATCCCAGCAAACAACAGCATGATAGGAATCCACAGACCTACACCCACAGCAATTGCAGCAAGATCGCCAGCAGAAAGATGACCTGCCATAATTGTATCAATCAAGCCTAATCCAGCTTGAGCAAACTGAGTGATCAGTATTGGTAACATCAAATGAAACAGTTGTTTTAATTCATAGCGCTTGCTGGTTGCTTGTAACACAAAAAATACTCTTATTGATTAAAAACGGAAGAAACGTTAGCGCTGTAAAGTGAGTAAAACGCCAATAAAAATAATGATACCACCGAGTAAACGCTGCCAGTTGATAGGTGCTTTATCTGTACCTAACCAGCCAAAATGATCGAGCAGCATTGAAATAGCGATCTGACCAAAAATAACTAATCCTGAAAATGTGAGAAAACCTAATTTTGGAGCAGTATAAATACTCATGCTAATCGCATAAACACCGAGAAATCCACCAATCCATAAATACCATGGAATGCTTGAAAGTTCATGTAAATTTGGTTTAGATGCATCCTGAAAATAGACGAGTGCCGCTAAAACAGCAGTACCGATGAGAAACGAAAGAAATGCTGCTTGAAGGGGAGAGCTTAAATGTTCTCTCAATTGTGAATTTATTGCAGTTTGAAATGCCATTGCAATTCCTACTCCAAAGGCTAAAGGCAGAAAGAGTAGCAATTGGCTAGAAATTTTCATCATCATCTCAATGTAATTGTTCTTCGTTATCTCAGTCTAACTGAATACTTACAGGATGATAAGCCGTGTCTACAGAACCAGCAACAGACTCTGTAAGAGTCATGTTAAAATAGCGATGTTCTGTCATTGAGCTTCTACTTTGAGTCTGTTAAATCCAATTAATATCCCACTTTCCTTGTATATCCATATGCCTTGGTGTGTGCGTAAGTGTCCTTACTGTGACTTCAATTCACACGCTGTGCCTGATGGTCAACTCTCAATGGATTTGGAACAGCAGTATTTAACAGCATTGGTCGCTGACTTTGAAACACAAGTTGAAATGGCGCAGGGAAGATTAATTCATAGCGTATTTATTGGTGGTGGAACACCATCGTTGATTTCCGCTCAAGGCTATCAGTGGCTTTTTGACCAGCTTAAAGCACGTTTAAGTTTCTCAGATGATTGTGAGATTACCTTAGAAGCAAACCCTGGAACGGTAGAGCATGATCCTTTTGCGGATTATCTTTCTGTTGGGATCAATCGCCTGTCGATTGGTGTGCAAAGCTTTGATACAGAGCACTTACAACGCTTAGGTCGTATCCATTCCGCGCACAATGCTATGGATGCAATACAGCAGGCTCGTCAAGCAGGCTTTGAGCGCGTCAATGTAGACCTTATGCATGGTTTACCCTCGCAAACTGTCGAACAAGCTCTAACAGATCTTAAGTTGGCTGTGGAGCATGGTGCAACGCATATCAGTTGGTATCAACTTACGATTGAGCCGAATACGGTTTTCTTTCGAACGCAACCTGCTTTACCGCAAGATGAGATTTTGGAGCAGATTCAAGAACTGGGTGAAGCATATTTAATTGCGAATGGTTTTATTAATTATGAGGTGTCAGCATGGAGAAAAGAAAAGCCATCAGCCCATAATTTGAATTACTGGCAATTTGGGGATTATTTGGCGATTGGTGCTGGTGCACATGGCAAGGTCACAAGACCGGATGGAGTATACCGTTTCCAAAAAACGCGTTTACCAAAAGATTATCTTGCTAAAGTTCCTGCCGAACATCTACAAATGAAACGTATCGAGGCTGATGAGCTACCTTTTGAGTTTATGATGAATGCTTTACGTTTGAATGAAGGTGTTGCTGCTGAGCTTTATCAGCAAAGAACTGGTTTAGATTTAAATCACCTGCAAACACCATTGAGTAAATTACGTCAGAAAAAACTATTGCTTGATGATACAAGTAAAATTGCTTGTACTGAGCAGGGGCATACTTTTTTAAATTCAGTCTTAGAATCATTCTTATAAGAACAAAAACTCCCTTTAACGAGCATCGCTAAAGGGAGCACAAATATTAAAAATTAAAATTAATGTTGTTTACATCCATCGTTGAAATTGTAACAGGCGCATTTTGAGTCGTTGCTTTTACTGTATCGGTCGCACTGATAGTGTATTCTCCATTTACGGTAATATCAGGAGTGAATACGATTGGCAATGTACCTGTGTATGGACCTAAATAAGGTGCACCTGTACTTAAGGATAAGCTATAGGCACCAGTGTCTAAAGTCGCATTGATTGTATTTACTGTATAAGTCGTACCACCACTAGTTTGTTTTGCATTGACTTTAATTAAGTCGCTGCTTGGAGTCGCTGTTCCACTAACACGATAGTGTGTTGCTACATTTGTATTAATCGGTAATGCTTGAGTAGAAATGGTGGTAGTTTGTTCAGCTGTGACAGGAACTGATTTAATCACTGCAGTTGCATATCCAGGAGCTGTTATAACAATGTCATAGTTGCCATTAGTTTTACTTTGGACAAGTGGCATTAATTTAAAGTCACCTGTCGCTGGTACAGGAGTACCTTTAATGATTTCACCATTTTGCTGTGCATAAACGGTTGCACCTGCTTGAGCAAGGCTTGGGCTGACGAAGCCACTGATGGTTCCACTCACAACTTGTGGTGTTGCTGTGACAACTGGTTTCAGGTTGTATGAACCATTTCCACGTTTCACAATAGATTGGCATGCATCAAAATCTAAAACAAGGTCAACTAGTGTGTCTGGCTTTACATCAAATGATCCCACGACTTTATAGCCACTCTGAGTCGCGCTCGGTGTCGTCAATGCTAGCTCGGTACCTCCTGTAGGAACTACAGAGTTAGCCCACTTTGACCCTTGATTTTGATCCAAAACTAAACGGATTTGAGTATAGCGCCCAGCAGGAAGAGGGGTCTGTCCCAAAGTTGTTAGAGCACCATTGGTCAGTGTAAGTAAATCTATTTTTTTAGGGTTAGCTAGTTTTACTGAATACCAGCCTGCATCGCTATCTTTTGCTGTACTACTGCTATGTACTTTTACCTCTTTGACAGTGACATAGACGTGATCCATTCCACAAGCAGGGTTATCGGTTAGGCTGACATTGAGCGTGCCTGTATTGTTTGAATTATTATCTGCGCTGCTTCCACCACCACATGCAACTAAGCCTAAAGAAGTTATAGCAACCAAGCTAATCAATTGAATATTCTTCATGAATAGGTCCTTTCATCCGAGAATAGTATGTAAAATTGTTTTCGGAGTATAAAAGATTTAGTCAAAATACTATGTTGTATAATTATAAATATTTGTTTTTATTGATTAAGTTGGTGTGAGCTGGTTTCTGTTTTATACATAAAGATAGTTGTAGATCATGATTAGATATCATTTTAGATGAAGTAATCACAAATCCTAACTTCACAGATATTAACTTCATGAATAGGCATAAAAAAACCTCATCATATGATGAGGTTTTTTAGAATTTGGTGGGTCGTCCGCGACTCGAACGCGGGACCAACGGATTAAAAGTCCGCTGCTCTACCAACTGAGCTAACGACCCTGAGTGAGGGTAAGTAAAATAACCTTTACTTAGACCTTAGAGAAAATCTATGATTTTTCTAAGTTAAACCTCTTACAGGCGTTTGTAAAATACATTTTACAAACTATCAAAACATTAAGTGGTGGGTCGTCCGCGACTCGAACGCGGGACCAACGGATTAAAAGTCCGCTGCTCTACCAACTGAGCTAACGACCCTAAGCAAG
>Ga0172373_10009586_pt1 | contig 11990 bp, 9 predicted proteins | sample Lak10m_2_FD_114546 | JGI IMG/M metagenome (GOLD analysis project Ga0172373, IMG submission 114546) | Freshwater microbial communities from Kabuno Bay, South-Kivu, Congo - kab_092012_10m | ecosystem: Environmental > Aquatic > Freshwater > Lake | place: Democratic Republic of the Congo: South-Kivu... | reverse complement strand
GGAGTAAATCAATACAGAATCTTAATAAACTGTTCATTACTAATATTTGTAATTAGTTTTATCTTTAAGCCATTTTTTTATAAAAATTGAATATTTAAAATCATTATAACTAATTATAACAATTTTATATTGCCGTATTTAATTTCTCCATCAATTGATCCATATGTTGAAGGATAACCACCTGAATTAAGATACCAATCAAACATCATCACAATATTAATATCAGAATATGATACTAACATTATGTTCCCTGTTTTTGTTTCATTTGCATGATTACCAATTAATTCGATTTGGACATATTCAATATCATCATATTTATCTATTGATTCAGGATCAATTATTGTTCCATAAGTTGTTCCATAACCAATAATCTTATTTTTGGCTAATATTTCTTTTTTGATCTTTTTCGATTTAGGATTTTTTGATTTAGGTTCTTTCGATTTGGTCTTTTTTTCAGGATTATTCATAATTAGAAATAGAAATTATATATATTAATCATTAGTCAATTAATATATCATATCTAATCTAAACAAATTCAATAATTTAATATATGGTTAGAAATGGTGTTTTTATGTTCATAATCAAATATATAGTTATATATGAATCGAGAAAAAATAGGAAAAATAACTTATAAATCCACTGAAGAATTGTCATTATTAGATATTGTTAAACTTATAGAATTTCGTAAATATGTAGACAAATTATATCTTGTAATTGATGCGAAAAACAATGATAAAAAATCTACAGACAAGTATGTTAGTTTTTTAGATGAACATGATATAAAAATCGATAAAATAATAAACCGTCATGAACATTATGATATTGGTTGGATATATCTACATAGACTTGTCAAACTTGGTAAAGTGTATGTCAATTACAACACAAAAATAGAAACGAATGATATTAAATTATTAATAAATAAATACAATGTTATGATCTTTTTAATAAATGACAGTGATACTAATAGATACAATAATGTGATTTATAGTAATGGATGGTATAGAGATATATTTATTGATTCCATAATTGAAGATATTGAGAACATAAACTATGTATTGAATCTAGATGAGAAATGTCCATTATATTCTAATTCAAATTCAAATACTAATAATATACCAAATCAAGAGAAGATACTCAAAGATAAAATATGTAATATATTGAATCTCAACAAGACAAATAAACTATCTGAATTCACATTAAATAGTAATACTGGATCACTTAATTTTTTCGGAATGAAGTATCAGGAATTTTCAAAACTTAAAGTGAATATTCAATCAATAATTAAATTAATAAATAATCAAACCACTAATGAAACTATTAATCTTAATACACTCACTGAAAAAAAGGATTATATGGATTCGAATACACCATTTAGTGATATGAATGTCTTTATTAAACCTATCATACTCATTTTTGACAAAGAGAAAGAAGTTATTATTAATGACACAAAACAAAATATCCAAAAATATGTATTTGTTGATAATACTGTCCAAACAATCCAAAATAATGGAACTATTAAACTCAAATATATAGGACCTGTCAAAATTTTCGAAAAAGATTCGAATAAATCAAATATTTATAAAACTGTCTTTCTGACCAAAAAGAAAAAGAATCTTAAAGTAGTCAATTGGCTTACTGATACTAATGGAGGAGTATATGTATTACCAGATAATGGATTAATTGTCATATCCAAAAAACTGGACCATGGATTAATATTACTCAAAGATAAAAAATACATTATCACAAACAATATACACAAACTAGAATTATTTGAAGATTGTGTAATTAATTGTCTCAAACTTATTGAAATAAATTAAATTGATAAATTTATTTTATTATTGTTTTGCTTCTGAATCAATATATTTCCGCAAAACATTAATCACTTTTTCTAATGTTTCTGTCAATATTTTATCATTTGAATATGTCTCTCTTAAATTTACAATACCACTTAATGACAAACTGATTTGTGTTTGTAATTTCTTTTGTGCCTTTTGATTCAATCTATTAAAATTGGCCTGGATGAAATTAGTATCTGTAACAATCTGGTCAATTGCAGTAACTCGGGTTTGTCCGTTCCACCATCTTGATATTGATGGAACATATGACTTGTCAATCTCAAATGTCTTATCTTGATGAACCCATATTTTATATCCACCTTGTAATTGACTCAATACTTTCAATCTAGTGAAAATTCTATTAAACTCATCCGTCAATTCTTTCAATGTGTCTACTTGATTCTTATTCTTAGACTCATCCTTTTGTTCTGTCTGTTCTTTAATCTGTGAATTCTCCTTTTGACTCATCTGGAAATTTATGTTTTGTATTTCTTGATTTATATTTATATCTTTTTTAGTGAAAGGAATGTCAATTAAATTATCTGACTCTTTATTTACAATTTCAACTTTTTTGAGTATTTCATTCACATTCTCCAAATTATTTTCAGGGACTAAATCTGGAACCAGGTCTGGAATTTCATCATCATAGTCAATATTCTGTTTATTGTTAACATCGTCAATTATTGAGTTTGGTTGTGACAAATTGTCAAATTGATCTATTATTGATTTTTGTTCTAATTTTGGTTCATAATTTGGTTCATCTATTTTTGTCTCTATTATAGGATCTATTTTTGGTTCATAATTGGGTTCTAATTTGAATTTAGATTTAGATTCAGATTTAGATTTAGATTCAGATTTAGATTTAGATTCAGGTAATATGTTGATAATTACATCATTATTAGATTTATTTAATGATCTGAAATCAGCAGAAATAGGAGGCCCCATTAGATAGTGAGTATTGTTTGACAGATATTTAGAATAATTTCCATTATTTAATTGAGAATGATTATGTCTTCTCCTCATAACAAAATTATTATTAGAATGGTTATTGTAACTTTCCATATTGTATATATTGTTATAATATTCATAATTTATTTTATTATTATTTACATTGCATGATAAATTATCCAATAATTCTGTGTCCTGATGGTCATCATTTTCATAAAGACTGTCATTAATATTATTGATATTATTATCAAATTCATTAATCTCACTACTAATACATGACAAACCTAACAAACATTCAATAAGTAATTCTCCTGACAACTCATCATTAATTTTTTCTGTAAATGTTGAAATAAATCTATTAATATCATTCTTAATATTTTCCATATATTATTGTATATATATCGATTTGGAAAAATTGATATTAATACATATACATCATATATCATCTACTGTCTATTATACGTAACATATTACATTAACATCATATCTATGAATAAATCACAAAAAGTAAAATCCAAAAATCCTCCTCCTAAAAAACATAAAGAAGTTAAAGAACAGAAATGTGATTCACAGCCAGATTATTCAAGTCTTTGTGAAAAAATATTAGGTAAATTGAAAAATGGATTTTCTGAAAAAAAGGACTCTGATAATGACATGAAAGAAATGATTAATGAACTAACTATGATAAAAAATAAGTTTGACCAAATGAAAAATATTGGCAATGCATTCAAAAATAGAATAAGATTGTTGGGTTCATTTGCCAAGACATGTTGCGGATTTTTTGGAGTTTATCCAAGTATAAAAGGTGGGCATTTTAGAAGAAAGTTATATGAGGCACCATTTTCAATAGGTGATATATTTTCTGATGAAAAATATGGTAATCCAATTGACACAGAAATTGAATTAAATGTCACATATGATGATGATGATCTGTATGAATTTATTTTAACTCTTGAGGAATTCATTAAAAGACCTGAAAATGACAGATTAGTATTTTCCAATTACAGACTAGACAAGATAATTAGAGATCGTTACTATTTAGGAACAAATATGGAAGTTCCTAAAGATCGTTACAAAAAATACAAATTATATTTTAATAGAAATGACAATCATCTTGACGAAAATGAAAACACAATTATCATATCATTAGCAACTTATGATCAATATGAAAATTCATCTAGAGTTGATTTGTTAGACATTATGTCAAATTCTGATACATCGGATATTTTTGAGGGGTTTAATGACATTATTAATAGAAGAAATGCACTTAATTATAGTTTGACATCATATATTGAAAAATTAAAATCACCAATGGAACGATCTAATAAAAAAATTATTTGGGGAAAAATTATTGATGTATTTTTGAATATGATCGATACATTAAAAAATGGATACAAAACAATTGATATTGGCGATAATAAAATGATTAAGTTTAGTGTTGAAGAAGATACAGAATGTCCAATCACAGCATGTTCTGCACCTTACATTAAAATACATATGAATTGTGGTCATGAATTATCATTAATGTCAGTATGTGGAATTGTTATTAATGGTTCATCTGATGATACAGAATCAATCAAATGTCCATTATGTAGAGCTAATTTGTTCCCCAAATTAATTCCAGCATCATCAGAAGAAGAATATAAAGAATCTCGATTGAAATATTATTCTAAAAAATATCTACTCAATAATAAACAAAAAAATAATAACAAGACCAATACAAATAATTCATATATTAATTCTATGAGTAATGAAGCCAAAGATTATATCAAATCAATATATGACAAAGAGAATGATTCCAAATATTGCCATTGTGACAAAAGGATGAATATTAATGATTCCGAAGATTCAATGAATGATAATGTTCTATTGGAATATTCATATTCAATAAATATTCCAAAAGACATCAAAACATTAGATGATACAGATGATGATGAAGTGACATATGATGACGATGGATCAGAAGATTCAAATCAAGATGATTAATGTTAATGTATGATCATTATTTTTTTATAATAAGATAATATATACTTTTATGGCAAGTCAATTAACTAACTATAAGATATCGACTGATAATGATTTACTGAATCATATGAAGTCATCTTGTGAGAATGATTCCAAATATTATACATTAGATAATACTCTCTCTGAATTAGATGAATCAGAAGATGTCGGTAATATTATGGATATTAAATTGCCATTCCCTAAATCTCAATCTGAAAACAATCAACTAAATAATAATATTGATGGACATAAGGATGGAGAATTAGATGAAGAATATAATATGGAAAAAATATCTAATTGGTCACCATCAGAAACATTAACCAAAATTATACAACATTCAGGAGTGAACGTCCCTCAAGAAGTGTATCAAGTTTTTGTCAAAGAATATGTCAGAGATAAATGTGTAAATGATGATGATATTAGACAATTTAATAAGAATATGGAGATCATAAATCAAATGGAAATACCAAATAATGAAGATGAATTGATAAAAATATTAAAGAATCCTAATTTTGTGAAATCAATTAATGACATATACCAAATGATAGACAATATTAATACACTATGTATTTTGGGAACAGGTGATAAGATTAATATGATAAATAATAAAAATCATAAATCTACAATGAAACAACAAATCAAACTATGTAGAAAATTAGTTGAAAAATATAAATATGGTTTTGCCAAAATGGTCTCAATTATGGACAAGTTTAATAAACAAAAATCATTAAGTCAAGAAAGTGAAATGAAATATGATCCAATATTAAATGAATTAAATGACGACATTTTAATACAAAAACTCTCCAAACTGAAAGATCGTTTAATGATGTCAATATATATGCATCAAAGAGATAATTATGTTCTAAATAACAATAAAGATACTGAGATTGAGACCAATAGCCAATCCAATACTTCTGACATAAATACAAAGGATAATCACAAGACTAAACAATGTGAAAAGAATAAATTAAGATTAGACATTATTCCTATGATATTAATTATTCTAGTTATTGTGATTTTCATAATAATGTCACAAAAATAAAAATTGATTTTTTCATATTTACTTAATTGATTAATTAAATAAATAATTAAATAAATATAAACATAACACAAATATTAAAAACCATTAGGAATAATTAAAATGAATAATATTGAAGACTTAACTAAAGTATTAAACAATTTGCCAAGTTCTGTAGCAAAATACTCAATCACTGAATTAGCGGCATCATTTAGAAAGATCCAAGATGATGACAGATTATCAAGAATAACAATAAATGATGACAGTATTAAACATCTCAAACCTGAATTCAAAAAATATATGGCATGGAAGTTCGACAGGAAAATGAGTAATGTTCCTGGAATAGGTGATATTAATAAGGCATTTGTCAAAGCTCTAATGATTTGTCATTATCATCCAAAACAAGAACAAAAAATATCATCAAGAGATATTGAATTATATGAAGAACTTTCTAAACAATGTGAAAATCTTAGAGTCCAATTCAAAACCAATCCAACAGACGATATTAAAAAAGAACTTGATACAAAAGAGAAACTTTTTTCTCATCTTAAGGAAAAAGTAGACATCTCAAAAAATAAACACCATGTATTTACAGATATTCAAATTCAAGCAATCACAAAACGTATTTATGAGTATATGACAAAAAGTAATGATCATGCTATCAATATGTTTAATGAGTTTGAATATTTTTCTAAAAAGAAATTCGATTATATCAAAGAATCGTATGGTGGTGATTATAAATTGAAAAATACTGGAAAAGATAGACGTTTCAAAGCTGATCAAGAAAATAATGAATGGTTAATCGGCAAATCCAAATCTAATACTAATTCCAATATAGAGAGAAATACTGAAACTGATAATGATAATGAAAATGATGATTATAATGACAAATCAAATATTGTAAAGTCAAATAACACGGATGATTATGATGATAGTTGGAATGATGGTGATATCAAAAATAAAATTACTACTATTACAGGAACTATTGCAAGTAATAATATTAATCTTATTAATAACAAACCAAAAGGAAAATATGTCCCTCCTGTTTTGACTGGAGATTTTGTTCATGTTGAAGAGCCGAAAAAGAAGGTATATGTTCCTCCCGTTCTGTCTGAAGACTTTGTTTCTGTTAATATTGAAGAGCCAAAAAAGAAGGTATATGTTCCTCCGGTCTTAATTGAAACTACTAAACAATTTAGACCAAATAATAATAGGCAAAATTATGTCGAATATTCGGAAAATAGAGAATATAATAAATACAATAAATCTAAAGATGAAAATTATGTATCAATTTATAATATTAAGGAAAGTGTTACACTTGATTTAGATTCAACAGAATTATTCCCAACATTAGGTAATTCCAAACCTATTAAGAATAATATTGTAAACAAACAACCTGAGAATATTCTTATTATACAAAATAATGACACATCTTCTGATGATGATATTGATGTATGGGATGATAAGCCAGTAATTGAAATTAAGACAGAGATTAAGACCGAGATTAAATCTAAACAAGATAGTAAGAATGAGGTCAAAGGGGAATCCAAGACGGAATTGCCAAAAGGATATGTTATATTAGGGAAATCAGTTGATATGAATAAATTAGGAGGAATACTCGAAAAAATTGGTCAACAATATTTAATTAATTCTAATGAGAATAATGATGATGATTTGGAATATGATAAGTTATGTCAGTCTTGTAATGAATGTTATGAATATATTGATGATGAAGTTGAAGAATATGATTATGAGAATGAAAGTGTTAATACAAATCTCATTGTCCCTATTTCTGGTGATATTGTAGATATTATTGACACAGAAGAAGGATGGAACTGATCAGATTGAAAAGATTGAAAGATAATTTATTTATTTGATTAATAATTATTAGAATCAATAAATCATTATGAGATATATTGATTGAAAAAATATAAAACTGCAATTTATTAATAGATTAATAACTAATGACACAGATTAAAGATATTCATGAATTGCATATGGAACTGAGTTATAATCCAGATCATGATATGTATAAATATTTAGAGAATGAGACAAAAAAGAAGAACATTGGATATAAACGACAATTTGTGATAGCAACTAATCAAACAATGAATATTGATCTTGGAATATATTTAATCAAAGGATTACTTTATCCTAATAGAGACGAATTTATTAAAAAAATAAAATTAGTCAATCCAAAAATCATTAAAAAAATAATTGATGATTCTATTAGTAATATTATTCAAAAAGTGTCAGAAAATAAATCTATTGATTCGAATGATTCGATTCTTCACAAATCTGAACCTTTGACAAATGTCAAAGAAATATGTGATAAAAAAAATATGACATTAATATTATGTGAACTGAAACAGAAATATATTCAAAAAATATCAAAATATATTAAGGACAATGATATTGACGGACTGATATTATGGATTTATGATCAGTATGCAAATCTCAAGAATATTTATCATAATAAAATTATTGATAAAGATGGCAAATTAAGAGATGCATATATATCAGAATATTTATTTTTTGGAACTATTGAATGGTTCCATTTATTATTGACAAAAATAATGTATGATGATTTGGTTAATAATAGTAATTTTGAATGGTTGATAATAAATGGTGAGATTCAATTTATTGATACAGAAATTATGTCGGCATATTCATTAAATGAGTTTTTTGAATTTATTACGTCAGAATACAATTCACATGCAATCCTGTATTTAATAAATACAATCCATAATACTATGTCAATATATGACCCTGATAATGATATTGATCACACTGACAAGAAAGAAAATAATTTATTATCAGAAATATTAGGTAAGACAATTTACAAAATAAATATTGATCCATCAGTTCAATCAATGACAGATGATCCATATTGTATATTTCATTGTATATGGTTCATTATTAGATTCATTGATGTCATTCCATCAAATAATAAAGATATTGATAAGTTAGATAAGTTTATGGAATACATTAATTTAATGAGTATGAATACAACAAAAGCAGATACATTATATTTCATTAAAGACATAACATTGAAAATAAGAACACAATCTATTTTAAATAAAGATAAACTGTCTAGTCTAGCTATTATGAATATTATGTCAGAAAGGAAATTAACACCACAACAAACTACCAGAACTATTACACCTCAACCTAAACAAAAAAATTTGAATAATAAAACTAAATATTTACGTTGTTATAAAGAAGATTCATTCTCCTTAAATTCATCAGAAGATTCATTCTCCTTAAATTCATCACATGTAAGTGTTAATGATGTTAATAGCGAAATAAGTGATACAGATAGTAATGATAATGACAGTAATTAATTTGTTTGGCAAAAAAATCCACCCAACTATATTTTTTTATAGATCTAAAAGTTATACATGAGTAACGAAATTAATACATATGCTGATGGCCAGGCTAATACTGGCACTGGTATTGACGCCTTGAAACAATTTAAACTTAGTTCTGCTGATCCTACTGGTATTAACAATACTGCTGTCGGTGACAAAGCTTTGGAAAGTCTCAAAACTACTACCAATGAAAACACTGCTGTTGGTGCCTCTGCTCTCTCTAGCAATACTTCTGGTGAAAATACTGCCGTTGGTGCTTATTCTGCCACATATTCGGCTGGAACTGGCAATACTGCTGTTGGTAACTGGGCTTTCAGATACAATAATGGAGGTGATCACAATACCGCTATCGGCCATAGATCATTGGCTGGTTCTACCTCTGAAACCACTGAACCTACTATTAAAGGTGACGGTAAAGAAAATACATCTTTAGGTGCTTATTCTTTACAAGCTAATGTCGATGGTTCTGCTAACACTGCTGTTGGTTATTCTGCTCTTAAGACTAATGTTGATGGTTTGTCCAATACTGCTCTTGGTTCTAATGCTGATGTTAAAGTTGATGGTCTTTCATATGCTACTGCTCTTGGTGCTGATTCAATTGTCAACAGATCTAATTCTATTGTTTTAGGTAGACCTGCTGTTAGTGATACTGCTGTCGATAATGTTGGTATCGGAACTGACTCCCCTCAAGGTTCACTCCATGTCAATGGTAGTCATGTCAATAAAGTTAGACTTGCTCCTATTGCTAACCCTGCTCTTGCCACACCCACTAAGAACATAATCAATGTCAATCTTTCCGATTATATGGTTGCCGTTGATATTCTCAATGGCAATGCCACTGGTGTTTATGATATTGATGTTGTTCTCCCTGCTATTTCTTCTGTTCCTGATGGTCAAACCTTTGTCATTAAATTCTTTGGTGATTACAATCTTGGAACTGGCAATACTAGTGCAGCACATAGAATAATTACGACTACAACTACTGGAACTGAATTTTATGAATATTCTCTTGCTACTGCCACTATTTCTGCTATTGATCTTGCCACCACTTCAAATGGTTTCTACACATTTGTTAAATATGGATCTTCATATTACAGAATTGTTTAATTGAATTTAATAATATTAATTGATCTAGATTAATATTATTTCTTTGTGATTTTTATGGCAGGATACTACATATTCTATAATTTTTTAGATTATTAATATAATAATGTCACTAACACATATTAAACCTAAACCATCTAATAATCCTAAAGATGGATGTTTAGTAGCAAAACTTGATCTATCTAATGATTCATTATCTGAATTACTTAAATTATGCAAAGAACAAATGACACAAGAAGTTGCAAATCATGCAGTCAGTGTTTTGACTGCTCATGTGACTGATAATCAAAAATACAAAATTGATTGTGATAAAATGTCTAAAGAACTAGAAATAGCACTCAAACAATATCATGAAATTAAAAACGAACAAGAATCAGTTATCACATCTATGAAAAAATGGAGATTTAGAACATTTATGTTATGTATGGCAATAATAATTATGTGTATATCATTTTATGTAGGTGGTGATAATATTGCCAGATATTTTGGTCAACCAGGATGTATGACATTTGAAGAATCACAATATCACCATTTCAAATCAATGAAGTATTTCCTCAAGAATCTTAAACATTATGTGATATATTTTGTTTTTTTGGTTAAACAATTCATTAATAATTACATCCTGAATATGTTCTCTTTATAAAAAATTGAAAATTAATTTGTCCAATTCTATCTATTACATTCTGATTAATTTAATAGATACAAACTATTCCATTATTTTGGAACAACCAATTTTCAATATGACATCTCTTAATGAGACTAAAACAGATACAAAAATTGATATATATGAATTATTAAATGAGGTTCTGTTATTTTGGTTTCCGACAGATACACCAACCTATCATGCCTTTTGGTTTGATGGAAGTTGTGATGATATCATTAAACAGAAATATTACACTCTTTGGAAACAACTCACAAATATGACTCTTGATCAATTATGTCAACTGATTTTTTCAGGTAACAAAGAACCGCAAAAATCATATTACCTAGCCATTGTGATCTGTCTTGACCAATTTTCTCGTAATATTCAAAGAATCATCCCAAATCAAGATAGATCTATTTACAAAACTACTGATAATATGTGTTTAAATATAGTTAATATGTTTACTTTTCGAGGCAAAAATGTTTTAGATAAAAATTGTTGGATTCCAATTTCTGAGTTTAGGACAGATCACCAAATGTTTCTACTTTTGCCATATCGTCATCAAAGGAAGACAGAATATCTAAATATTGTGATGAAAGAAATTTCCAAAATAACAAAATCCCTTAAAGAAAAAAATGAAGAGAAAAAAGAGATTGGACTTATCGAAAGATTTAAGATAGCTACACTGACTGACTATACCAAAGTAACTGACACAATTGAACACAGAAATTATAGTAAAGATAATAATGATCAGATATCACATATTATGGATATTTATGCATTAGATGAAAAACTTGTTTCTAATATGACCAATAATCCCAAACAATATTTACCTGATTGCATAAAATCCATAATAGATTCACATTGTTATGAGAAGTATTCATTGAAACCGATCGATTATTACAACAAATCAGTCAAAAATGAACCTTTATACAAATCAATTCTAGCATTTATCCAGAAATACAACCTAGAATGTGTATGTGTTAGTTTGTCTGGTGGTGTTGATTCAATGGTTATTTCATACATCTTACATCATCTGGTTATGGAAAAAAAGATAAAATCAATTT
>Ga0172373_10009585_pt1 | contig 11991 bp, 16 predicted proteins | sample Lak10m_2_FD_114546 | JGI IMG/M metagenome (GOLD analysis project Ga0172373, IMG submission 114546) | Freshwater microbial communities from Kabuno Bay, South-Kivu, Congo - kab_092012_10m | ecosystem: Environmental > Aquatic > Freshwater > Lake | place: Democratic Republic of the Congo... | reverse complement strand
ACAACAGAAAGGAGAGTCAAATGTCCGAATTTTTAGGTACAACTTGGTGGAGCATTTTAATGTTTGTTGCTGGTGCATTGATTGGCGCACCTCTATGGAAGTGGGTTTCGACCAAACTTCCGTGGAACAAGTAAAAAATTAAGCAAAATATTGCATTAATAGAGGGGGGAGCAATCCCCCCTTTTCATTTGCTAAATATCACTATGCCAAAGACATTTAACGAGTTCATGCTAAATGTGACTGAGTGGTCAGCACCAACTGCACATACTGCTAGAGTGACACAGAGAATATCTGTAGCCACCGGAAAGTCATCAAAAGCAAAGAAACCAAGTGTGATACAACCCACACAACTTCCTATAAGTAAATCTGAAAAGAAACGAAGAGGAATACACTTCTTTCAGTTGGATGATGCTAAATAGAGGACTTAGGAGAAATTAAATATGAGTAACATCAAACTAATTAGAATGGTTTCAGGTGAAGAGGTGATTGCAAAGATCGTTGAGAATACATCTGAGGGCGTACAGATTGAGTCTCCGGTCATTCTTCTTCCGGCAGGACAGGGTCGATTGGCGATTGTTCCTTGGCTTCCATATGCAGAAACAGATAATATGGTTATTCCGAGTAAGGCGATTGCATTTGTTGTAACCCCAAAGACTGATTTAGTCAATGAGTACAACACATCAAACAGTGGACTGATTGTTCCCGATAAGAATATCGCATCACCGAAACTGACTTTGGTCGAGTAATCTGACCTTCTTATACGGCCAGATTTCGCAGAATCTAGCCTTCTGGAAAGGACACCTGTCGGAGGGTGTCCTTTTCTATTTCACACCATCTTGCTGTAGTTGCCCTTTTTGGTCATCTGCACATGTCGTTCGAACTTGTCCTGAAGAACTTCCTTTGACTTGTGGCTGATGACAAAGACATTCACCCCGTGCCCACGCATGCCATTCACAATCTCCAAGAATGCTTCTGTGGAGGTATCGTCCAATGACCCATCTAGAACCTCATCTAGAATGAGTAGGTTGGTTGAGAGTGAGTTCTTGATCTCTGCCATGGCTCTCCAAGCAAACAGCAGAGCCAAGTCGATCTTTCTCTTCTCTCCTTCACTGAAAGATGCATAGGTGAAGACATCACGATGCCGAGACTTGATCGTTTCATTGAACTCATCATCAAGATGAAAGTTGACAAAGAAGTTCATCATGCTGAGGTACTTGTTGATAGTTCGATTGATGACGGGAATGTAGTGCTTGATGATCTTCTTCTTGATGCCGCCATCTTTCAGTAGAACAGAAGCAAGGTTCAGGTAGTGGTTGTCTTCTACAAGTTCCTTCTTTGAGTCCAACACTTCTGACTCCTCGGTTTCAAGACGAGAGAGTTCAGTCTCCTCTTGAATTACCTTCGTAGTATCTCCCCCACGGCCTCGTATCTTTCCGATGTACTCATTCAGGGAATCGATGTCCGATGTTTTCTTGTGAATCAATGACTGTAGTGCAGAGATCTCAAGCAGAACATCTGTGATCGTGTTCAGTCGGTCATCGAATTCTTTATACTTGACCATCAGTTCGGATAGACCGCCACTCAAATCATCAGACTTCTTGCGCTTCGAATCAATAGTTGATCTTTTGAACTCTTCGTTGATAGGCTGTGTGCATGTTGGGCACTTGTTGTTACTTTCATAGAATTGAACCTCTCTCTTGAGAGAAGTGATCTTCTTCTCAATGGCATTTCTCAAATCAACACATTCTTCACGCTTCTTGCTGATCGAGTCTTTATCTGCAACACTTTCGAACATGGCTTCGATACTTGTAGCCATCGATTCAATTTCTTTTCGATGCTTTTCGATCTCTTCGTTGGTGCGACCGACTTCTTGTGTTTCCCACTCTTTATCCGATAGAGTTCGCTTGCGTTCATCCTCAAGAATCTTGCGTTGGTTCTTGACTCTCTCCTTCGCAATAGCCAACTGAGTATCGATCTGGGTCGCCTCCTCCTTGATCTGGCTGACTCTTTCCTTGAGGAGGGTGTTCATCACGGAGAAGACTCCGATGTCTAGAATCGACTCTACGACCGATCTACGCTCTGCTGCTGGTAGCCGCATGAACGGAATGTAGTTCGCTGAACCCAAGATGACCACCTGACAAAAAGACTTATATGACATGCGGAGGATCTGCTCCTCAAGGATCCGCTGACCATCTCTTGCTTTTGCCTCTTGATCTAGGAGTTTACCGTCCTTCCAGATCTCAAAAACCTTTGGAGACTGACCACGAACGATCTTGTATTCGCTCTTTTCATCCGAGAACTCCAACTCAACAACACAATCTTTTTCGTTGACTGAGTTTGTCAACTGTGGTAAGTTGATGCTTCTATATGGCTTGTTGAATAGAGCAAAGGTGAGAGCGTCGAGTAAGGTACTCTTTCCTGAACCGTTCTCTCCGCTAATGAGAGTTGTCGATGTATCTGTCAGAGACAGTTCTGTGAAGTTGTTGCCTGTGCTCAGAAAGTTCTTCCATCGAATCGTCTTGAAAGTGATCATACAGACTGAGCCTCCATGTACAGTTCACGAATGATGTTCTTCAGCCTAGTTGGGTCTTCAATTCCTTCGGTCTTATCGATTTCCTCACAGATCAAACTCAATGTGTCTTTTGACAAGTCAACCTTTTCCTCTGTCTTTGTTGTCTTGTTGGACTGAGTTTGATCTATAATTGAAACCGAATGAGACCCCTCTTCATTCAGTTTGTCAATGACCCGATCCAACATGAATGGGTTTGTCTTCTTTTCGATGACCAACCTGACGAAAGTCTTCTTAAAGTAGTTCCAATCAATCGAACCATCAAAGAAATCCTGATGCTCTTCATCATTGTAAGTGAACTGCGTGAAGAGTCTCATTGGGTTTTGAATGTACTCTACCTCACCTGTGTCGGTATCAATTACATGGAATCCTTTCGGTTCATGTAGGTCACCAAAGGTAATCTGATACTGTGTACCGAGATAGTGGATGTTTCCTTTGCTGTGCTTGCAATGAAAGTGTCCGCTGTAAACAGCATCGTAGCCCGAAAGAATACTAGGATCCATACCATCGTGGTGTTCAACTCCACGAAGAACTTCATATCCCGATAGTTCAAAGTGACCCATGAGAATCTGTGCATCTTTCTTTGCGATGAAATCTAAGCACTCTTTCTCATTTGCTTTGGTGATCCAAGGAACCATTCCAATTCGAAGTCCTTTGATCTCAACTGTTCTTGGTTCGAAATAGAAGTTCCAATTGTGGCATAGCCCTGAGTGATAGAACAACTCATGAATAGAATTGACTTCATTCGTGTTCTTGTAGAACACATCATGGTTACCAGGAAGAATGTCGAGCGTAATTCCTAGTTCTAGCAATGGTGTCACAAATCTCTTTTGCACAACATTGAGTGTGCTAAAGTTAACATACTTGCGACGATCCATAAGATCGCCCAAATGAATGACATTCCGTATATCATGCATACGCATGTACGGGAAGAACACCTTCTCAAAAAACTGCATGAAGTGTTCTAGAAAAATCGGGTTGTCATTACGAGCACCGAAGTGCGTGTCATTGATGATTGCTATCTTGCCCATTTCACTCCATCAAGTCTTCTAGATTTTGTTTGGTTGACTTGCGCTTTCTGCGCTTCTTCTTGATGATCTTGTTTTCGGATGTACCTTCAAAGTTCTTTACATCGTTGTCGCTCAATGCAAAGTAATCTGCGTATGGGTTCTCACTTCTTGGTTCTGAATCAGAGAACTTACTGTCTTCTACCATACGGTTTCTAAACTTACCTGTTTTGTCGGAGTTTTCAAAGCACTTCATCTTCACAAAGAGTTGCTTCTTTTCCTTCATGATTCGTCTGAGAAAGGCGTAGTAGATGATCTGTGTGAAGAATGCGAAAGGGTTTCTTGACTTCTTCTCATCAAAGTTGGCGGTATACATGATGCAGTTCTCTATACCGTCAGAGATCATTTCTTCCTTGAAGATATAGTTGGCGAAGTTGGGTTTCTTCGCTAGGTTGTTAGCAATGTCAAGAAAACATTGACCAATATAGTTAGAAACGCCAGGTGGTTTCTCGCCTGCCTTCTTGGCTATCTGATGGACTTTCTTGTACTCAATAAGTTCCTCAAGGAACCTTTGGTTATCGATATAATGGTTTTGTTTTTTCCGTTTGGTCATGTTGTTATTGGTGGTAGTTTAACCCCAAAATCCACTTTGTAAAGGGTGTAGTTTCAATGTTGAGAAAAATCTTTAGGAATTGGTTGACCAGAACATAGAGTACTGTTTTTCGCTACTACATATCCTTGGGTAACAAGGAACCAGAGTACTTAAGTTACTAGAGTACTATATTACCCTATTGAGTAAGATATAGAGTACTAGAGTACCTATAGTACTAGGCGAGTTCTTCGCCATCATCTTCCTCGTCATCAAAGAAATCGTCTTTTGCATCCTCAAGGTCTTCATTGGCATTGAAGAGATCAAACTTGATCTTGGCTTCATTATAGTCCTTGAGAATGTCATTGTATGGATTCGAAACACAGACCACTACATGCTCGGGAACAATGAACATCTCATCCTTTGAGAATTCAATCCAAGGTCTGAGAAACATCATCGGTTCACCTGGCTTACCTGTCTTAGATAAAGGTGCGACGAATGAGACCGACATGGGTCTCTCAAGTTGATATACGGACCCCGCCTTTGCAATACCACAGATGATGGTTTCGTTGCTTGCTAGGCGCACTACTCTGATGGGGTACATCATGTTTTCACCTTCCCATAAACAGGCAACTTAACAATCTTGTATGGAAATCCTTCTTCGTCATACAACTTCATTCGTGACAGGAAGTGCTTGAAAGTGTAGTTGACTTCATCTTCCCAATGAAGATCATCTGCTATGTCATACAATTTTGCAATGTCTTTGTTCTCTGACTTACGAAGTTGTCTGCCAATACTCTGAAGAATCCGAATTCTGCTTTTCGATGGGCTAGCAAAGATCAGATTTTTCAGAGACTTGATATTGATCCCTGTAGAGAATGTGCCATACGAAGCAACGATAATTGCATTATCTTCCTTCTCCACGATGTGTCGAATCTCTTCACGATCATCAACATCTGTTTCGCCTGCTACAAAGAACACCTTGCGGTTCTCTATCTCAGTCGGTGCCATCTTGCGAATCATCTCATACAAGGGTTTGCCGTGCTTCTCAACATACTGAAACAGAACAAGAGTGTTGCCCTTGACTGATGTTGCTAGTTGGGAGATCATGAAATTACGCTTTTCGCAGTTGACGATCCAATCGATTTCGTGCTGATAGTCAAGACCTCGTAAGGCTTCACGAATCTCTTGCGGATACTTGAACAGTATGCATTCGATCTTTAGTGCCGTCAACAATTCTCTTTCCATGAGTTGCTTTGTAGATACGACTTTGTTGACGGGTCCAAACAAACCTTCAATACACAACTTGTGAATCTTTGTTCCATCAAGTGTACCTGTAAGAGCAATACGGTACGGACAGTCCACTAACTTGTTCATGATGGTTGTCAGAGACTGTGACTTGAAAAGGTGGGCTTCGTCACCTATGACTACCTCAAAATTGTCGAACCAAGCCCGTGGCATTTTGTGAATTGACTGCCATGTAGAGATGACTATCTGACGATCTGTGAGTTTAGCCGTCCCACCATGAATCTTGTGACAGTTCTTGTGAGTTACCCACCCTGAGTTCTTTGAATAATCATCGAAGTCAGCATACATCTGTGCGACAAGCGAGATAGTCGGAACAACGATCAATATCTTCCTTGACTGATTGATTACATTTTGATAGTACCGACATAAACTGTAGATGATCAGACTCTTTCCGCTCGCAGTTGGTGACAAGAGTACACAACGAGACTTGTTGATAGCATGACAGAACGCATCCACTTGATGGTCATGCGGATCGAGGGGTTGACCTCCTGCGGTAGGCTTGAGACTTTTAATGAAGTCTTTGGCCTTCTCACAGTTGATTTTGATTTCGGGGCTTGCTAGAAGTGAGTCCACTTCCATTGTGTACCCACGCTGCTGCGAAAATGCAGCAAGATACTCAATCAGTCCCGCAGGAAGAAGTCCTGAGAAGGCATTGAACAATCTGATTTTGCCATCCCAGTACTTGTTCTTGAACGCAGGAGTGAACTTAGCACCCGGAACATCATAGGTGAAATAATCCTGCAACTCATATGCGATTCCGTTGTCTGCAAGGACACGGATAAACGCAGAGTTTACATGACGAACACCTATCACATTCATTCATTCGTATTTAGGTCACACCAGACATGAACTTACGCCACTCAATAGCGTTGCGAATCACCCATTGGCGATTGTTGATTCCCTTGAGAATTGAGTCTAAGTAGTCCACTTTCTGTCTCTGCATGTCCATCTTTGTTTGAATCTTCAGAAGGTCAACATCAGACTCAAGGTATACATCCATGTCTTGTCGAAGGATTCGGTGATCAAACTGCTCCCATCCCAAAGCAGCGAGTTCTTCTTTGGACATCTTACCTGAGTAGTACTCCCACTTTTGCCGACGAAGAACTTTGTAGTCTGCTTCATACTTTCGAAGTACAAGAGACTCATCATGGAAAAGGTTGAGATACTTTCCGTGCAGTTGAGGAATTCGAACAGACTCATCTGCAAGTTCTGTACCGTCCATTTTCAGGTCGGTTTCTGCCATTTCACGGATTCTTTCGATGTTCATTGCGTAGATTGTATCTCCAAATCTTCAATTGTCAATACATAATGATATGAGAGTTTTGAGAGCCTATGGTATTGATTACTCGATGACCTGTCCTGCTGTTGCACTTTACGACGGCGAGGAGTGGCACATCAGATATCTGACCTATGTAAACAAGCATAGTAAATTCCATAAGTTCCAAACAACGGTCGGGCAAATGGAAGTTGTTGGCGATCTAATCAAAGAATATACCACGCAACAAGAGAGATTCGATTACATATCTGAATGGGCAATGGCATGTATTGATGATCCCGACGCAAAGATCATGATTGAAGACTATGCCATGGGAGCCAAAGGAAAGGTGTTTCATATAGCCGAAAACTGTGGCCTTCTGAAACATAAGTTGTGGCAAGAGGGATTTCAGTTTGAGGTCTTTGCACCAACAGCCCTAAAGAAATTTGCCACAGGCAAAGGTAATTCCGACAAAGATGCCATGCATGCACAGTTCATTAAAGACACAGGGGTCGATCTCATGAAAGAGATGACCCCTAGTATCAAGAACTGCTCTAGTCCTGTTTCAGATGTTGTTGATGCGTTCTATCTTGCTAGGTACGCATGGAGTAAACTATCAGCGACTTAGTGTCTGTGGACGAAACAGATTGGGATATGCCTTTTCGACCATCTCCTTATCGATTCCGTATGAGTACTTGAATGATCCATCAAACATCGAACGAATCATGTCAATCTCTTTCTTGCTGATAGACTCAAGAATCTGAATCAGAATCTCGTCTTTTCGCTTTGGAGAGAGGTTGTACTCTTCCTTGAAGATGTAAAAACGCTTTGTTTCTGACCACAAAGAGGATGGCGATAGACCATCGGGACTACCGTCTTCTGTAAAGTCGGGCAAGGTCTTTCGGTACCAAGACTGTCCGTCAAATGCATATCTAAGCAATTCTTTGATTGCAGCAGGGCCAATATTGTTCTGCTGAAGACCACGAATCATGTCTTCGGGGTTCTTAGCCTTGGTCTTGATTTCGATCAGAATCTCTGGAATGGTAAAAGTCATGGTTTAAAACTCCTGTAAGTGTTCAATGAGAAGCCGCATGTTGTTTTCCATCATGTACGGCAGGATCTTAGCACGGGAACCAACAATAGGTTGACCGTATTCTTGCATGATTGCAGACTTGATACGCTCGGGAATGCGAGAGAAATCGATCATGGTCTTGTTCCGCTCATAGTTACGAATCATCTCATCCGTGCAGAATGTATTTAGCGGAACCCGAATCCAATCAACAAGTTTCTTCTCGTAAAGAGGCTTTTGTCGCTTGCCATCAATAAACACGGAATCATCTGAAAGAAAATTGGGAACACCATCCCCACTATCACCTTTCATGATGTGACGCACAAGTTCTTCTCTCGGGTTCTCGCAAACGATGAATTCTTTCGTTCGGGGACACCATTGCTTGATATTGGGATCAATCTGTAGTTGGAAGAAGTCATGGTCTGACGAGACAATCAAATGCTTTCCTTCAAGATTATTTGAAAGGACTGCAATAATGTCATCGCCTTCACATGAATCTACCTCCATCAGTTTGTATGGGAAAGTCGCTTTCATCTCCTTTTTAATTTGACGCAAGATGTCCCATAACTGATCCCAATTGATATCGGACTCTTCCCTGATCTTCTTTCGGTTGGCCTTGTACTGTGGGAAGATCTCCTTGCGCCATGCCCGTACACGGGAGTCATAGCATAGAACAGGCTCACCAAATTCGTGCGAGAAACGAAGCCTGATCAACCGAATTGAGTTGACCACCATATGGCGGATCAGGCCGATATCCATGTTTGGCTTGCCCTTGGATTCTGCCATCAAGTTGGCAATGGTGATTTGGTTCATGTCTAGCAAGATCATACCGTCGAGTATACAGGCAAAATCTTTCATGTCAAGACTTGACAGGACATAAAGAGAAGGGTATTATTGACGCAACGCCCAATTTGGATGTTGGGCCATTCGCATATAGTTAGAGGCAGTCAAATGAGCAAGAATACTCATGAAGGTGTTGAACCGGTGAAGGTGTACATCAGTTCGATGGACAAGATGGCGACGGTTCGTAAGGTCGAGAACGACCCCATCTGGGGACCGCAGTACTTTGTTAGTACCTATTCCCGTGATTGGGGACCGGAGTTCTTTTGGGTCAAGGGTGACGATGCAACGGTCGTTGTGCGACCTGGACCTAACGAGAAAGGGCATTTGAGCGGTCTCTGAAGATTTTTATTCAGAGACAACTAAATAGAGACACATGCCATTCTATGACTACATCTGTAGGGCTTGCAATCATGAGTTTGAGGAGATGCACCGCATCGATGATCGCAAGAAGCCAACCAAAAAACCCTGTCCCAAATGTAGTCAGAAGAAGGTTGAACAGATTATCAAAGAGGCTCCATCTGCCTGCGATCCTATTCGGGTTGGCAGCGTAGGCAAGGTGGACAATGGATTCAGAGAAGTGCTATCAAAAATCAAGAAAGCGCACCCACGCCATAAAATGCGTGACTATTAAATGAAGTTAAACTCTGTCGAATTAGAGGGTAAAGGTAGATACTACCAATCCCCAAACACACTTCGTTGGTATCCATCGGTTACCACAGTTGTGAACCATGAGATGGAGGACTTCTGGCGTGAGTGGAGAAAGAACCCACAGAACCTCGCCATTTCGAAGAAAGCATTGGCAAGGGGCAATAGACTCCATCAAGTGATGGAAGACTATCTTGGTGACGAGAAAGTTATTCCAACTGATCCATTTGATCGAATGAAGTTCGATTTGCTGAAACCTTGCTTGGACAAGATCGGCAAGATTCGTGCAATCGAAACCCCTATGTGGTCAGATAAGATTCTTCTCGCAGGAAGAGTAGACTGCATCGCAGAATACGACGGGAAGTTGTCTGTTGTCGATTTCAAAACAGCAGGAAAAGACAAGACCAAAGATCAGATTCTGAACTACTTTCATCAGACCACCGCATATTCCTACATGTGGAATGAGACACATTCGAAAGAGGATGCGATTGAAAGAGTTGTTATTTTGATCGTGACTGACGATGGAACGATGCAGGAGTTTGTTGAAGATCCGTCTGATTATCGAAAGTCAATGTTCGATGTCATCAAGACTTACTGGAATAAATACTCTTTTAGAGATGTGCAGGAGATAGCAAATGAAATTCATCAAACAGTTGTTCGGTAAACCCGAAACACCTCTACCACCTCCGAAGATTGAAAAGTATCATTGTGTTCGCTTCATGACTGAAAAGGGCGAACAACTTGGTCTGTTGTTGACACACGAAGAATTCGAAAGAGCGGTTTTCCGATGGGTTCAGAACATTGAAACCATGCCAATACAGGAAGAACCGCAAGAGGAAGGAGGAATCTGAATGGGATCAATTATGAATATTGATCATGACTTCTCAAAGGAAGTCGAGGAACTTACCCGATCAAGAAAGAGTGGAAAGTACATGGAATCGATCATCGATCTATGTGAGAAGTATGGCATCGAACCAGAGTCGGCTGCAAAGTTGCTATCAAAGCCGATTCGTGAGAAACTCAAGAGCGAGTTCGAAACATTGAATATGGTTCGTGGAAAACGAAAAACCACGAAGTTGCCTCTTGACTGATAGCAGATCGTCGTTACAATTCACACACATCATCACACTTCAAATACAAGGAGATACAATGTCATTCGCAAACCTAAAGAAAAACGCACAGACTGGCCTAGATCGACTACAGAAGGAAATGGAAAAGCAAGGCGGCAAGGAAGGTGGTTACCAAAAGGACGAACGCCTTTGGTCGCTTGAACGGGACAAGAGCGGAAACGGAATGGCCGTGATTCGCTTTCTCCCCGCCCCCGAGGGTGAAGACATCCCGATGGTTCGGGTGTTCAGCCACGGATTCCAAGGCAAGAGCGGTTGGTTCATTGAGAACTGCCCAACCACCCTTGGCCGCAAGTGTCCTGTCTGTGAGGCCAACAACGAGTTGTGGAACAGCGGTATCGAGGACAACAAGAAGATTGCCCGTGACCGTAAGCGCAAGTTGTCCTACATCAGCAACATTCTTGTTGTTTCTGATCCTGCAAACCGTGACAATGAAGGCAAGGTCTTCTTGTTCAAGTACGGCAAGAAGATCTTCGACAAGTTACAGGAGGCCATGAATCCGTCTGATCCTGATGAGCCGAAGTTCAATCCATTCGATTTCTGGAAGGGTGCAAACTTCAAGTTGAAGGCTCATATGGATTCAGGTTATGTCTCTTACGAGAAGAGTGGTTTCTCCGCTCCTGCTCCCCTCTTTGAGGGCGATGATTCCAAGTTGGAGGCATTGTGGAAGAAGGAATATGCTCTGAAGGAATTCGTGGCAGAGGATCAGTTCAAGTCATACGAGGAACTCTCGACTCGCTTCTCACAGGTCATGAAGATGTCTTCAGCGGCCTCTGTGAAGGCTGAAGATGCCGAGCCTGAGGACTTCCGTACCAAGATGGGAAAGGCCAATCAGGTTGCTGATTCGGCTGCTAAGAAGGCTCCTGCGAAGAAGATTGTTGATGATGATGAGTCTGAGGCAATTTCTTACTTCCGCAAGTTAGCGGAAGAAGATGAGTGAGTGTGATTCACTCCCCACCGTAAAAGGTGTTGGCCCCACCAGAGATCGCATCTCTGGTCCGACAGCCCCCGCAAGGGGGTTGTTTCTTTTAGAAGGCAGGCTGCTCTCCGAACTGCATAGTTCTTATTGTAGGCTCTGTGTTTCTTGAAGATTGAGGTGCTATGATTATAGGCTCTGATCTAGAAGCAGACGGTGTGCCCACATTGTTAGTTGTTCTATTATTGATAACAGTTGCACTTGAATTTGTCTTAGAGACATCTTCTTGTGCTCTTTGGAGTTCTTTAGTCATCTGACCCATAGAAGTATTTTGATCCTCTGACATTTCTATGGAGGTCTCTTGATTCCTTTTCATGTTTGCAAGAAGCGCAGTCACCTCAGGATCAGGCGGAAGACTAATCGGTCCACCATCATCCATTCCAAATATAGTACCTACAGCATTCTGTGCCGTTTTCTTTGCAATCCAAGCAGTTTCACCTTCGCCAGTTTTTTGCGCTTCTGCCAAAGTCTCAGCATCTGTTCCTAAAGTTTCTGACACAGGATCTTCGCTCGACCAATCAACTCCGGTAATCCATTCAAGAATACCGTAGGCCAAATCCTTTAGTCCATCAAATATCATTCCCATGAACTCTTTGACCTTTT
>Ga0172373_10009581_pt1 | contig 11994 bp, 5 predicted proteins | sample Lak10m_2_FD_114546 | JGI IMG/M metagenome (GOLD analysis project Ga0172373, IMG submission 114546) | Freshwater microbial communities from Kabuno Bay, South-Kivu, Congo - kab_092012_10m | ecosystem: Environmental > Aquatic > Freshwater > Lake | place: Democratic Republic of the Congo: South-Kivu... | reverse complement strand
TTCGCCCTCTTCGGCGCCGCGCGGCAGCAGGCACACGGCACGCCGCGGGCTGCCCGCCGCGCCACTGACGACGACGTGGTAGCTGCGCGCGCTGCCGCCGCCGATGCGCAGGCCCACGCCGCGCCGCGCGAGCCCGTAGGCGACGGCGCCGCGCGCGACGGCGAGATCGGGCGCGTCGTTGGGGAGCAGCGTGGGCATCGCGCCCGCGCGCCAGCGGGCGAGCACCTCGAGCAGGCGCGCGGAGAGCGGGGTGCCGTGGAAGACGCCGCCGTTGAGCAGCACGGCGTCGGGCATCGGCAAAGCGTCGCTCGCCGGGGCGCGATCGCCGAGCGCCGCGCGGGAGAGCTCGGCGTGCGCGGCGAGGAAGGCCGCGATGTGCCGCGTGATGCCGGCGTCGGCCGTGAAGGGCAGGCCCAGCTCGACGAGGCCGGTGCGGCGGCGCGCGGGGAGCTCGGTGAGCGCGGCGTCGGGGAAGAAGCCGTCGCGCACGACCTCGTCGACTTCGGCGCGCGTGAGCTCGGTGCTGCGCGCGGAGCCGACGAGGCGTGAGCCGCCGCCGAGCACGGTGACGCGCACGGACTCGGGCGCGCCGGGCGAGAGCATGCGCTCCTTCGCGTCGCGGCACTGCGCGACGAGCTCGCCGAAGCGCGCGGAGGAGAGCGCTGCGCCCTGCGCCGACTGGCCCGGTGCGGCGAGGCGTTGCTCGGCGCGGCGTGCGAGGGCGAGGTCCATGTTGTCGCCGCCGAGCATCAGGTGCTCGCCGACCGCGATGCGCGTGAGGCGCGGTCCGCTCTCGCGCAGCTCGACCTGGATCAGCGTGAGGTCGGTGGTGCCGCCGCCGACGTCGACCACGAGCGCGAGCCGCACCTCCGCGAGCGCGGCCGCGACGTCCGTGCGGTGCCGATCGAGGAAGTGATAGAAGGCCGCCTGCGGCTCTTCGACGAGGCGCACGCTCCCGAGCCCCGCGTCGCGGGCGGCGCGCAATGTGAGGGCGCGCGCAGCCTCGTCGAAGGAGGCGGGCACGGTGAGCACGACCTCCTGCGCGCGGAGCGGATGTGCGGGGTGCTGCGTGTCCCAGGCCGCGCGGACGTGCGCGAGGTAGCTCGCGCTCGCGGCGACGGGCGAGACGCGCGGGATGTCATCGTGCGACGCCGTGCTCGCGGCGGACCACGGCAGGATGCGCGCGGTGCGATCGACGCCCGCGTGCGAGAGCCAGCTCTTCGCGCTCGCGACGAGCCTTGCGGGGCTGCGCGCGCCGAGCGTGCGCGCGAGCGTGCCGATCACGGCGGGCGGCGTGTCGGGGCCGAGATCGGGCGCGTGCCACGGGAGCTGCGTGTCGCTCTCGGCGAGCTCGCCGGGCGCCGCGTGATAGCGGACGGAGGGCAGCAGCGGCCGCCGTGCGACCTCGCCCGGCGCGACGAGCTGCGCGACGTCGAAGGTACGCACCGCCGGCACGGCGCCCTCGGCGAGGCCCGCGGTGTCCGCATAGGCGACGACGGTGTGCGTCGTGCCGAGATCGATGCCGACGAGGTAGCGCGCTGCGGCCATGACGGCCGCGCAGGGTAGCAGGTCGGGGTCGCGGACACGGTGCGGAGCGGCGCCGAGCGGCAACCGCCGGAAGCAGACCGGGGCGCCGACATATCAACGACCTTGATATGTTCAGCGATGCGCCCTTGGCGCCGCGCGCTCAGCCCGCGTCGTGGCGCACGTCGAGGCTCAGCTTCCAGCGCTCCGTGCCCTCACGCGGGACGGCGTCGAGCTCGAGTACGCCGACCTCGGTGACGGTGGCTTGCAGGCGTACCGCGACGATCTCGCCCGCGGTGCGGCCGGCGGTGGGCAGCTCGGCCTCGAGCTCCGCGAGCTCATCGAGTTCGCCTTCCCGCCAGCGCTCGAGCACGGTGCCGACGACGTCGTCGCGGCGCGTCGAAGAGCCGAAGAAGCGGAAGCGCACGGGCTCGCCGACGACGAGGCCGAGCTCTTCGTCGAGGAGCGCCGCGCTCGCGCCCTCTTCCATGCCGAAGGGCGCGACGCAGAGCGCCGAGATGGGCGGCGCCATCCCGGGGACGGCGGGCATCGCGCTCTCGACGCCGACGTAGTACGCGCGCGCCGTGCCACCGCGGATGCGCACGCCGGCGCCGCGCCGCGTGTACGCGTGATAGGCCGCGCCGCGTGCGACGGCGAGGTCGAGGTCGGCGCCCGGCAGCTCGCGCGGGGCGGGTGCGCCGAGCGCGGTGAGCCAGTCGCCCAGCACGGCGAGCACGCGCGCACGAAGCCGCGCCGACTTGAAGACGCCGCCGTTGAAGAGCACGGCCGTGGGGCGCGCGAGGCCGCCCGCTGCGCCCGTCGCTTCGGCTTGCTTCGCGAGGAAGGCCGCGAGGTGGCGGGTGACGGCGGCATCCTGCGCGTAGGGCAGGCCGAGCTGGCGCAGGCCGACGCGCGCGCGCTGTGCGGGGCGCGCGGAGGCGGGGACCGCGGGGAAGAAGCCCTCGAGCACGAGCGCGTCGACCTCGTCGCGCGTGAGCTCGGTGCGCAGCGAGCTCGCGACGAGGCGGGAGCCGCGACTCGGCACGACGACGGGCACCGACGCGGGGCCGCCCTCGGTGAGCAGCTGCTCCTTCGCGGCGCGGCAGCCGTGGGCGAGCGCGACGAGCTGCCAGGTGTCGAGCGTGCGGCCGTCGGCCTCGAGCTTCTGGCGGACGCCGTGCGCGAGCGCGAGGTCCATGTTGTCGCCGCCGAGCAGGATGTGCTCACCGACCGCGACGCGCTCGAGCGTGAGCGCGCCCTCGCTCTCGCGGACGGCGATGAGCGAGAAGTCGCTCGTGCCGCCGCCGACGTCGATCACGAGGATCACGTCGCCGACGTTCACCTCGCGTCGCCACGCGCCGTCGCTGCGCGCGATCCACGCGTAGAGCGCGGCCTGCGGCTCTTCGAGCAGACGCACGCGGGCGAGCCCGGCGCGCGCGGCGGCCTCGGCCGTGAGCTCGCGTGCGGCGGGATCGAAGGAGGCGGGCACGGTGAGCGTGACGTCCTGCGCGGCGAGCGGCGTCTCCGGGTGCGCGCGATCCCACGCGTCGCGCACGTGCGCGAGCAGCGCGACGGCAGCGTCGAGCGGCGAGATCCGAGGCTCCTCGGGCGGCGCGTCGGCGGGGAGCACGGCGCCGCGACGATCGATGCCGCCGTGGCAGAGCCAGCTCTTCGAGCTCGCGACGAGGCGCGAGGGCGTCTTGCCGCCGAGCGCGCGGGCAAGCTCGCCGACGATGAACGGTGATTCAGTCGCGGCGCCTTCGGATGCGGGCGCGGCCCACGGCAGCGCGCGATCGGCGGGCGTCAGCTCGCTCGGGTGCGGCAGGTAGAGGAAGGAGGGCAGGAGCGGGCGCGCGTCGATCTGCCCGGGCGCGACGAGCTGCGGGATGGCGAGGTCACGGCCCGCGATGGCGTCGCCCTCGGAGAGGTCGGTGTCGACCCACGAGATCGCGCAGTGCGTCGTGCCGAGGTCGATGCCGACGACGTGGCTCGAGGACGCGTCGGCCGGCTCGCTCACAGCTCGACCTCCGCGGGCGCGATCACGGTGACGTCGTGGCCCTCGGTGAGCTGCGGGAGGTGCACGTCGGACGCGCGCCAGCCGCGGTGACGCAGCGTGCCCGTGAAGGGTGGCTCGCCGCGGACGTTGCCCGTGACGCGCACCCCCTCGGTGGCGAAGTTCGCCTCGAGCGTGACGCGCGAGTCTTCGGGCTCGCTGCGCACGGCGCGCAGGTGCATGTGCTCCTCGAGTGCGCGGGCGCAGCCGTCGTGCACGACGCGCGCGGCGGCGCCGATCTCCGCGTCGGAGAAGGCGGACACATCTTCCTTCACGAAGTCGACGAAGCGGCCCTCGCGCTGCAAGAGGGCGAGGAGCTGGAGTGCGGCGTCCGTCGGGGCTTCGCGCAGGCGGGGCGGGGGCGCGGCCTTCGGGATCGCGGGCGCAGAGAGGCGCAGCTCGGGCTCGGCGTGCGGCAGGGCGGGGGCGCCGTCTCGCGCGGACGCGACGCGGGCGGCGAAGACGCCGTCGGCGAGGATGCGGAAGAACGCGGCGAACGCGAGCGCGAGGCGGGACACGAAGGAGAGAGAAGGCTCGGCCAAGGGCGCACCTCGGGGATGGGGGCGGGAGGCTTACCAAACGCCGCCGCGCGGGGCGAGAGATCAGCGTGCGTCGCCTGTGTGACGTGCCGGCGAGGTGTCAGCGGGCGAGCGATTCCGCGAGTTTCACGCCCGCGAGCGCCGTCGCGAGGGTGCTCTGACCGGGGAAGAACGAGTCGCCGACGAGGAAGGCGCCGCGCGCGATCTCAGGCGCTCGGAACGTCGTGTAGTGGTGCAGCCCCGCGCGCCGCGGCACGCCGCCGACCGCGCCGTCCGCCCGCCCGGTGAAGCGCGCGAAGGTGCGCGGGCTGCCTGTCATCGCGTGGACGATGCCCGCCGCGAGCTCCGGTGCGCGGGCCGCGATCGTGCGGCGCATCGCGTCCTGCACGCCGGCGACGTACGCGCCGCGTGCCTCGCCCTCGAGCGCGGTGAGCCGCGTCAGCGGGATGTGCGTGGAGACGGTGACGGTGCGCTCGCCGTGGGGCGCGCGATCGGTCTCGTCGCGGCCGCTCACGGAGCAAAATACGTGATTTCCTTCGAGGAATGGGGCGTTTGCGTCGTGCACGAGCTCGAGGTGGGCCGGGCCCTCTTCGTGCACGGCTTCCGGGCGCACGCGCAGGTAGAGCATCGCCGCGCCCCAGCCTCGCGCGACCTCGTCGGCCGTCTTCTGCAAGGAAGCAGGCAGGGGTACGTCGAGCAGCTTCGCGGCGTCCGCAGGCAGCAGGTTCAGCACGACGCGGCGCGCGCGCACCGTGCCCTTGCGCGTCCCAAGGATGTAGCCATCACCATCACGCGTGATGCGGTTCACGCGGTCGGGGAGGCGCACCTCGCTGCCGAGCGCGCGGATCGCGGAGACGAGCGCCCACGCGAGCTTGCCGACGCCGCCGTGCACGTGGCCCGTGCCGCGGAACGGATAGTCGAGCGTCGACAGCGCGAAGGGCGCTTCGGCCTCGGCGGCGCTCGCCTGCACGGTGATCTGCGAGATCGCATCGGCGTAGATGCGGAGCGGCGCGAAGTCGCTGAGCCCGTGCCGCGCGAGCACGGACGCGAGCGGCTTCCCCATCACGCGGAGCACGGGGAGATAGCGCGGCAGGCGCGCGGCGTGCGTGAAGAGCGCGGCCGCGCCGAAGGGCGGGAGCAGCGCGGGATCGGCGAGCAGCGCCCAGAGCGCCTCGGCGACGCGCGCCTGCTCCGCGAAGAAGGCGCGTACGCGGTCGCCCGGCGCATCGGGGAGCGTGGCGATGGACTCGACGAGCCGATCGCGGTCGGCCGGCACGGGCAGATCGAGGCCGGGCGCGCGCAGCGTGATGACCGGGTCGAGCGGGACGAAGCGAACGTCGAGCGCGTGCCGCGCGATCCATTGCGCGAAGAGCTGGCCCGGCGCGAAGCCGGAGAAGAGCGTCGCGCCCGACTCGTAGCGCGCGCCGCCGCGCGTGAAGGTCGACGCGCAACCGCCCGGATACGCGAGGGTTTCGAGCAGCAACACGCGCGCGCCGCGCTCCGCCGCCGCGAGCGCCGTGCCGAGCCCGCCGAAGCCTGCGCCGACGACGGCGATGTCGAAGTCTGCCTCGGCCACGCCGCGGGTCTGGGGTCGCGGCGGCGTGGTGGCGAGGGTCGCTGCGTGGCACGTCGGGACGCGCAGACGGCGCGCGCGGGAGTACGATGCGCGCCATGTGTCGCTTGATCGGCGTGGTCGCGAGCGAGACCACGAACTTCCGCTTCTGTCTGCGGGATGCACCGCGCAGCCTCGCCGTGATGTCCCCCGAGCACCCCGATGGCTGGGGCGTCGCGGTGCATGACGGCGCGGCCTGGCAGCTCGTGAAAGCACCCGCCTGCGCGCAGGACGACGCGCACTTCGAGGCGCTCAGCGCGACGCGTCAGGGGCGTGTGCTCATCGCGCACGTCCGCAAGCGCACCGTCGGCCCCATCGGCCCGGACAACACGCATCCCTTCGCACGCGGACGCTGGACGTTCGCGCACAACGGGACGATCGACGACCAGGATTTTCTGCGCGCACACAGCGCACCCGCGCGGCTCGCCGAGGTGGTGGGCCAGACGGATAGCGAGCTCTTCTTCGCGTATCTGCTGACGGCGCTCGACGCGCGCCCCGATGCGCCGGACGACGCGCTCGCCGACGCACTGCGCGCGCTCGTGAAGCGCAGCGGCGTCGCGGCGAACTTCCTGCTCGGCGATGGCGAGGTGCTCTATGCGCATCGCTTCGGCCGCACGCTCTTCACGCTCGAGCGGCGCCCGGGCGATGCGGTGCGCACCGAGCGCACCTCCGTCGAGACGTTGGCGACGCTCGAGACGGGGTGGACCCCGCGGCGCGGCGCGGTGTTCATCGCCTCCGAGCAGCTCAGTGACGAGCCGTGGCAGGAAGTGCCGACGGGCACGTTGCTCCGCGTCGATCGCGGCGCGCTGCCCACCGTGCGCGTGCTTGCGACGACGGTTTCGACCTAGGACGACCACGCCTTCGAGTCGTCGGACGGAGGCCTGGAATGCGGCGGTGGTGTGGCGCGGTGGTCCGAACCGCGTGACGCGCGTCCATCGCTCATCGGCACCCCTTGGTTGGTCATGGGGAGCGTGATATTTCGGCTCTCATGACCCGTCGTCGTCGCCTGCTCGGGATGCTCGCATCGCTCGTCGCGCTCGGTGTGGGAGGCAGCGTCGCCCGCGCCACCGTCACGCAGGTCGACGGAACGATTCTGCCGGTCACCTCGGCGATGCAGGCCGCGCTCGACGGGCAGGGCGAAGGCGGCGCGCCCGCTGCGACGGCGATCAACGCGGTCACCGACGCGTCGACCGTGCCGGAGATCTTCCTGCCGAATCTCACGACGCCCGTCACCTTCCGCGACGTCGCGGAGGGCGCCGGCTTCGAGAACAGCTTCGGTTATTACAACGTCGGCGACGACCTCTCGAACCGCGCGAACCTGCACGCGGTGCTTGGCTGCAACCGCGCGCGCACGGACTACCCCATCACGGCGGGGGGTGTCAGCGAGCGCGCCGCCGCGGCGGGCTACGTGCAGAACGCCGAGCCCGGCAGCGTCGCGACGATCAACTTCATGACCGAGCTCGCGGCGGGTCGCTACAAGGGCGGCTTCATCGGCTTCTACCTGATCACGCCGGAGGGAAATCCCTCGAACGACAACTGCGGCGACTACGTCAACGGCACCGACGGCCTCTCGCTGCTCGGCCGCATCTACTACACGCAGAGCGATCTCAACGACGACGGCGACTTCGTCCATCACCTCGTCTATCCGTCGAAGCGCACGGTCAACCGCTTCTACTTCGGCTTCGAGGACCTCTTCCGCGGCGGTGACAACGACTTCGAGGACATGGCGACGCAGGTCACCGGCCTCTCGCCGCCCTGCGTCGCACAGGCGGAAGTCTGCGACGGCCGCGACAACGACTGCGACGGCCTCGTCGATGACCTCGCGGATCTCGTCGATGACAACGCCGCGTGCACCTGCTCGGGCTCGCCGCTCGCGTGCGAAGGCGGCGCGCGACAGGGCGTGTGCCGCACGGGGCTCACGGCGTGCGTCGCGGGCGCGCTGCTCTGTCGCAGCAGCGTCGCGCCCTCGGCCGAGCTCTGCGACGGGCTCGACAACAACTGCAACGGCTCGGTCGACGACGCGACGACGGACACGGGCGCGGCGTGCGACGGCAGCGACGGCGACGCGTGCAACGAGGGCAGCGTGCAGTGCGTCGCGGGCGCGCGCGTGTGCAGCGACACGACGGGCACCAACGCGGAGACGTGCAACGGCGTGGACGACGACTGCGACACCCTCGTCGATGAGGGCAATCCGGGCGGCGGTGCGGCGTGCGACGGAACGGATGGCGACGTCTGCCAGGAGGGCACCGTGCAGTGCACGGGCGGCGCGCTCGTGTGCAGCGACACGACGGGCACGACGGGCGAGCTCTGCAACGGCGTCGACGATGACTGCGACGGCGCGGTCGACGAGTCGCCGTCGGGCGTCGGCGTCGCGTGCTCGGCGGGCGTCGGGCTCTGTCGGCGCAACGGCGCGACGGTGTGCACGGCGGGCGCGATCGTGTGCGGCGCGGTCGCGGCGCCGCCGGGCACCGAGTCGTGCAACGCGATCGACGACGACTGCGACGGCGAGATCGACGAGGGCTTTGGTGTCGGGACGCCTTGTGATGGTGTCGGTGCGTGCGGGCTCGGCGTGCTCGAGTGCGCGGGAAGCAGTGCGACGCGCTGCTCGACGGATCCGGGCGGTTCGGCGTCGGGTGTGATGACGGAGACGTGCAACGGCGCGGATGACGACTGCGATGGCAGCGTCGACGAGGGCCTCTCCGACCTCGGCGCGTGCGGCGACGACACGGGTGAGTGCGCGGCCGGTCGCCTGCGCTGCGTCGGCGGCGCGCCCGTGTGTCGCGGCGCGGTCGGCCCCTCGCCGGAGGTGTGCAACGTCCTCGACGACGACTGCGATGGCCTCCGCGACTAGCGCACCGGCGCGCCCGGCGACCTGCTCTCCGGGCTGGTGGATGAAGGCGCGGCGTGCGGCAGCGGCGTCGGCGAGTGCCGCACGGGCACGGAGGTCTGCACGGCGGGCGTGCTCGTGTGCACCGGTGCGCGCGGCCCCGCGGGGGAGACGTGCAACGGCCTCGACGACGACTGCGATGGCGTCGTCGACGACGCACCCTCCGGGCTCGACGTGCCCTGCGGCTTCAGTGATGTCGGCGAGTGCGCGCTCGGCCGCACGATCTGCGCGGGCGGCATGGTGCTCTGCAACGGCGAGATCCCGCCTGTTGCGGAGGTGTGCAACGGCCTCGACGACGACTGCGACGGCGCGACCGACGACGACCCCGTCGACGTCGGCCTGCCCTGCGGCTCGACGCTCGGCACCTGCGTGCGCGGCACGTTCGCGTGCGTCGCGGGGGCGCGCGTCTGCGGCGGCGGCACGGTCGGCGTGCCCGAGGTCTGCAACGGCATCGACGACGATTGCAACGGCACCATCGACGACGCACCGAGCGACGCGGGCGGCGCCTGCGGGCTCGACGAAGGCGTCTGCGAGCTCGGCGCGGTGCGCTGCATCGCGGGCGCCTTGCAGTGCGTCGGCGGCACCTCGCCGGGCCTCGAGATCTGCAACGCCGTCGATGACGACTGCGACGGTGCGACGGATGAAGGCTCGCTCTGCGGCGGCGGCGCCTGCGTGGATGGCGTCTGCGCGAGCACGTGCACGGAAGGCGAGTTCTCGTGCCCGCCGGGCTTCCGCTGCGAGGGCGGGTTCTGCCTCGAGGACCCGTGCGCGACGGTCACCTGCCCCGACAGCCCGGACGGCACGCGCAACGTCTGTCAGGGCGGCGCGTGCGTGCCGCTCTGCGCGACGGTCACATGCGCTGCGCCGCTCGTATGCCGCGGCACCGACGGCAACTGTGTCGAGAACGTGTGCACCTTCTTGCCCTCGCTCTGCGGCGCCGACGAGCTCTGCCGGGCGCGCGCGTGCGTGCCCGATCCGTGCGTCGGCGTGACGTGCCCGGCCAGCGACTTCTGTCGCGAAGGCGCGTGCGTCGGGAGCTGCGCGGACGTGTTCTGCGCCGGCGACGAGCGCTGCCGCGACGGCGCGTGCGTGGCGACGGGCTGCGATGCGCCGTGCGGTGCTGGGCGCGTCTGCGTCGAGACGACGGACACCTGCGAGAGCGATCCGTGCGCGATGGTCGACTGCCCTGCCGGGCAGGTGTGCGATCCATTCGCGGGCGGCGCGTGCATCGAGGACCCCTGCGTCGGCGTGCGCTGCGCGATGGGCGAGGTGTGCCGACTCGGAGACTGCTTCGCGGCCGTGCCCACGCTCCCCGATCTCGGGCCGCCCGACGCAGGGCGCCCCGACCTCGTGCTCGCCTCGGGCGGTGCGGGCTGCGCGGTGTCGGCGCACGCTTCACACGGTGGCGGTGCGGGCTCCGGCGTCGCGATGGCGCTTCTCGCGCTCGTCGGCCTCTCGCTGCGCCGCCGTCGGCGTGTCGCGCGTGTCGTCACGCTCGGCGTCGCCGCGTGCGCGGCGCTCGCGGTGTCGGGCTGCGACGTCGATCCGTACTGCATCGGGCGCTGCGGCGAGGTCGCGACGGACGGCGGTGCACCCGTCGACGCCACCATCCCGGATGGGGGTGGAGAAGACCTCGCGCGCCCCGACGCGTGCGTGCCGAGCGCGGATCCCACGGAGATCTGCGACGGCGTCGACAACAACTGCAACGGCCGCATCGACGAGGAGTTCGACCTCGACGTCGACCCGCGCAACTGCGGCGCGTGCGGCGTCTCGTGCGCACTCCCGGGCGCGCAGACGGAGTGTGTGAGCGGCACGTGCGCCCTCGCGACGGAGCCGTGTTTCCCCGGGTTTCACGACGTCGACGGCGACACGAGCGGGCCCCTCACCGCGTCGAACGGCTGCGAATACCGCTGCTTCGAGTCGAATGGCGGCGTCGAGGCGTGCGACGGCCTCGACAACGACTGCGACGGCGCGATCGACGAGGACACGAGCTTCGACACGGATGCCGCCAACTGCGGCGCGTGCCGCCGCGTGTGCTCGTTCTTCCGCGCGACGAGCGCGTGCACCGCGGGCGCGTGCGCCTTCGATCCGATGACGGATTGCGAGGCGGGTTGGCTCGACGTGAACGGCGAGCAGGCCGATGGCTGCGAGTATCCGTGCACCATCACCAACGGTGGCGTCGAGATCTGTGACGGCCTCGACAACGACTGCGACGGGCCCGTCGACGAGGACTTCGCGCTCGAGACGAGCGTCACCGACTGCGGCCGCTGCGGGCGCGTATGCAGCTTCCCGAATGCGGCGCCGCGCTGCACCGCGGGCGTGTGCGGCTTCGATCCGATGACGGATTGCACGCCGGGCTTCAGCGACTTCAACGGCAATCAGCTCGATGGCTGCGAGTACCCCTGCACCATCACGAACGGGGGTGTCGAGATCTGCGACGGTCTCGACAACGACTGCAACGGCACGGTGGACGGCGCGACGACGGACGCGGGCGGCGCCTGCAACCGCGCGCCGGGCGGCGTCGCCGCGGGGATCTGCACGGACGCGGGCACGACGACCTGCATCGCGGCGCGCCTCGTCTGCCTCGGCGCCGAGGTCCCGCGCACGGAGACGTGCAACGGCCTCGACGACGACTGCGACGGCGCGGTGGACGAGTCGCCCGTCGACGTCGGGCGCGTGTGCTCGTCGGCGGTCGGTGTGTGCACCGCGGGGCTCAGCACCTGTGACGCCGGGGTGCTCGGCTGCGCGCGCGAGGTCGATGTGTCGCCCGAGCTCTGCAACGGCCTCGACGACGACTGCGACGGCACCGTCGACGACGCGCCGACGGACGCGACGCTCGGCACCGCGTGCGGCTCGGACGTCGGCGTCTGCGTACGCGGCACCATCACGTGTGATGTCCTCGGTGTGCTCGTCTGCGCAGGCGAAGTGCGGGCCGTCGCGGAGGCGTGCAACGGCCTGGACGACGACTGTGACGGCACGGTCGACGACGACCCCATCGACGACGGCACCGCGTGCGGCAGCGGCGTCGGCGCGTGCGTCGAGGGTTCGGAGTCGTGCGTCGCGGGTGCTCTCGTCTGCGTCGGCGCGATCGGGCCCGTGGCCGAGACGTGCAACGGCGCGGACGACGACTGCGACGGCACGGTTGACGAAGATGCGGCCGGCGGCCCGCTCACGCGGCCCTGCTACACGGGCGCATCCGGTACCGAGGGTGTCGGCTTGTGCATCGGTGGCGAGCAGACGTGCGTCGCCGGCACGTTCGGCGCGTGCGGTGGGCAGACGGTGCCTGGCCCTGAGAGGTGCGATGCGCGCGATCAGGACGGCGACGGCGCGACTGACGAGGGCCGCACGCAGGCCTGCTACACGGGCCCGCTTGCGACGG
>Ga0172373_10009580_pt1 | contig 11995 bp, 5 predicted proteins | sample Lak10m_2_FD_114546 | JGI IMG/M metagenome (GOLD analysis project Ga0172373, IMG submission 114546) | Freshwater microbial communities from Kabuno Bay, South-Kivu, Congo - kab_092012_10m | ecosystem: Environmental > Aquatic > Freshwater > Lake | place: Democratic Republic of the Congo: South-Kivu... | reverse complement strand
TGGGTATGAGTTGTTCAATAAACGTGCTAATAGAACTATCAAACCAACTGTAAAATTCAAAAAATGCTTTAAAGTTAAGCTTGCTTTTTATTCTATTAAAATAAACATTTCTAAGTTTTTCTAAATCTGGATAGTCAGATGAAAACATTAACTCTGGATTACCTAGGTAATTTTGCAAAGAGTCAAATGTAGAAAACATATTAACAATATCTTTGTTTAGAGCATCAACTAAAGAAAAATCTATAGAAAATCTTGAATCATCAATAGGGGATTCTGATCTAACAATTTCATAAGCCGGAGCCTTTTGGGACCATGGATTTCTATCAATTAAATCTTCGTTTTTGTATCCACGAATTCTTATTTTATCATTCGTTATAGATTCATCAAAGTATGCTGATAAATGGGTATAACGAATAATTTCAGGTGTTATACAATTCCTATCATTGGGAAATCCTGATCCAAATAATTGCATATTATTTTCGCTGAAATCATTAAATGTTATATTCCCGTTTGTGTCTGCTGCTTTAACTTGTTGTTTTGTTAATGAATCCAGCCTTAAACGCTCAAAAGATCCAGTCAAGATTCTTTCATAGTTATAATTTTTTAATGGTTCTTCTACACCCAATGATTGATAGTTTCTTATATGTTCTATCCATTCACTTTCTTTAAAAGATTTTGACCAAAATCTTAATTTCATTGTTCTTCCGTAAAATGTTGTTTGCCTTGCCGAAGAATCCAAGACAATAGAAGAATTATTTAAAAACCTATGTGCAGCCGAAGAACCAGCAGGTATAGCTTGATTTGTTCCCACACAAATGAACGATCCTGAAACGTTCGTTTCATGAGTTAAATCTATCGTTCTAAAAACGTTGCTATTTAATGGAGAAGCTGATCCAGTTAGTTCATAAAAATAAGAAGATGTAGAAAATAGGTGCGTAATTTCTCCGTCATTTTGAAGTCCAGCTCTTAAAAAGTAAGAAGATGATATCTCTGAATTTATTGAATCATTTCTTTCACAACCAAATGAAATATTCCATAAATCTCCACCAAATATTGAATCCTGCGGTAACGTTAGAGACATATTCAAAAATTTAGCATTTGAATCATTTCCAGGTCTTAAAAATAAGGAAATTTTTGGCGAAGTTTCATCATAATATGCAATTAAATTTCCGATTAATCCAGGATTTTGTATTCCTGACCCTGTTACACATAATCTAGCAAGACTTTGTGTAGTTGAATTTAAAGAAACTGTTTCAAGATTATACTTGTACAAACACTCAAAAGTCCAAGAACCTGAAGTAAACAACCCATCATTTAATGAATTCGATATTCCATGAGGGCTATAATCACGCTTGTTTACAAAGCTTCCAGCAGGTTCTGGGTATCCTGTTTCTGTTCTTGATCCAGACAAAAACCTAGATGTAATTAATGATCCTGTAGAAAAACTTACAATTCCAGTCACGTCTGTTTTTTGTTCTCTAGAATTTGATAATTTTTTATTGGTCGCTCCGCCATATTCTCTAAATCTCATACTAGCATCTGGTTCTATTCCTATTGAACGAATAAATGCTTTAATACTATGTTGGGTTCCTTTTGAACGAATGACGGCAGGCAAATTAATCAAAATTCTTCGTAATATCTCGTGTTGAATGGACTGAAGAGATAAACTTTCGTTACCTTTAGTTAAAGGATCGATGTTTTCAGCAGAAATATATTGTTCAATGTTTGATGAAGTAAAAAGAGGAGGTAAAAAGAACCCATAATGTCTTGCAATGTCAAGAAGAAAATTATTAGGAATACTTCTGTTTAATTCGTAGTCCACGGTTCTTAAACTGCTAAATGCGTCCAAATACAATTTAATTTCATCAAAGAATTTTGCCCAAATGTATAATAATGACAGCATTATTTGTACATTGTTTAATCGTCCTTGTCCAGGAATTCCTTGGCCGCCGTATACGGATCCAACATTTTGATCTTCTTCAAAAAAACCTTCATCAGCAGCACCTTCTATAAGATAATGTTTAGGTATTAATCTGGTAATTAGATTGGGGTTTTCTGAATCATAACTTGAGGCACTAGTTAATAAATTGACGTTTAGTGTAACAACGTCTGAATACGCTGGAAACAGCACTGGAGAAAGACTATCTTTTTCATAAATTAAATTGTTTGTCTGGTCTTCAGAAGAATTTTCTCTCAAGCTTCCAGTAAAGTTTGTGATATATGCATGTAAAGAATTCCCTGAACTATCTAAAACAATAGAATTTACTAAATCATTTGTGATTGGTGATAAAGGTGGGGGAGGCTCATTAAATTTATAATAGAGTTTTAAATCAGGCGTGGAATAAATAGATTTTTTAGCGTAAGATTTCTGTTGTTCTATTGTCCTTACAGAATGAAAAACCCTTAATTCGTCAATACTTCCAGATAAGGTTTGTTGTGGCGTTATTAAAGACGTTTCAACATTATATGAAGAACCGCTACCAATCAACACGTCTGCATAATCTATGTTTAATCGTCTAAAATTTATTTGGTTATCAGATTCAGATATTAAAGATTCATTATTGTATAGTTTTAAATTGTGTAATCCTTCGCTTCTATCTAATATGAAGCACAAATGATTAAATTTTCCTTTTTCTATGTTTGCAGAAACAGACATATTAGAAGAACCTGAAAAGACATCGAAACTAGTTTCTACTATAGATGTTGAAGCTGTAGGATTTAGTCTAATACAAAATCCATGATTATCGTCTTGATTAATCTTTTGTAATATAACCTGTGTTCCATCGGTCGAAATTTCAGGAATTTTTAATTGCATTTCTATGCTTAACGAATCATTAATTCCTGGATTTATTACTGATAAATCTGCGTTAGCGTTGGGACTCAACGAGGGAAATAATGATCCAGGGATATCTTTTACAGAAATATATGTTCCTAGCAGAGGAGAAGTTTCTGATAACTGGGTTCCTGAAAAATGAAGTTGTCCTTTAAACTTTGGAAAGTTATCAAAAACCCATTTATCAAATCCTGTTAATTCAGAAAAAAAGTTTTCTATTTCTTCTCTATTTCCATCAAAAGGAAATCCGTTTATGATTTGTTCAAATGCTAAATTAACTTTAGCTTCAGCGGACATAAAAAAAGTATGATTTTCAAATTTTGACCAATCAACATTTAATTGTTGCGTTGATTTTAACCCGGTTCCTTCTGCAGAATATCCAAATGCATTTTGATTGTTGACATTAGATCCAGAAACGTCGGCAAATGTTAATGATAATGATCTTCCATTTTGTAAAGCAGCTTTTAAAAACGAAGGAATGTAAGGATTTGATTTATAATTTGCCATTTTTATCTGACCTGAGTATCACTAATTTTAAACACATTGGAAACAGATTTAAATATTTTCTTTGTTCCTCCAACTATCAACATTATATCCATTACATAGCTTCTATCCTTCGTTAGACTAGAAGAATCTAATGTAAAATACATCCCGTTAAAATCGCTGCTAATTCTTGTTGATCCATATGCTTCATCGAATGCGATGATCGTTTCGTTTGTAGCTGCATCTCTTATTTGATAATATGCTCTTCGAATTACAATCCCTGATAGTTCAATTGGTTTTTTTACAAGCTTAATGGTAGGAGAAGTGTAGTCAAACACATTAACTCTAATAAAGATATTTTCATTTGATCCATGTAAATCTTGTAAACCTGAAGTCGTTACAACATAGTTTTTAAAATCAATTGTTGAATTTGATCTTTGTGGAGGATAAACAACGAATTTACTTCCAGTAAGATAAGCCACCGAAGAATCTAATGACGACCATATAGGAGTAAACGTCACTGATCCTGAATGTTGTAGCTCTTTATACAACGTTTGATTTGTTTGTGGTATTGTAAATGAAGCTGAATATATTCCTGGATAATAGTTCACCCCATCAAAGTGTTGAGAACCTGTGAAGATTAATGAATAAGATCCATTTCCTGAAACTGCTGTGACTAATTTTAATAATAAGCTATTCGATCCTGTTATCGAAGATGAACCACTCGTTATATTGGAAAGTTCTCCATGTAAATAGTTTCTTAGAAATATTGTTGAATTTTGATCGAACCTTAAATTTTGAACATCATCTTGTATCGAATCATCATACTTTACAATGATTTTTGGGTGTTTTGATGTATCATAAGCAGTTCTACTAGCAAATCTCTTTACGAAATATGAGAATTTATCATCTTCTAAGGTCGGTTTTAAAGATAGTCTAAATCCGCTGTCAGGAAGTAATCCTACAACTGTTGCTGAAACAATTTTTGTAACATCAATGATTAAGTCTTCTTCACCTGTTTTAAAATGTTGCGTAGCTTCTAAACTAGAACCTCCTAAATTAGCAGATGAAGTGATATAATCGCATATTGTTTCTGCACCACCACCCTTACCAGATCCTGATAATTCCCATGAAACGTTTATGGAAGCCGAAGAAAAATTACATGCATCATAATCAGAATAATAAACGACATCTCTTCCTGAGCCTTCATCAAAAGATTTTGATAATGGGTATAAAGAAATGTCAAAATTTGATGGTGTAGTCTGACCTCCATAAACGTCAAAAAGTTTGACAGAACAATTAAAAGATCTATGATTGATATTAATTGAACTTGAATATATCAAGTCTTTTAAAGGTTGTAGATCAAAATGAATCAATAATCTGCTTAATTCTAGATTTGGCAAAGAAGCATCATTGTTTGTAAAAGTAACACCATAAAGTTTAAATAAATCTAGAGTACCAGCTGAACCAACGTTTGATCCAGTCCGAAATGAACCAGAGCTAGCTATTTTTATATAACGATTCGTTATATAAGCATCTTTATCTGCTTTTAAAATCTTATACATGTTATAAAGCAGTCCTTCCTATGATATCAAATTCAGGATATTTAAATTCAAATATTCCACCTTCTGATGGATACAATATCCCTCTTCTAGTATTACTTTTTACGTTATAGCTTACTTCGCTGTATTTCCTTCCATTCACAGTGCCAGTTAAATTCTTAAATTCAATATTGTTTATAGATATTATTCCTGGTGTTAAGTAGATAATGTTTTGAATTTCTGATAAAACTATAGGTTGATCTATATAAAATTTTGTTGTATCAAATTGCTGCGCCAAGGCGTTGATGATTGATTGTAATACTATTTGTTGATTTAGCGATGGATCGATTAGTACATCAAACTGAAAAGATAAGTTTATTACTCTTGAGTCCAAGATATCAATTGCATCAGTTATTAATCGATAAGGAGTTAAATATTTTCTTATATTTTCTTTTAAAGTGTCAGGGGCTTGTATCAATTTAGAAGAAGAATCTCTGCAAGTTATAAACAATTGCGTAGAAAGTGGATTGTCTGGATTTGACCTTACTGCAGCTCTGAACGGTCTTCCAAAATTTGCAGGAATCGAGTATATTCTTGCTAACAAATCTTCTCTAGTGACAATTCTTTCTTGAGAATTTCTAATTGATGATATCAATCCTTTTAGTTCATTTATTGTCGGAGCGTTTTCTCCACCTGCAGCAGATGAAGTATTTGTCACTGAAAAACTTCTTCTTACAAAACTTATTGTTTCTAGGGTCGGATTTAATGGAAATTCTAAAGACAATCTAGAAACGGTTGTAAGGTTATTTGCAGGAATATTGTGATTCAATCCTCCACCATATCTGTATGTAACGGTTAATGCTGAATTTGGTGCATATACTCCTAACGTTCTTGTATTCAAAAGCCTTAAAGGATTTACTGAAGTTCTTGAGAATGTTTTTGAATAAGGAAAAGATATTGCAAAGTCAGAAGGATCAGGAACAGCATCATCTTCAAGGTTGTTATCATCTCCTCCTCCTAATAACAACGTTGTCGAACGAGTTTGTAGATCAACAATATTAACGAATCGATAAGGAGCAGGGACTATTTTTAAAGCGTCTGATACGTCGTTATAATCGCTAGCTGTGTTTAAAACGTTTCTATATACGACATCATCAGTTAAAGAACTAACTTCATAGTATGAATTTCCTAAGCTATCATTAACTGTTAAAACATCAGTAACATTATTTTGTGACAGTGTGATTGTTTTAAATGGTACGAAATCTCCTAAAGTAAATGTTTCTGTAGTTTCAGTTCCAGAAATACAAATTCCTGTAGCAGCCATCGTAAATGTGTTAGGTGTTCCATTTTGATTTAATTTACCAACTTTAACTTCAGCGATGTGTCGTCCATCTACATTTTTTCTTGCGAAGTCTACGTCTGCCAGCAAAATAAATTCAATTCCCGTAAGAGATGTAAAGATAGAATTTGCTTTTATTATGGGCAAAGCCCCAGGACGCGGGACGTAAGCTCCATCAAGTAATACTGCAGGAACCTCTATAAAAAAAGTAGCCTCTACAGTCGCCGGCGACGCGCCTGTTATGGGTACACCAGCAGATCTAATAAGCCTTTCAATATTTGTTGTTTCAATCGCTGTGTCTGGATCTAGTTCTGTATACTGATGATCCATATAAAAAGACATGACGTCGCCCGTGTATGCCGCCATGTCAAGAAGCAATCCTCCAAGAGAAGATTCAGAAAAATCTTGAATCCTATCAGGGTAATATAATCTTGCATATTGAACTAAATTTGCGCGCAGCGCATCAAAATCTTTCGCAAGATAACTTCTGTTTCTAAATTGTTTTAATGCTGTTTTTGCCATTTTATGTCACATACATTGATATTTGAAGAGCTCTATTTCTTATTCCGACCCTAGGGACGTCATAAGTTATATTAATTTTTAATATACCTACATCTTGGTTTTCTTCTCTATCAATTGAAGAAGAAAAATTTTTTAAATTTATAAAAGGCATCCATTTTGATACTGCATTTTTTATTCTTGTTATTGCTTCATCGTCAAAAGAACCCAATGTAGTAAATTCTGAAGTCAACTCTCTTAAGTTTGCTCCAAAGTCGTATAACCCCAATCTTTCACCCCAATTTGTAAGCAACAAATTTCTTAAATTGTCATGTATTTGATCTGAAACATTGTAGTGCATTGCAAAAATGTTTTTATCATCTAGGCGTAATGGAGTTTTTATTCCAAACGGCGTTTGAGCAGTCTGTATTGCTTCAATTTGTTCTATTGAAGCAGTTTTTCCTACACTTTTAAACTTATAAACAGACATGAATACCACCGGTAAATATAATACCGATAATACTTCATTACCGTAATTAAATTTTAGACTAAAATTTCAAAATAATTAGATTTTATTCACTAGGCTTTGGGGAGCTTTTATTTCCCTCCTCGCCGGCGGGGGGGCTCTCTGTTGACGTTTTAGATTTTTTTTGAGGTATTTTTCCGGGAAAAACATTAGACGCACGAAAATCAAGGGTCGATTGCTGCCTATGAAGTCTCGACGTATCATTGACGATGGTCAAATCCATGTATGCAGCTGCTATGTTCGCAAGAGGACCATTGTTTTCATGTTTATTACAGTAATTGTTTGTCTTAAAGATCCCTATAATCCTTCTTTCTTCTGGATGAGTTTTTATTGATTGTCCTGAATTTATGCTACCTGCATTTTTAAACTGTTTCGTTCTAGCAACGTTTGTAGCTCCTAAAAAAAGTCCTGGTCCTAATTGATTATCAGGAACATATTTACCTGAGCTTGTTTTTACTAATCCTAAATCATGAGTGGCAGGAAGTATTGCAGAAGGAGATGGAATATTTGATTTTCCTTTGAGCGTTAACTTTCCCTTCTCCACGGCGCTGGCGAGCGCGCCCGGCGCGCCGGAGCCGTTTTTGAAAAAGCTAATGGCGCCGGCGGCGTCGGGAGCGGTTATTCCACTTTTTAATATGTCATAATTTTTTGCGTCACCGATAGGCCCGGGCGGCGCGACGGCGGCTTTCAATAATGCTTCTACGGTCTTTGTTATCGCCTTCTCGTCGCCCTTCTTAACATCCCAGGTTGTCACTTTTTCCGGTGATTCTTTCAAGTTATCATCATCTAGAGAACCTCCTTCAATTCCTTGCAGTTCTGGGACCAATTTTGTATCGTTGCCGCTCTTTACAATTTTATATCCAGCTGGTCTATCATTTCCTATTAATAGAATGTGTTCACCAGCTTCTACCCAATCATTTCCTGCCGTGGCAGATTCTGTTTTAACAATTAATAATGCGTCACCTTTTTCAAGGGCAGGAAAACTATCAGGATTAATCGTCATGTATCCTATTTCTTTATTGTAAAAAAAAGCACGTTCGTCGCGAGGTTTCAAATATGACGTTAAAAATAACAATTTTTCATTAGTCTTTACCGTTCCATTTGTTTCGACTTCTAAAGACCAATCACCACCAAAATCTACGTTTATTTTTCCAAGAATATCTTTTTTTTTCTGCGCCTCGGGTGCGGCGTTATATTTTCTATTATATTTAGAATCTTTTCCAGCAAACTCTTCTAGATTCTTTTTAAGTTCTCCAACGGTTAAGATTTTGTCTTTAAAAGTTATCCCTGGAATTAGTGTCTCAGAATTTCTTTCTTTGGGATTTCTTGCCCCACGCGCATCAGGAGGCTCAAGTTCGTATAAATCATTTATGATTGCTCTTTTTCCGTCTTTTGGATTGGAAAAGTTATAATCTGGATCTTCAGAAACCCAACGAAAATTTCTCATAAGTCCGATGTTTTCAATAAGTTGAAAACCTGTAGAAGATGCATATAATGATAAGAAAAAATAATTTATTGCTCCTGCTGCTTGATAACAACAACGAACAAACATTGCACATGAAGAGAGCTTTCCTGCCTCATATTCTGCAAATCTAAAAAATCCAGTAGGATCATCAACAGGCGTCACTGCAACTCGATCTTTGCCGGGCGCGCGCGCGAGATCGAGTCCATCATTTTTTGTATTTTTTATTTTTTGCCATAATTCTGCGTCGATAGGTTTTATTTCTTCCGTTGAAGCTTCAGGGAATTCTCCGTATGCATTCAAGTATTCTTTCGGATATGATTCATATGCAGATTCCATGTAAAAAAGTCCTCTCAAATATCGATCTCTCTTTGATATATCACCATACGAAGTTCCAGAAAGACCGATGGCTTTTTGATAAGCTTTTTGCGCAGGCGTTAATTCTTTGTTTTTAGAAGGTTTTTTTCTTGGAGCAGGTTTGTACTTAAATTCTGGTTGGCTGCTGCTTGTTTGTTGGGTTATTGCAGTAGTTGCAGAGCCTGGTGCTGATCCTATTGTAACTGATAATGCCCCAACAAAAGTCATTTCTGCAATTTTTGAGGTTAAAACTGCTTGAGCAGCTTTTTCAAGAGTTGATGTTTCTTTCGGTTCTGGACCTAAAACTCCTGCTTTTTTTATCGTTTTTGCTATCTCAGAAACAACCTCAGGAGGATTTGCTATCTTTGAAAGAAAACTGGGTATTTTTGATATAATTTCCCCTAATGCTTTTGGAAGATTTTCAAAAGCAGCTGATTCTTTTGCTGAAAGATCAGAAAGAACTGCTTCAGGAGGTTTTGGCGCATTTGCAGCCAATTGTTCTGGTGTTAGATTTAAATTTATCTTTATGTTTGGATCTGGCTGTGGAAGAGAAAATCCAGGCGGGGGAGGAGGAGGAATTATAATCGGTGGAGTCGGAGGTGGGGGGACGGGGGGTGATTTTTTTTCTATAAGGGTTTTTACTAAATCTAAAGGACCGGTTGGAGAAAGAAATTTTTCTTCTCCTGCATCGACTAGTTCTCCAATCAGTTTTTGAGGAAGAAGTCCAGTAAAATAAGGGGTAAAGCCTCCAGGAAAATCAGGGGTTGGTATTTCAGCATTAAATCCTGACCCTGCAATAGCTATAGGATCCGCTATTGCAGGCAATAAACTAAAATTTGGTTTAAGATTTAAATCTTTTGCAAGCTTTTCATATCTTCCAAGCCAGTTTTTATAAAATGCAGAATATATTTTTTCATCTCTTAAATAAGTTTTATCGTTTTTTCGATATTTTATATAAGAAGGATCTGGACTAATTTTATCTGAATAAGGAATTGGTGGCTTTTTTTCAGCAGGTATATTTTCTGTTCCGTATTCAAGTATAAGTAGAACTTCAGAAATAAAGTTTTCTTTTGCTTCTTTTGTTAATTTTCCGTTTTCATCTAAAATGCCTACATGAACCTGACATGTCATATTTTCACCGATTATTTAATTAAAACTTTATTTGAATAAGTGCCTAAATCTAGTGTTTGAGTTTGAGGAAGAGCCGGCGCATTCCCACTTGGAGACGGAGACACAGATCCAGCAATTTGTCCGCCGTCTGTGGTCAACAAAGGAGCTCCTGAAACGCCACCATTTGAAGCAACAACAGGTTGCGTTGTACAAACAATTCCTTTATTTGCGTCATCTCCTCCTAGTTTGATATATCCCATATCTGAAGGTTCAAAAACAATGTCTCCATTCGATTTTATTGTTATAGAAGCCCACTTTTTTGAATCGCTATTTTGAGTTTTTATTTTATTGGGCATTAATTCTTGATTGGGATCATTATATAGATCTGAAAGATCAAAGCTTCCTGCAGTATATTCTACATCTTCTTCTGAATATCCTGTTACCAATATTTGTACGTCTGATCTTGCAAAGATTCTTACTTTATCTGATTTAATTATTATTCCAGCATCACCGTCAGGAGAATCTGAAACGGAAGGCGTTTTTGAAGAATTTTTAGAGGTTAATGATAAAATTTCATCTACTTTTGTGTTTTGTGAAATGTAGATTCTACTTCTATCATTAATAAAATCAGGATCTCCTTCATTTAAAAATGAGCTGACGGAAGTTTTATCTTTTGCTAATTCTTCATTACCTTGATGGTTGATAACTTTTTGACCTGCAGTTTCAGGTTTTTGTCCTCTGCCGGCGACGATATCAATGGATCCTGCATTTTTTTTAGATAAGTTTTGATTTGTGTTATCTACTGAAAAAGAAAAGTTTTCTTCTATATCACTAGGCGTATAAGATGCTACTGACCCTACCCTATCGCGACCTAAGACAATTAACGTATTATTGCTTCCTTCTAAAGCAATATCTCCCGGTCTTTTTCTAAATCTAGGAACTGATTCATAAACTGAAAGCTTTGCTGCATCAGAATCAGATAAAACTTTTTCATATTGATCGCTATCTCCAGATATTATAGCTGTTTCTGGAGAAACTATCGGCGTTTCTCCCTCAATTATTTCTTTATAAATTCCATTTTTAAAATGATATCTGGGTTTTTTTATTAATTCTTGATGTTTTGAACGAGCGTCTGATCCTTCTTCAGAAACTAAAAAAGTATTTTCAAATTCTCTAGGAGGATGTGCATGATTAACATCATCCATGTGACCAGGTCCAACGATAGAACAAACCCAATATCCTAGATTTTGAACTTCAGTCAAAGATTCAAACATAACCCATACATGTTCTCCTGGTTTACATGGCATAGACAAAGCCGATGGAAACATAGGATATAAAAACATTATGTTGCTATCTGAAGCTGTTTTATTCCCTAATCTAGAATTAAAAACTGGTTTTGCTAAAATGGCGTTTCTTGGTAATGAAGAAATAATAGCGTATTTCTTATTTCTTATTCTTCCAAAGGTGTTTTCTAATTCTATTATTTTTGAATCATCTATTATGTTAGGATCGAATATTGTTTCTAATACGACCCACCTTTGAAAGACCGGGGGTAGATTTATTTCATTTTTATTTCTAGAATTATAAATGGTATCTAAGTAATTGTTTCTATTGTAGTATCCTTCCGCAATTTCTGTAGAATGTTTTGTAGACATATCAATTTCTTATTTTATCGAATAAATCTTCTGGATTTATTGTGTCAGCGGCGGCTTCTGCTCGAGCGACAAGTTCAGCAAGCTTGATCAATTGTTCATTTGCTTTGCTCATTCTTTCGATGTATGAAGAAATAGTTCTACCATGAACTGCATGTTCTGTGCTCTTATCTTGAACTATCATCACTAATTTA
>Ga0172373_10009578_pt1 | contig 11996 bp, 10 predicted proteins | sample Lak10m_2_FD_114546 | JGI IMG/M metagenome (GOLD analysis project Ga0172373, IMG submission 114546) | Freshwater microbial communities from Kabuno Bay, South-Kivu, Congo - kab_092012_10m | ecosystem: Environmental > Aquatic > Freshwater > Lake | place: Democratic Republic of the Congo... | reverse complement strand
CACATACTCCTGCACCAGCGCAAGGCCGAGCCCCGTCCCCTTGGGGTCCGTCGGCGCCGCAACTGCGGTGCCGCGATGGAACCGCTCGAAGATCGTCTGTCGTTCACCTGGCGGCACCCCGGGTCCCCCATCATCCACGGTGATGCGCAATGCGTCATGGTGGCGGCACCACCGGATCGCCGTGGCACCGCCGCCATACCTGGCGGCGTTCTCGAGCAGGTTCGCCATCACTCGATCCAGGCGCACGACATTCACCTCGAACATCATCGGAGACAGGTCCGTGCCCTCGAGGGCATCCACCGCGCCGAGCGTCTGCGCCTGTCGCCGGATGAGCGCGCCAACATCCACCAACTCCCTGTCGTTCGCCTCTCGCCCTGCGTCCACCCGCGCCAACTCGAGCAACTCCAGCGTGAGGCGACGAAGGTGGTCCACCTGGTCCGAGAGGACATCGATCGCGAACTCAGTGCGTTCCGCGGTTCTGGATCGCTGCGCCAGCGCCACCGCCGAACTCATCGCCGTGAGTGGAGTACGTAGTTCGTGGCTGACGTCAGCCGTGAACCGCTGCTCGCGAGCGATCCGAGCCGACAGCGCCTCCGCCATCGAGTTGAAGGCCTCCGCAACCGGTTGAAGGTCGGGATCGTTCTCCACGTCGAGCCGTCGATGCAGATCGCCGTCCGCGATGGCGGTAGCTGACGCAGCAACGGAGTCGAGCGGACGGAGCACGCGCCGCGAGAGCAACCAACCCGACAGCGCCCCGACCACCGTGGTCATGCTCGCCACTCCGGCGAGCACCAGTGCCAACGTGCGCAGGGTTCGCTCGAACTCCGCCGACGGCACGAACTCCACGTACAGGGAGTCGACCACTTGCAACGGAACGGCCACGACGAAGTAGGGCTGCTCATTGACCCGCACGCGCTGTTGGTATGCCTGCCCACCCTGGGTGGCATCGACGAGTCGCTGCGGCACTCTCGACTGGTCGAGGTCGACCACGGCGGAGTACCACTGCGAACCGACCCGCAACACCGACCGGCTCTTCGTCTGCAGCAGGAGCGAGAGCACCTCCTCGTCGGTGGGATCGACCAGACCATTCAGCTGCCCGTCGACCACCTGGGCGTGCAACAACGCCTGTTTCACCGCCAGCGATTCGCGCTGGCCGAGCAGATACCACCGCGCCAGTTCGTAGGTCGCGACGCTGAGCACCAAGGAGAGGAACAACGCCAGCGCCGCGAACGCCGCTGCCGAGCGCATCCGAAGGCCCCGCGGCCAGGTCACGGTCATGTGCTTCGCACGAGCTTGTAGCCGAGCCCGCGCACGGTGACCAGCAGCGACGGCGCCGAAGGGTTCCGTTCGATCTTCGCCCGCAGCCGCGCGACGTGAGTGTCGACCAGCCGGGCATCACCGTGGTGCTCATAGCCCCAGACCTGCTCGAGCAACTGCTCACGGGACCAGACACGGTTCGGAGAACGCCCGAAGTGGCACAGCAACTGGAACTCGGTACGCGTCAACGCCAGCTCCTCGCCGCCGAGCCGCACCGAGCCCTCGGCCGGCACGATCTCGAGCGCGCCGAACGCCAGGCGCTCCTCGTCGATGTCCACCACCCGACGTCGCATCTGCACCCGCACCCGTGCCAGGAGCTCGTGGTCGTTGAACGGCTTCGTGACGTAATCGTCGGCACCCAGTTCCAGACCCGACACGACGTCGTGGCTGTCGTGCTGAGCCGTCACCATGATGATGGGCACGTTGTTGGTCCGCCGCACATGGCGACAGACATCGAAGCCGTTCATCCCCGGCAGGCGCACATCGAGGAGCACCAGGTCGCATGAATGCGTGTCGAGATGTTGGACCGCGGCCTCGCCGGTCGCGACGTCGGACACGTCCATGGCCTCGTCCTCGAGCAGCAGCTTCAGGAGGTGCCGAACCGTTTCGTCGTCCTCCACCACCAGCACCTTCGGCCGAGGCATCACGCGATCCGGGTTGCGGCTCATGGCGAACAGTCTCGTGCACGAGACGATGTCATCGCAGGCGCCCACCCTCGATCTCGACGACGGGGCAGCGGGAACGCCGCCGACAGGCACGAACGAGCGGGAAGAGCCGCCGCCTCGAGGCCCCCAACACGAGCAAGTCGGCGTCGCGTGATTCCCTGCACAGCACCGACGCCGCCAACCCCTGTTCGATCGACGCATCCACCTCATACAGCGCCGGCATGCTGCGGAGCAGGTCAGCCACGATCGACTGCTGCCAGTCGACCACCCGCTCCTTCATCAGCGACATGTCGGGGAGAGGAGCTCCGGCGCTGAGCGCAACTGCGACGGTGAGCGGACTGTCGACCACCGTCACCACTCGAAGGTCGGCCTGCCGTTCCACGGCGCGGCCCGCCGCCCACCACAAGGCTTCGACGGAGTCACGCGAGGAGACCAAGCCGACCACGATGCGCTGCACTCCTCAAATGTGCACCACCGTCGTGACAGACCTGCCACCGATGTGTCCCAATTGTGTGACGGCGCTGTTCAGAGCATCGCGTCGGGCAGCGGCTCGGCGTGCACGATGGTGAGCCGCTTCGTGCTGCGGGTGAGCGCCACGTAGAGCGCCCGCAGGCCCTGCTCCTGGTCGCGCACGATGCGCGACGGCTCGACGACGATGACGCCGTCGAGCTCGAGACCCTTGACGACGCTGACCGGCACCACGGTGATGCCCATCTCGAGACCGGATCGAGTGGCTTCGCCGTGCTCGATGCCGGCGGCCGTGAGCGCGCCGGCGACGTCCTCGAACAGCGAATCGGGCACCACCACGGCGATGTTGCCGTCGCCGATGTCGGCGTCGAGCTCCTTCGTGGCGGCGACGACCGATGCGAGCAGCTCGGACGGCGCGACGTGCACGTACTCGGGGTGCTCGTCGCCCTCGCGCACGCTGGTGGGCGCACGCAGCGACGGCGTGGCGGCCATCATCACTCGGTTCGCCAGCTCCATGATCTGGCCGGGGATGCGGTAGCCGACGCTGAGGCCGATGACCCGCGAGCCCTTCTGCGTCGGCAGGAAGCGCAGCACGTCGTCCCAGTCGTTCGGCGCCAGTGCGCCGGTGGCCTGGGCGAGGTCGCCCACCACGGTCATGCTGCCGTTCAGCGAGCGCCGGGCCACCATGTGCAACTGCATCGGCGTGAGGTCCTGCACTTCGTCGACCACGATGTGGCCGTAGGTGCGGATCTCGTCGGCGTCGTCGGTCTTCTGCTTCGACGGCTTCGTGCCGAGATAGCTGCGCGCCTCGTCGAGCAGTGCGACGTCGTGTTCGGTCCAGCGCACCTCGTTCACGTCGGCATGACGCGGACGGTACAGCGACAGGTACTCCTGCTCGCTGAGATGCCGATGGCCCGCCAGCTTCAGCAACGCCTTGCTGCCGAACAGGTCGTGCAGCAACTGCGCAGGCGTGAGCACCGGCCACATGCGCTCGAGTGCTTCGCGCACCTCGGGCAGCGATCGAACGGCGTCCTTCACCTCGGTGGCCGTGACGTCGCTGAGGCGCGACGAGGCGGCCATCACCGACCACACCTCACCCTCCACCCAGCGGCGCGCCGCGTTGTGGCGGCGGAAGCGACGTTGCGCGGCCTTCACGATGCGCTGGCTCTCGTCGGCACGCAGGCGCACATAGCCGGTACGGAACGGCACGACGAGGTCGTCGCGCAGCGCACGCTCGCGGTCGGTGACCGCCTGGTCGATGACCAGGCTCATCCGCATGTCGCCCTTCACCCTCGCGGCGAGCGGCGAGTCGGCGGGATCGATGCCGTAACGCGCCCACAGCACGTCGGGAACGAGGTCGGCGAGCACCACCTGCTCGACGCCGGCCTCACCCAGCGACGGCAGCACGCGCTCGATGTAGCGCAGGAACACACGGTTCGGACCGATGACCAGCACACCCTGGTCCTCGAGCGGGAAGCGGTACGTGTACAGCAGGTAGGCAGCGCGGTGCAGTGCCACCACGGTCTTGCCCGTGCCGGGACCGCCCTGCACCACCAGCACGCCGGCCTGTGGTGAGCGGATGATCTCGTCCTGCTCGCCCTGGATGGTGGCCACGATGTCGCCGAGCTGGCCGGTGCGACCACGCGACAACACCGCGAGCAGCGTGCTGTAGCCGCGGATGCCGTCGGGACTGGTGACGGTCTCGCTGTCGTCCTCGGCGCCGATGCCGAGGTGACCCTCGCCGAACAGTTCGTCCTCGATGCCCAGCAACTGACGGCCCTGCACATGGAAGTGGCGACGACGCACCAGCCCGAGCGACTCGCGGCCCGTGGCGCGGTAGAACGGCTCGGCGATGGGCGCCCGCCAGTCGACCACCACGGGGTCGGCGTTCGCGTCGGCCACCGCGAGGCGGCCGATGTGGAACGACTCGAACTGGTCGGGCTGGTCGGGCTGGTCGGCAGCCCGGTCGATGCGGCCGAAGACCAGCGCCATGTCGCCCAGATCGAGCTGCGTGAGACGGTTGAACACCGCTTCGTCGAACACATCGCGCTCGTAACGGGCCTGGAAGGTGCCGCCGAGCGTGCCTTCGTGGAGGCCACGCATCTTCCACGCGTCGGCCTTGCTCTGTTCGAGACAGGCGTACGCGAAGTCGATGAACTCCTGCTCAGCGGGAAGATCGGGGTGGTGCTGCGTCATGAGGACCTGTGCGCGGAATCGGTGAGGGGGCCCGAAAATGCGGTTCAGGAACTCTATCGGCGGCATTCCACCCAGCAACCGGCGCGCCAGAGGTGAGCGAATTCGCTAACCTGACGACATGATCGACGGCGCCACGCTCCGCGACCTCCGGCACCGCGCCGGTCGCACGCAGGCCGACGTCGCGGCGGCGGTCGGCATCCCGATCACGGTGCTCAGCGCCTACGAATGCGGCCGCCGGCAACCCGGGGTGGCCATCGCGACCCGCATCGTCGACGCGCTCGGGTTCCATCTCCACTTCCGACCGGTCCCCGACCCGCAGGTGCAGGCCCGCCGACTCGCCGATGTGCTCGGGCTGGCCGAGGCCCTGCCCTACACCGCGCGACCGCTCCACCGAGCGCGACGATGACCACGCTCGTCGAGCGCATCCTGGCCGTGGCCGACTCGCTCGAGCGATCCGGGCTGCCATGGGCGCTCGGGGGCGCGCTGGCCCTCGCGTACGCCACCGAGGAGCCACGTGGCACCCGCGACATCGACATCAACGTGTTCGTGCCGGCCGACCGGGCCGACGAGGTGTTCGCCGCGCTCCCCGCCGGGGTCGCGTACAGCGCCGCCGATGCCGACGAGGCGCGGCGCAGCGACCAGGTGCGCGTGTGGTGGGACGACACGCCGCTCGACCTGTTCTTCGCCGCCGACCCGTTCCATCTCGAGGTCGCCCGCCGATGCCGCGACGTCCCGTTCGAACACCGCACCATCCATGTGTTGTGCGCCGAGGACCTTGCGGTGTTCAAGGCGATGTTCGATCGCAGCAAGGACTGGGCCGACATCGAGGCGATGGCCGAGCTCGGTGGCATCGATCTGGCGGTCGCCGCCGATCGGCTGCGGTCGGTGCTCGGCGACGACACCCGCGTCGACCGGCTACGCGGGATCGCGCGCTGATCAGCTGGTGGTGGCGATGCCGCCGTCGACAGGGATGACCGCGCCCGTCACGTAGCTGCCGGCGCGGCTGGCCAGGAACACGGTCACACCCGCCATGTCGTCGGGGCGGCCGATGCGGCGCAGCGGTGCCGACGACGCGATGTTGTCGCCGAACGCCCGCAGCGTGGCCGCCATCATCTTGCTCTCGAACGGGCCGGGCGCCACGGCGTTCACCGTGATGTGCTCGGGCCCGAGCTTGCGGGCGAGTGCCCGGGTGAGGTGATGCACACCGGCCTTGCTGGCCGCATAGCTGTAGGTGTCCATCGGATTGACGTGCAGCCCGTCGATGGAGCCGATGTTGATGACGCGAGCCGGGTCGTCGTGCGAACCGCCGGCACGCAGATGCGGGAGCAGTTTCTGGGTGAGGAAGAACACGCCCTTCACGTTGGTGTCCATCACCTTGTCCCAGGCGTGCTCGTCGAAGTCGTCGAGCGGCATACCCCATGTCGCGCCCGCGTTGTTGACGAGGATGTTCAGCACGGGGAACCGGCCGGCCACCTCGTTGGCGAGCGCCTCCACCCCCTCGAGCGAGCTCACGTCGGCACGAACCGCCTGCACGTGCCCGAACTTCGACAGCGCCTCCTGCGCCTCGTCGAGCTCGTGCTGTTTGCGCGAACTGATGATGACGCTCGCGCCCGCCTGCAGCAGGCCGCTGGCGATCATGAACCCGATGCCGCGGCTGCCACCGGTGACGACCGCGGTCTTGCCTTCGAGAGAGAAGAGATCCGACATGCCGGACATCCTGCTCCACGGCCTCGGCGGATAGCGTGCCGGACGATGAGTGGCGTTCCCTTCCTCGACGCTGCGGCCGGCCGGCCCGCGTCGCACACGCCCGTGTGGTTCATGCGCCAGGCGGGTCGAAGCCTGCCCGAGTACCGCGCCCTGCGCGGCGAGGGCAGCATCCTCGACGCCATCAAGCAGGTCGACCTGTCGGTGGAGCTCACCCTCCAGCCGGTGCGCCGCTACGGCGTCGACGCGGCGGTGCTGTACAGCGACATCGTCGTGCCGGCCCACGCCGTCGGCTTCGGGATCGACGTGGCTCCCGGCACCGGCCCGGTCTGCACCCAACCCTTCCGCACGGCCGACGATCTGCAGCGCCTCCGACCGTTCGAACCCGAGGCCGACACCCCGTACGTGCTCGACACCGTGCGGGCACTGGCTGCCGAGCTCTCGCCGACGGTGCCGCTGCTGGCCTTCGCCGGTGCACCGTTCACCGTGGCCAGCTACCTCATCGAGGGCCGACCGAGCCGCACGTACGAGCACACCAAGCGGATGATGCACACCGACCCGGCGCTGTGGCACTCGCTGATGGAGCGCCTCACCCAGCACGCCGTCGCATCGATCAGCAGCCAGCTCGCCAACGGCGGGCGCGCGTTCCAGTTGTTCGACAGCTGGGCCGGCACGCTCAGCCGCGCCGACTACGACCGGTTCGTCCTCCCCCACTCGTCGGCCGTGTTCGCACAGCTGAAGGCGCTCCACCCCGACGCGCCGGGCATCCACTACGGCGTCGGGTGCGACCACCTCCTCGAGAGCATGAAGGCCGCGGGCACCACGGTGCTCGGGCTCGACTGGCGCACCCCCATCCGCGAGGCGCGTGCGCGCATGGGCGCCGATCTGGTGGTGCAGGGCAACCTCGACCCCGTGCTGGCGCTCGCCGGCACCGAGGTGGCGCTGGCCGGCGCCGATGCCGTGCTCGCCGACAACGACGGCCACCCCGGCCACATCTTCAACCTCGGTCACGGCGTACACCCGCCCACCGACCCCGAGGTGCTCACCGCCGTGGTCGCCCACGTGCACGAACGGACCGCTCGATGACGCCTCACTCGCCCGCCGACAACGCCCACCGCACCGCGGTGCTCCTCATGGCCTACGGCACCCCGCGCACCCGCGAGGAGATCGAGCCGTACTACACCGACATCCGCCGCGGTCGCCCGCCCACCCCCGAGGCACTCGCCGAGCTCACGGCTCGCTACGAGGCGCTCGGTGGCACCAGCCCGCTGGCCGCGCGCACCGAAGCCCAGCGCGACGCACTGCAGGCCGCGCTCGATGCGGCGGCGCCGGGTCAGTACGAGGTGAGCCTCGGGCTGAAGCACGCCGAGCCGAAGATCGAAGCCGCGGTCGACGCCATCGCGGCGAAGGGCTTCCGGCGCATCGTCGGCCTCGTGCTGGCACCGCACTAGTCGGCGTTCTCCATCGGCCAGTACCTCGACCGCGCCCGCACCGCTGCCGAGCCGCACGGCATCTCGGTCGCCGGCATCGACAGTTGGGCCACCGAGCCCGCCTACGTGGCGTTCATCGCCGCCGATCTGCAGGCCAAGCTGGCGGGCATGCCCGACGACACGAAGGTGCTGTTCACCGCGCATTCGCTGCCGCAGCGCATCATCGACGCCGGCGACCCGTACCCCGACGAGCTCCGTGCCACCGCCGAGGCCGTCGCCGAGGCCGCCGGGCTGAGCCGCTGGAGCAACTGGGCCATTGCGTGGCAGAGCGCTGGCCGCACTCCCGAGCCGTGGCTCGGACCCGACATCCTGGCCGTCATCGACGACCTCGCTGGCTCCGAGAACGACGCCGCACACCCGCGCGGCGTACTGGTGAGCGCGGTCGGCTTCGTGGCCGACCATCTCGAAGTGCTCTACGACCTCGACATCGAGGCCGCACAGCGGGCCGCGTCGCACGACATCGCATTCGCCCGCACCGCGTGCGTCAACGACGACCCGACGGTGATGGCTGCGCTCGCGCAACGGGTCATCGCGGCTGCCGCATGACCACGGGTGCGCGTCGCATCGCCGTGGTGGGCGGCGGCATCGCCGGCCTGGCCGCCGCGCGTGCACTCGCCACGCATGCCGCCGCACCCGAGGTGGTGCTGTTCGAGGGCGACCAACGACTGGGCGGCAAGCTGCACACCTCGCCGTTCGCCGGCCACCCGGCCATCGACGAAGGGCCCGACGCGTTCCTCGCCCGCCTGCCGTGGGGCACCGGGCTGGCCACGGCCGTCGGCCTCGGCGAACAGCTCGTGTCGCCCTCCGCGGGCAAGGCCGCGGTGTGGTGGGACGGTCTTCACGACATCCCGCAGGGCCTGCTCCTCGGCATGCCCACCGACGTGCTCGCCCTTGCGAAGTCGAAGCTCATCCCCTGGTCGGGCAAGCTGCGCGCCGCCACCGAACCGTTCCGACCGCGCACGTCGCTCGACGACGACTCGCTCGGCGGCTACGTGCGGCGACGGTTCGGCGATGCCGTGCACCTGCGGCTCGTCGACCCGCTGGTGGGCAGCATCTACGCCGCCGACACCGACCACTTCAGCCTCGCCGCGGTGCCGCAGATCGCCGACCTCGCCGGGAAGGCCCGCAGCGTGCTGATCGCCGGCAGGAAGATGCCGAAGCCCTCCCCCGACGCCGGTCCGGTGTTCTACGCGCCGGCGGGGGGCATGGGACAGCTCGCGCTGTCCACCGCGGAGGCCGCACGTGCCGCCGGTGCCGACCTGCGCACCGGCGCCGAAGTGCAGCAGGTCGCGCAGGACCACAGCGGATGGCGTGTCGACGACGAGCGGTTCGACGCCGTATTGCTCGCCTGTCCTGCTGCGGCCAGCGCGGTGCTGTTGCGCGACGAACTGCCCGACACGGCCACCGGCCTCACCACCATCCCGGCCGCCGACGTCGCGATGGTGACGCTCGCCGTGCCCGTCGCCGCGTGGCCCGAGCACCTCCGCGCCCTGAGCGGCTACCTGGTCCCCAAGCCCGTTCAGCGCCTCGTCACCGCGGTGTCGTTCGGTTCGCAGAAGTGGACGCACTGGGCATCGCCCGACCACGTCGTGCTGCGCATCTCGCTCGGCCGCGACGGGTTGCCCGTGCTCCACCTCGACGACCAGCGGTTGCTCACCGCTGCCGTCGACGAGGTGGGTCGCCATCTCGGCCTCGACCTCCAGCCCATCGCGTCGCGCATCACCCGTTGGGCCGGCGCATTTCCGCAGTACCGCCCGCATCACGCGCAGAAGGTGGCCTCCATCGAAGCCGGGCTGCCCGCCGGCCTCGCGCTCGCAGGTGCCGGATATCACGGCATCGGCGTCCCTGCGTGCATCAACTCCGCGCAGAAGGCCGCCGCGCGGCTGCCAGACTGACGGAATGAAGCGGCGCATCGCCCTCGCCTCATTGGCCGCCCTGTCGTTGGTGGCGTGCGGCAGCGACGAGCCGCAGGCGGCCGACACCGTGGCGCCGAGCACCACCCGCGCCACCACCACGTCGTCGTCGACTACCACCACGTCGAGCACCACCACCACGCTCGAGCCGACCACCACCACCGAAGCGCTCCCGGTGCCGGCCCCGCCGCCCGACCCGCACGCCGACGAGCCCATCGTGGAGGTCGGCATCATCGAGATCCCGAAGATCGAGGTCGTGAAGACGATGTTCGAGGGCGTGTCGCTCACCGTCCTCGACCACGGCCCGGGGCACTGGCCGGGGACGGCCATGCCCGGCCATCGCGGCAACGTGGTCATCGCCGGTCACCGCACCAGCCACGATCGACCGTTCCGGCGTCTCGACGAGTTGGTGCCGGGCGACGAGATGTTCCTCAGCACTCTCGAGGGTCGCTTCCGCTATCTCGTGGTGAGCACCGAGGTCGTCGACCCGACGGCCATCCGCATCATCGAACAGCGTGACGGTCACACCGCCACGCTGTTCGCATGTCATCCTCCGGGCTCCACCAGGGAGCGCATCGTCGTCCACCTCGAACTGGCGGACTGAACCTCACGCCCGACGGCGGGTGAGCACCAACGAGCCGCCGATGCAGGCGATGCCGAAGCCGATGAGCAACAACGGCGTCGGGCTGCCGCCACCCGTGCGAGGCAGACCGCCCGGCGTCGTGGTGGTGGGACCACCCGAGACCACCGACGTGGTGGTGCTCCCGGGCGTCGTGGTGGTGGGACCCGAGGTGGGCGGCGGCGGCTCGGAGCCGACGATGGTGGTACTCACCTCGGCCGACAGTGCACACACGTGGCCGGCAGCCGGCGGAATGCACGACAGCGGCGAGCCGACCGGCTCGGCGCCGCGCTCGTCGTCGGCGTACGCACCGAGGATCTTGGCCTGGTTCACCAGCGTGGAGTCGGCCACCACGTCGGCATCGACATCGACGACGATGCTGATCGCATCGGTGCTCTCACCGGCGGCGAGCGAACCGGCCATGGTGCAGGTCACCAACTGCGGGCGGGTGCTCTCGGTGAGCTCGCACGTGCCCCCGTCGCCGGCCACGGAGGCCGACACGAACGACACCGCACTGGGCAGGCGATCGAGCACCACCACCGGGTCGAGCGTCAGCCCGCCGGTGTTCTTGCCCTGCAGCGTGTAGGTGAGTTGACCGCCGGCGCCGATCAGGTCGGCCGACACCTGCTTGTCGATGCTCACCGAGGCGTAGCCGTTGGTGACCACCACGCTGATGTTCGAGCCGAGGTGACCGGAGAGCGTGAGGTCGGACGGCGTGATCACGCTGGTGACCGCCGTGCCACGACCCGTCTCCTCCACGATGTACTGGATGCCGGCGAGGTCGAGCGTGCTGGGCAGCGTGATGGTGGTGGGCGTGCCGGCCACGAGGTCGAACACCAGCACCTCCACGTACGCGTCACCGACGAGGCGCGAGACCGTGACGGTGTACGTCTCGGGCGTCGCAGGCGCTCCGATGAGGTTCTTCTCGACCACCACGGTGCGACTGCACACCACGTCGGTGGCGGCCACGGTGGCGATCACGGCGCCGTCGTGACGCAACGTGAGCGGTGCAGTGGTGGAGCCGATGGTGCGGCTCTCGCCGGCGGGCACCGTGGTGCTGCCGCCGTCCCACGAGACCGTCACGTCGGTGGCCTCGGTGTTGGTGACCGTGAACCAATACGTGGTGACCATGCCCGTGATGCTGACGGTGTTGCACTGCGCCACGACGTCGAAGTCGGGGTCGCAGTCGACCGTGATCTCCACGTCGGGCATCGCCACGCCGTTGATCGACACCGTGAACGTGTGGGTGCCGTCGGCGAGGTCGCCGATGGTGACCGTGGTGGAGCCACCCGGCGCCACCACGTGATCGACGCCGGCGATGGTGAACGTGGCGTCGAGGTCGTCACCGAGGTTCTCGAGGAAGAAGTGCACGCTGCCGTCGAAGGCGGCGCACTCCTGGGTGACCGTCACCCGCGGCGACAGGTCGCAGGCGATGTCGACGTCGAACGACAGGTCCTGCTTGCCGGCGGTGACGTGAATGGTGTGCGTGCCGTCGGTGAGACCGCTGAGGACGACGTCCTGCGACTCACCCGGCGCGACCTCGTATTCCACGCCCTCGACCACGAACGTGACGGGTTCGTCGCCGCCGACGGTGGTGAGCGTGACCGTGACCTGGCCGTCGTTG
>Ga0172373_10009575_pt1 | contig 11997 bp, 5 predicted proteins | sample Lak10m_2_FD_114546 | JGI IMG/M metagenome (GOLD analysis project Ga0172373, IMG submission 114546) | Freshwater microbial communities from Kabuno Bay, South-Kivu, Congo - kab_092012_10m | ecosystem: Environmental > Aquatic > Freshwater > Lake | place: Democratic Republic of the Congo: South-Kivu... | reverse complement strand
GAAGGTGCGCGCGCTGGCAAGGGCGTTGGCGGGACGTCGGCAGGGGCCGTTTGCCCGCAGGCTGCCGCCATGCGGCTGAGCGGATGGGCGGAAGCCCCCGGCGATGTTTCGCACCGAAGGTGCCCGCGCTGGCGAGCGCGTTGGCGGGACGGTGGCAGCGCCGTTTGCCCGCAGGCTGCCGCCATGCGGCTCAGATTGCGAGATGGCGGTTCAGCCAGTTGAGCATTTCCCAAATAACATGTTCGACGGATTGTCGGGCCATGTAGTTGTGCGATTCATGTGGCAGGAGAACGGAGCGGGCGGTTCCGCCATTACCACGAATGGCCTGGTAGAGTCGTTCGCTTTGCAGCGGGAAAGTTCCGGGATTGTTGTCCGCATCACCATGAATGAGCAGCAGAGGGGACCGGATGCGATTGGCAAAGGCGAAAGGTGAGAGCCGCATGTAGATGTCCGGGGCCTCCCAGAACGTGCGACGTTCGTTCTGAAATCCGAATGGAGTGAGCGTGCGATTGTAGGCGCCGCTGCGGGCGATGCCGGCACGAAAGAGGCTGGAATGTGCAAGCAGTGTAACGGCAAGGAGGGCTCCGTAGCTATGGCCACCGACCGCGATGCGATTTGGATCGGCGACTTTCATTTCGACCACGCGCTGAACAATCGACTGCGCTCCGGCGACGATCTGCTCGATGAAGGAGTTGTTGGCCGTTTCGGGGTCGCCGACGACGGGAAGCGTGGTGTGGTCAAGTACTGCGTAGCCTGCAAGCAGCAGGTGGAGCGGGCTGGAACCGGCAAAGGAAGTAAAGCGATTGATGGAGCCGGAGATCTGTCCGGCCGTATCCGGATCGCTGAATTCGCGAGGATAGGCCCAAAGCAGCGTGGGCAGGGGCGTGCCGGGACGTATTCCGGGGGGCAGATGCAGAGTGAACGACAGTGGAACTCCATCCGGCCGCGTAACGCTGATGATTTCCCTGTAAATGCCGCGAATCTCGGGAACCGGGTCCGTGAAACAGGTGATGGGGGTGCAGTCACCGCCGAGCGAGCGGATGCGAAGATTGGGAGGCGAGGCTGGAGTTTCGTGAATGGTGAGAAATGCGGCAGCATCATCTTCCATCAGCACGAGCACCGATTCGTGTTCAGAATCGCCGCTGAGAAACAGCGTTTCGCAGAGACCGGTCTGCAGCGACATGCGTTTCAGAAAGGGGCGATCGCCCTCCGGAGTCGCTCCGGGGCCTTCCATAAAAATGCAGTCGTTGTGCTGAAGCAGAACTCGCCGACCATTAGCCAGGCGTCTGGTCACGGGCGACCCGGGGTCGTTGTAGCGGTCATTCACGGACCGATCGTGAAGCAGATGCGGGGGCGATTCCGGGGACTGTGGATTGAATTGCCAGGTGCGGGTCCAGCGGCGATCGCGGTCGTATTCCCGGTACAGGGCAAGAGATGAATCCGTTCCCCAGTGAAGTCCGGAACAGCGGTGACTGGAACGGAGCAATTCTTGAGGGGAATCGATGAACGGGGCGTCCTGAACCACAAGGCGATCGCGATGTTCGGCGGTGACACGAGGATCACCGCCATCAAGTGCTTCGAGCCAAACAAGTCGGGCGGGAACGGTGGGCATCCAGCTGACAGCGCGGGGGCCGATCGGCACTCCCTCAATCGGAATGTTCTCTTCGAGTCCGCGGCGGAAGATTTCACGAAGCGTATTACCTGAGCGATCGCGGACGCATGTGGCGCGGGGAAAACGGCTCCACGGCAGCGTCCCTGACCATGGGCGGTGAAGCGTCGTCACCAGCAGATGCGCACCATCGGGAGCGGGGTCGAGATCCACGTACATGGCCGGCGGGCCACAGACAGTCGTTTCCCCGGTTTCAACGGAAATAAAAGCGGGCTGCGACAGACCGTAATGTTCAAACATCGCTTCATCGTGGGGCCCTCGCAGGAGGTCCTGAAGCGTTCGCAGCGGCCCGGCTTTGCCGTGGCATTCCTCCACGACCGGGCCCGGCGGGAATACCGGCTCTGCCGGCGCGGCTGATGACGGCGCGGCGGGCAGCAATACCAGCAGCTCGCGGGAATCAGGCATCCACTGGGCCGGGCCTGCAAAGACAGCGTTCAGCAGAATGCGGCCAAGTCTCCAGGCAAGACCAGTGTCTGCCCGCAGCAGCCAAAGCTCAATGCCGGTGGACTGCGTCAGCGTGAACGCGAACCAGCGACTGTCAGGCGACCACCCCACAATCCCGATACGGCTGTCGGGAGGAAGCTGAACCGGTGTGCCGGAAGATGTGGGGGGACGACGAATTTCGATCGCGTTCGTGGATGGGCGAAGCTGCGGACCGTGGGTCTGAGGATTCAGGCGGAAGCCGCCCATGCGAACGCAGGGAGCAGCGAGTTCGGCCAGATCAGGGTAGCTGGTTCGAGCAAACAGAAGCAGCGTCGATCGGTCGGGGCTGACGGCTGCTGCGGGAGACGCAGAAGCCGACAGCAGCCGACGGATGATTTCCGGCGGCTGCTGCCAGTTGGATTCTGTTATCGACATAGTTTTGGAAACGCTGCTGCGCTCAGTTTCCGCTGCTGCTGCTGTTGCCACCGCGTCCGCGACGACCACCGCCACCCGGGCTGCCGAGTCCACCAGGTCCTCCAAGTCCACCGGGCATTCCAGGCATTCCACCGGGTGAGCCACCCATGCCACCACGTCGTCCCCGACGTCCGGATCCGGAATTGGAACTGCCTTCACGCATCCCGCCACCGAGATCCATTCCCCCGCCCATGCCAGGGAAGCCACTGGGGTCACTCAGCGCCGAGCCACCGGACTCGCCTTTTTCATCATAAGGGCTGCCAGAATATTGCTCAGTCCCGGGGCGCAGTCTTTCGTAGGTCTTGAGAACAAACGCGGTGAGGCGTTCATCATCACTGCGACTGCGTTCATCCTCGCCGTTCGTCACCCGGTCTCCCACATAGCGGCTGACGACGGCTCCGTTCGCATCGATCACTGTGAGTCGGTCACCGACGGGACGAAGCGTTCCGGCTGCTTCGAAGGCTTCCTTGAGTTCGGGGAAATCGCCGCGGGCAAGACGCGGCGCCTCAGTGACCGCGGCAAGGTAATCGACCGACTTGAGATCCACTTCGGTGAGTTCGAGTGTGTTCTTGCCAAGGTCCACAACTTCGACGGACTGCTTGCCACCAATGCGGCTGCCGACAGGAACACGAACGCTGGCCAGCAGCGGTGTTCCGGCAGTCTCATGCTCGTAGTACATCGCCATGGCCGCATACTCGTCCGCCCGGGGACGCGATTCGACCTTTTCCGGATAGTAGCGGTAGCCGCTCGGCACGAATGTTGGAGGCGTTGGTTCGCTCCAGTCGGAAAACAGAGTGGCCTGGGAAGCCATTTCCGGTTCGGCAAGCGAATCGATGGGCAGATTGAAGAGCGGGTTACCCATTTCCAGTCGCACTCGATAGCGATACGCGGTGCCGCGATCGCAGGTGAAGTCGAGGAAGCGAACGAGCAGCAGGCGGCCGGCGGCGAGTACGTTTTTCGCCTTCTGCTCCATCTTCTCGCGTTCCTTCTTTTCGTTCTCTTTTTCTTCTTCCCCGTCGCCTTTACCCTTCGCACGGCTGTAGGCGTCGTTGAACATGTTCTGGAAGGAGTTGTCGTTGAGTCCGCCGGAGCCATTGAGGCCGCCCATCAGCGACTGGCTGCCGAGCGAATAGCGACTGAAACCACTGGCGGTAGCCATCGACGGTGGCAGGTTGGCCTTGCGCTTCTCGGCTTCCTGACGCATGTTCTCAGTCAGGTTGTTAATAACCTTCTGCTCGTCCTCAGAGAGTTGAAATTCTTCCAGCAGCTTATGGGACGCATTTTCGGGTGTCCAGCGGCCGGCAGCGCGACGCGGCAGCGGCATGCAGACGGCATAGTTAACGACCGCCGGAAGCACGACGTCCATGTCGAACCCTTCGGAATCGTCGAGGATTTTTCCGAGAGCATCAATAGAAAGGGTTTCCCATTCACCCGCCCAGGGATCAGCACCGGGAATGGCTCGCTGCCGCTGCACTTCGAAATTGACCAGTTGCACCTTGCTCTGAGCGGCATTTCCGGAGAGGTTCAGTGCCTCTGCCATTTGCCGAGCCTGAGCATAAAGGTTGAAGACGTAACGCACAGAAACACCGGCGTGCGAGCGGACCTTTTTCTCGTCCATAATCCCAAGATTCAAACCGCTGCCGCCACCGTATCCATCCATTCCCATCAGGCCTTCGCCTGGAGGAGCGGAGCCGTAGCCACCGGGACCTCCGAGGCCACCGGGCATTCCAAGGCCCCCCTTGCCACCACCGCCCGCGAGGCCACCGCCCTCAAGGTCTTCGGAACTGCCGGATGACAGGCCACCGGGTGTTCCAAGTCCGCCGGGAGTGCCAAGTCCACCGGGTGTTCCAAGTCCACCGAGTCCTCCGGGGAGGTCACCTGCAGCACCAGCAAGTGCCCCGGTGTTTGAGCGGCCGAAGAGTTTTTCCAGGTCTTCCGTATTGTCTTCGCCTTTTTTGCCCTTCTTCGGAGAATTCTTTTTGGACTTCGCATCCGGTTCCTCGGACACCTCGGCAACAGCATCCTCGCGTTCAACCAGCGGGAAGATTACCAGCGAGGCCTCAGGAGCGAGTGGGGCCAGAACCGCGACACTCTGCAACTTTTGCTGCGCCCTTTTCAGGGGTTCGTTCCATTGCGTCCGCGTGGCGTATTTGCCCGCTTCCTCGATGGAACCAGCCATTTTCTGGGCCATCTTTTCCACTTCGGGAGTGTCGGTGAAGGTGGCCTGACGATCGACCGGCCAGACCGACGCCAGCCACTGGTTTTTCGTGGCATCAGCATTGGATCTGAGCTGACCGGGGTCGAGATCACAGGCTGACCATCGCGCGGTCGCGAGTCCCGCCATGCCGAGCAGCGCCACGAGACTGGCACCGATCTTCTCGCCGTGATTGAACAGAATGCCCTTGAAATCCATCTTCATCTTAGCCATGACCCGTACTCCGAAAGAGAGGCCGGTGGGAAAATATTCATTGAGATTTGAACACAGAGTGCAACAGGATTACTGGCCCGGGGCGGCAGGCGGATTGCCGTCGCCGGCGGGTGGCGCTGGAGGTGCAGGGCTGGCCGGATCAGCCGGAGGGCTGGCCGGGGGCGTGGAAGGATTACCAGAGGAGTCAGTTGACGGGGGATTTGACGGGTTAGCTGGAGCAGCGGGGTCGGCAGGCGCCGGTGCTGCGGGCTGACCTGCAGCAGGCTCGCCCGGAGCAGGAGGTGCAGGTGCAGGAGGTGCAGGAGTCCCCGGTGCGGCGGGCGCGTTTGGATCGGCCGCTGCAGGAGCAGCGGATGGATCCGTGGGTTGAGGAGCAGTCGGCGCGGCGGGATCGGTCGACGGCGTCGAGCCGTCCGGAGACGGGTTGCCGGGGTCTGCTGGTTGAGCATTCGCTGGCGGGGCGGCATTTGTGGTTTCCGTTGCTGCGGCCGCCTCTGTTGCTTCGGCTGACTTGGCTTCCTCAGCGGACTGATAAAGCGTCATCAGACCACCGATTCGCAACTTTACAAGGCTCTCGTCAGACATAGCGATTCGGAGCGTCTCAGCATCCTTTTGGCTTTGGGTGCCGAACGCAGTGCCACCGGAAAGACGTCCCGCCATATCTCCATCCTCGTCCTCGCCAAATCTGCCTCCCGGTGATCCTGACATGCCGCCACGACCGGGAATACCTGGGAGCCCTGGAGGACCGATGCCGCCTCCGGATGGGGGTCCGCTGAGTCCCATCGAGCCGCTACTGCCGCCACCACCGGGGTAGCCGCCGAGGTTCGGCATGCTGCCCATCCCGGACATCCCGCCGAGGCCGGCCATATCGTCATCATCATCTTTACCGCCAAGCCCCGACATCCCACCGGCCTGGCCACCACCACCACCACCACGTGAGTTGGCTTCGATTTCCACACGGACAATCTCAATTGGAAAGTCGGAATCGGTGAGTGCGGCAAGCAGATCGGGGACGCGGTCGTCACGGACAAGCACATCGAGCAGAAATGCGCGGGTTTTGTAAGATTCGGGAACTTCATCTACATAGCGGTCTTCTTCGGCGGGTGCGGCAGCGCCGCCGGCGCCGGCCATACCGCCGGATCCCATGCCGCCGCCCCCGTCGATGGAACCCATTGACATCATTCCGGCCGAACCACCTTTGCCACCTTCGCCACCCATTCCGCCCATACCACCAGCGGCTCCGGCGACGGCACCAAATTCTTCAGCGAGAATATCAGAGCCGGCGGAACCTTCGAAGGAGGAGCCTGGATGAGCGGAGGAGACAGCGCCACCCATTCCACCACCGCCGAGCCCCATGCCGCCCATTCCCGGGGGACCGCCCATGGCTCCGCCCATTGTGGACATTTCACCAGAATCGCCGCCCATTCCTCCCATTCCGCCGCCCATACCACCAGCGGCGCCTCCGGAGGAAGCTCCGGCTGCGGCACGGTCACCGCCGCGCAAGTGCAGCCTGTAGATTTCCCGCACCGCGGATTCCGTGATGCGTTCGGCTGTTCCGTTGGCTGCAGCAATGGACGTGAGCAGGGACCGCAGCAGCCAGATGTCTTCCTGGGCGTCCCAGATTTCGCGGGACTGGGGGTTCTTGGTCCGCCACGTATTATACGGACGATGGGTGATGCGATTGGAGTCAACGACGACGAGACCTTTGCCTTCCCGCCATGGCTTGACGATTTCCAGGAGCGATTCGACTTCGTCCTTGTAGTTGGCGGCCCATTTTTCGCGTGTGAGCTGATTCTGGATTTGTTCCTGGTAAGCGATGCCCTTCATCTCTTCACGAATCAGCTCGGGCCACTGGCGAGCACCGATCTGGCGTTCGCGGAGCGACTTGGCGGCGTTCTTGTACGCCAGAGCATCGCCTTCGTTCTTCTTTTTGGCGGCCTCCACCCATTTCGAATTGGGCTGGTCTTTGCCCTGGCCGGACTTATCGAACGAGCTTTTTACGGAGGCTGTTCGGGCATCGATTTCCGCTGCGAGCTGACCGCTGGCGAGGAACCAGGCGGTGAACACAAAAATGGTGGCCAGACCGAAGCAGATCCAGTAACGGTGCTTGATCAGCGGCTGCAGTTTGTCCATGGGACGGGCTCTTCTGGGGACAGCGGTGAATTTCGAAGAAAGGAGATCAGCTGCGGTTGGAGGGATTCTGGTTTATGGGGTCGTTGCGGGAGCAGCACCACCGGGGTTGGCAGGGTCAGCAGCATCCGCGGGCGGGGTTCTGGGATCGACGTCCTTGCGATCCCGAGTGATCGTTGGGGTCCAGATGAACTGCACAACGAAATCGGTCCGCGAGAGCGTCTGAATGGCCTGCTGCGTTTTTTCCTCGAAGACAGGACCACCTGCTCCGGAGACTGGATTACCACCGCCTGGACCACCGAGCCCTGGAGGGCCGGAGAGACCTCCGGGACCGCCCGAAAGGCCACCTGGCAAGCCGCCTCCGCCAGGGAGTCCTGGCAAACCGGGGGGGCCGGAGAGACCACCTGGGCTACCGATACCGCCACCGGATGGAGGACCGGAACGGCCACCAGGCAGCGAGGGCGCGGATCCATAGTTGCCGCCCGCGAGTCCTCCGGGGGCGAGTCCTCCGGATTCGCTGCCGCTGAGCATGTCACCGCCGGAAAGACCACCGGGCATCATCCCACCACCACCGCCGCCACTGAGGCCACCGTCGGCTTTGCCGAGATTGGGGTCGTAGCGGACATCGTTTGTGTCGAACCAGGCGATAATCGGGTGAGAAATCCCGATCTTTCCGACCGGAACATCGACGCCACCTGAGTTAACGACCCATTTGCGAAGGTTTTCGATGAAGTGCGTCCCGACGAAACGCTGCGCCTTCTGGTCGAACGGGGTGTCTTTGTGGTTGAAGAAGTGGAAGCCCTTCAGCGTGATCACGTAGCCCACGGCAGCGGGTGGTGGTGTCTGATCGATCCTGCTGAATTCTTCAAGTTTCTGACCATCGACGAAGGCTTTGTGCCATGCCGACACATCAGCGACTCTTTTGGAAGTGATCGAAGTCAGCCGAATCTTCTTTTGCTTCATGATGTCGGCTTCATCGAGTGCATCTCCGGTGTCCCCGGGCATGCATTCGTTGACGGCTTTGAAGAGTTCCAGCCAGAGGGCGCGTTTTTCGAGCGGAGCGACGAGCTGGCCGATGTCTCCAACAATCTTTTTGTGGTTTCCATCCTCAGAATCGTATTGACTTTTCTGGCTTGAGATTTCGCTTTGAACGCTGTCGACGTGCTTCTGTGAGGGCTCCCATTTGGTGACGTTCCATGAATTGAGTACGCTGGCGCTTCCGAAGGTGCTTGCTCCCATGGCCAGCATGAGCCCTGCAGCGGCAGCGACGGCCCAGGGCTTCTTGCTGCGGATGCGGCGATCGAGCGCAATTTCGGGGGGAAGCAGAGTGGTGCGGATGCGGGTCCTGCCGATGGCCTGCAGAGCGAGTCCGTAGGGGACAGCGAAGGTCATGATATTATCAGAGAAGAGCGGATCGGTGAGAACCGAATCGCCGGTGACGCCGGAGAGCGTTTCAAGGCGTTCGACTTTGTACTGCTGGAGGTTCTGTTCGAGGAAGCGCTGGAGACCGGCGAGTCGGAAGCCGTTGCCAACACCGATAATACGGCTGATTTTTGCCGCGCGATTCACGCTTCCAAAGTAACCGATCGTCCGTTGAATTTCGGAGACGAAGTCATTGAACACCGGCCGCATTGCCTGGAACACCGCTTTTGGATCCGGCGCTTTGGTGGCGTTGCATTTCAGATGTTCGGCTTTGGCGAACGTGAGCTTCATTTCGCGCGTGAGTGCTCGCGTGAAGTGATTGCCGCCGTAAGGCACGTTGCGAATCCAGATGCTGCGGCCGTTGGACACAAGCATGGTGGAGTTGTCAGCGCCCATGTCGAGGATGATCGTGAATTCGTCCTGAGCAGGGGGGTCGGGAGTTTCTGCGGTTTTGCGGAAACCAAGGACATCGTAAGAAAGGAAGTTATAGAGCGCCAGCGGAGCAATCTGGATGAGCTCGACTTCGCGACCTGCGTTGGTGAACGGCTTCATGGCTTCGTAGACCAGTTCCCGCTTCATCGCGAACAGGCCAACTTCGGCTTCCAGCATGAAACCGCTTTCTTCAACACCACCGCCGATGGGCTGGTAATCCCAGATCACGTCATTCAGATCGAACGGGATTTGCTGGCGGGCTTCATAGCGGACGATTTCCGCCACCTTGCTGGATTCCACCGGTGGCAGCTTGATGAATTTTGCCAGCGAACTTTGGCCGGGGACGCTGATGGCAATGAGATCGTCTTCGAGCTTGTTGCGTTCGAGGAAGGTCTTCATGGCCTCCCGGATGAGCTCTTCCGGGATCGCGTCGGGCTGGCTAAGTATTTTAGGGTGCGGGATGTAGTCGAACGCGGTCGCCACCACCCGACCGTCATCGGTCGCTCGGAGTCGAACGGCCTTCAGACCCGCCTGACCGATGTCAATTCCCCAGGCACTGTTCCCGTTTGCCATAAACTTCACCCAGCCCCTGTCATGCAGGATTGTTCTGTTTTCCGGCCACCAACTGTGGGTAACTGTGACAACTTGTCGAAGTAAACCACGGCCATCGACCTCAGTCAACTCATTTTGAAGCCTGAACGGTCCACCGGACTGGCTTTTTTAGGGGAATTTTGTCGTGGCGGTGTTCTGACGCGCAAGCCGTCGCAAATGTTCCGGGAAATCGGAGAAATTGTTGCTGAGTCTTCACAGACCACGGCAGCGACTTCAGTTTACCGCGTCCTCGGTACTGGATGGGTACTGGAATTTCCTCCTGTCTGCCCACCCCTCGATTCCCTGTCCAGTACCCGCCAGCGGGCAACCCCTACAGTCGTTGCGGCAGGAATTGCTGAAGTTTATCGCCCGATGCGTGCAATCCCATCTTCTGAAAGACATCAAAACTCAGATCCCGTGTTCGTCCGAAACACTGAACCGGACCGGTGGCCATGCGCCACATGTCCGCAGGCTGAGCAGGCCCGGCCACGATCCGGTGCGGATTTTCCGGATGGCCCGAGTTCTTCTTGACTCCAGCTTTTCAGCCGTTATTTTCCATGCAACGGATTGCCAGCGCTGTTTTTTCGGTATTGGCGGGTTCTTCAGTTCCATGCGGCAGTCCGTCGGGAAGAGGTCATCATGGCGTCCAAAGACAACAACGGTCTCGTAATTTCCCTGTCCGTGTTCGTGCTCCTGACCGTGGGACTCGGCGTCGCCTGGTATATGACCTGGACGCACAGCACAGACCTCACCCGGGATCTGGCAGCTGCCCGCAAGGCCGAATCGGACAGCAAAGGCATCATCACAGGACTCAATCAGGACATCGACTCCCTGAAACGCACGATCGGTCGCCCCGAACCCGACGTCGATGACATCGTCAACAATTCCAAACTTGAAATCGCCAATCGCGCGGGCAACGGAACGACGATCCCCGATACGATTGAATCCGCAATGGTCATGAACGCCACGGAACGTGACTCCAATCGCGCCACTGCCGAAGATCGTCGCCTGCAACTGGATGCCAAAAGCGGCGAACTGGCCGCCGCAGTAACCAAACATCAGAAAGAAATGCAGTCTCTGCAGCAGCAGGTCTCCGAAAAAGAGGCTCAGCTGCTGGATCAGGAGAAACAGCACGGCGAAGAACTCAAACAACGCGAAGACCAGATCGACTCCCTCAATCAGAAAATCAATACCACCGAAACAGCATTCTCAAACTACCGCGACGAGAAGGAGCGCGAGATCACCACGCTCCGAGATGAAATCAGTCTCCAGCGTGACACTCTGAAAAAGCTCCGCGCCGCCAAGTTCTCGCTGGAGAATCTGAACTTCGAGCGTCCCGCCGGCCGAGTGGTGTTCGTCGAACAGAATACCGGGACAGCAACCGTGGACATTGGCAGCCGCGACCAGCTTCGCGTCGGTACAACGTTCTCAGTCTACAGGCAGGTGAATGCGGGAGTGGGGCTGCCGCAGAGTGACAAGGACATCAAGGGCAAACTGGTCATCACTGAAATCCTCGGCGCCGGCATCTCCCGCGCCTCCATTGTCGATCCCAAACTGGGTGAACCAATGGCCGCGGGTGACCCGATTTATTCTCCAATCTTCACACCGGGCCGAGCTATGGAAATCGCCGTGGTGGGTGGGCTTGACTTCGACGGTAACCCCGGCAGCGACCGTGAAGAGTTTCGTCGCATGGTTTCCACTAACGGTGCCAGCATCATTCTCGAAGTCAACGACGAAGCCAAAGTGCTCGGACGTGACGGCCAGCAGATCAGTGAAGCCGACATCTATGCCAGCATTAATTCCTCCACCCGCTTCGTGCTCATCGGTGATCTCGGTGACGCCAATACCCGCGACACCGTGCAGCAGGAAATCAACAATCGGATGCGCGCCATCAAGGTGAAGCTCGAACAGGCCGCCACGGACAACGGTGTCTATGTTCTCAGCCTCTCACGGTTCCTCGACTACATCGGCTACTCCCGCAAGTCACTCGCCTGGAGCCAGACTCGCCCCTTCCCCGCCACACTTCCAAACGGTGCCAAAAGCACATCGGTCAACGCCACCTTTGGTTCCCGCCAAAGCTCTGCCGTGATCTCCGGGGCATTCAGTGGCGGTTCAAAACGTCCGCTCCCCTCCACCGGTGCCACAAGCTCTCTCTACAAAAACACGCGTCCCCAGGATTAAGCGTTAACTCCTGCGGCCCGCCGTACCAAATTTTTCCTGAACGCCTGCCACTCTGGCAGGCGTTTTTTGTTGCCCATCCGCGCGGAATCTGCTGGAATAACGCCGAGCGTCTTGGCTCAGCAGGAGCTTCGCCCTGGGATGGTGAAACGGCGTGAACTCTGCCCATAGTCGCGTTTCGCTCCGTCGAAACGGACACCCAGCTTTTTCACTGCTAAAGACATCAAACCACGACCATTCCTCGCTCAAG